>WFLX010098179.1_pt1 | contig 10713 bp, 6 predicted proteins | sample 4967041 | NCBI WGS metagenome assembly WFLX01 (sample SAMN12857096, study PRJNA449069) | gut metagenome | isolation source: stool from male and female vole | host: Microtus ochrogaster | place: USA:Florida | collected 2017
TTTGTCGGAGGAGACATTAGATGCCATTGATAAATGGGTACAAAGCGGCGGCGTGTTGATTATCGGCACGGGAAGCCGGGCGGAAGAGGCTTTAAGCGGTTTTGACAATTTGGGCATCACCTGTGGTAAGATTTATGCTCCAGGAGAATATGAAGTTGTTGACAAAGCTTCATGGGATGTAACGCAGATTGCAGTGGCGGAACTTATAGATAACAATTTTCAGTATGAGATGGCTTATGACAATTATCTTAATCTTATGAAATCCAAGGGGGACGGCGCCGTGGGAGTGCTTCCCTATTCACTCACGGATTTTGGCAAATTGGGCAGGGATGCTTATACCTATGCCACACAGGAAGAAATCGTACTGAGTTTATTAGAAGTTATCAGCAGTGAGTCTTCGGCAAAACATACATCTCAGAATACATCTGTCTCACGCAATCACCAATATCTTTTCAGCGATACTTTTGCAGCTTTAGGAAGCGAAGACAGTCGTTTGAATTTTGGAGTGCTGAAGGTTTTAGTGGTTCTCTATGTGATTTTTGTGGGTCCTGTGCTCTATTTGATTCTGCGCATTACCAAAAAGAGGGAGATGTATTGGCTGGCGGTGCCCGTGGCGGCGCTTTTGGGAATTTGTTTGGTTTCCTTGGCAGGACGGGGATTTGAGGTAAAAAATACCAGAGTATATTCCGTGACAGTATCAGATCTTTCCCATCCGGGTAATGCCCAGACGTATATGCGCTGTTATGATGTCAATTATAATGAATGGAATTTACTGCTGGCGGAGGGCTATGAGAGCATAGGCCCTGTAGCAGCCATGCGTTCTTACTCCAGAGGCGCTGCCGGATATTATTATCATGTCAAAAAGGAGGGGGAGAGGCTTATATTTGGAGTCGATCCAGAGAAAAGTTTTGAGGACTGCTATTTTCTGACGGGAAACGCACCGAAGGTAGGAAGCGGAAGTCTGGAACTCAGCGATTTGCATATGCCCAATGCGTACAGCTTGACAGGAACCGTGTCTAATAATACGGACAGGGATTTCCCCTATATTGCGATTATCGCTAATAATGAGCTGTTTGTTTATAAAGACCTTCCGGCAGGCAAAACCAGCAGTCTGAAGGATTTGAAAGTGGCTAGTGGAAATAGCGGGGCTCCTGATGTGTACCGTGCTTATCGGAGTGAGGTTTTGACGGAGGCTGCCCGTGACAATAAGAAGGATTTGGATGTCTTGGCGGCTTTGGGATTGGGCATTTATCAGGTATATCCCAAGGAGGATGATGCCGTTACGGTTGTCATCGGAGTGACCAAGGATTGGGAAAAAGCAGTGGATGATAATTGCAGGGAGATATCCTATGGATGTCTCTATCAGATTCAATAGGGGGGACATTATGCTGTATATTAATGATTTGGTAAAAAGATACGGCTCTTTTACGGCAGTTAATCATTTGACCCTGCATATTCCGGAGGGAGATTTGTTTGGTTTTATGGGGCCCAACGGCGCAGGGAAAACCACCACAATCCGCATGGTCTGCGGTCTTTTGAAGGCTAGCGGAGGGAATGTGAGAATCGGCAATACCCAAGCCCCCATGGGAAGTAAGGAGATGAAGCGGCAGATTGGATATGTGCCGGATTTCTTTGGAGTGTATGACAATTTAAAGGTGCGGGAATATATGGATTTATACGGTTCCATGTACGGAATGTATACCCGCGATATCGCAAAGTTGACGGACGATTTGCTGGAACTTGTCAATCTCTCGGACAAGAAGGAAGTCTATGTGGACACCTTATCCAGAGGAATGAAGCAGCGTCTGTGTGTGGCGAGGGCGTTACTTCATAATCCCAAGCTTTTGATTTTAGATGAACCCAGCTCCGGTTTGGATCCAAGGGCGAGGGTGGAGATGAAGGAGCTTTTGAAAAATCTTCACTCTATGGGAAAGACTATAGTAATCAGCTCCCACATTCTTTCAGAGCTTTCCGAGATGTGTAACAGTATTGGTATTATGAATCACGGGCAGCTTATTATAGCGGGGCGCATTGAGGATGTGATGGAAAAGATTGAGGGAAGAAACCGTATTCACATAAATGTAGCTTCCGATATGGAGGCGGCGGTGCGGATGATGAAGGAACAGGCCAATGTCAAGATAGAGTCTGTCTTGGAAAATGAGCTTGTTATCTCTAGTAACGGCACGGATGAGGAAATATGCGCCCTAATCGGGAGAATGATACAAAATGGGATGGTACTCACCGGATTTCACAGGCAGGAAGGAAATCTGGAGACTTTGTTTATGCAGCTGACGGGAGGTGGCGCACAATGAAACTGCGATTAAACCCTATTGTGAAAAAAGATTTGCAGGTGGCGGCCCGCAGTATGCGCATCAGCTGGGGGCTGTTTGCCTACGAGGCTTTGCTTGCTATGGCTTTTCTGCTGGCGCTTTCTATTATTCAAGGTATGCACGGTTATCTGGGCGGAGGTAATGTCTATGCTTCCCTCATTTATCTGTTTCCTGTGCTTGCCATTACCCAGATAGGCATTGTATCTTTGGTGATGCCCATTCTTACGGCTTCCTCCATTTCTGGGGAGAGGGAGCGCCAGACGCTGGATTTGATGCTGACTACCTGTATGTCCCCTTTTTCCATTGTGGTGGGAAAAGTGGTATCGGCAGTAATCAGAATTTTATTTTTTGTGGTGGGAAGCCTGCCCGTTATGGCGTTGTCCTTTGTGGTGGGAGGTCTTGGCTGGAGCAAGCTGTTTTATTTTGTGCTGGCTGTTATTTTACAGTCCTTGCTTTCGGGAAGTATTGGGATTTTCTGTTCTTCGGTCTGCCGCAGGTCCATATCGGCAGTGCTTTTATCCTTTGTATTTTACTTTGTCATTTATTGTCTCACAGCGCTTCCGGTTTTACTTGTTGCAATCTTTGGTATGGATAATGTGGGGGAAGCAATGCTGCCGTTACTTATCAATCCATTCCTGTTCTTTGAGGAGTTTTTTGCGCTGCTGATGACAGGTACATCTGTTTTTGGGGAAAGCGGCTTTACCTTTACTAGTAGGGAAGCGGGAATTATCACCCGTCTTTTGACCTACGATAAAGTGTGGGTCTATGCTTCTGCAGTCAGCATTCTGCTTTTATCTCTGGGATTTATGCTTTTGGCGGCGTGGAAGGTGAATCCGCTGCACGCTTCCGGAGGCAGAAGGAAAGCAAAAAAAGCAAGGTAGCAAATCTCAGTAGAGCTGAGAAATCTCAGAAAAGCTGAGAAATCTCAGCTCTGCTGAGATGGGAGGTTAGTGTGGAACAGGAATTCTTGAAAACTATTGGAGCCTGCCGTAAAAGGATGAATCTGGCAGGATTTTTGAAAAAACTGATATTTGCTCTGAGTGTTGGCATGGGAGTCGGAATTGTATTTGAGGCGGCGGCTTTTCTGACGCCCTTTTACTATGCGGATTTCTATGTGGCGCTGGCGCTTATCTTAGCAGTACTTTCGGCGATTGCAGTATCCTGCGTAAGGCGAAGTACCATGGAGCAGGCGGCTCTTATGATAGACAGATTTGGTTTTCAGGAACGGATTATCACGGCTTACGAGAATCTGGATAAGGCAGGCTNTTTGGTGGAGTTACAGAGGGAAGNCGNCATGAGGCGGCTTCAGGAAAACAAAGACNGGATAAANATTTCTCTTTGCCCGTCTAAAAAGGAATTGCTGGGATTTCCGGTTCTTTGCCTGATACTGTTGGGGCTGATGTTAGCGCCCTCTGCCATGAAGGAAAGAGCAAAGGAATTGCATGAAGTGAAGGAGATTGCAAAGGAGAAGGAGCAGGAAATAGAAGAGGTGGTGGATTCTCTGGAGCAGCTTTTGGCGGAGGAACTGACTTTGGAAGAACAGGCAGCTTTGCGGGAGATGATAGAGAGCTTGCAGTCCTCAATGACAGAATATCAGCAGGCTACATCTGCCGAGATGCTGAGCGCCGCTGCCGAAAAGCTGGATTACAAGTATGAGAATATGAGCAGTCGCTTATCCGAGCTTGCCAGCAGCTTGCAAAACGGAGGAGCTTCTGCAGCAGGGGCAGAGGCCATGCAGGCAATGGCAGACAGGCTTAAGGAAATGGGAGGAGAGCAGCTTGCCCAGAATACAGATCCAAACTCCCAGAACGGACAAGGCGGTCAGAATAACGGAGGTAGTCAGAACGGTCAAGGCAGCCAAAACAACGGAAACGGCCAGAACGGTCAGGGTAGCCAAAATAGTGGAAATGGTCAGAATAACGGAAACGGTCAAAATAGTCAGGGTGGCCAGAACGGTCAGGGCGACCAGAATAACGGAGGCAGTCAAAGCGGACAGGGTAGCCAGAGCGGTCAAGGTAATCAGGGCAGCGGAAACGGTCAGAGCGGCCAGGGCAGCGGAGATGGTCAGGGAGACGGCACAGATTCAGGAAACGGAAGAGGCACCGGAAGCAGTAATACTCTCCATGATTATGTCAGTGTTCCCAACGCTATTGCAGACAGCGAAAATCTTACGGGAAATGCCATAAATCATGATAATTCAGATTATTTCCGTGCGCAGAACGGACTAGCATGGGAGGGGACTCATATCTCCCATGAGGCGGTGATAGGAAGTTATGAACGCCACGCCTATGAGGGCATTGCTACAGGGCGTTATCCAAGCGGCATGGAGGATGTCATCAAGGAATATTTTGCAAGCTTTAACTAGAGTTTATAGTTTCGCAAGCACTTAATAGATATGTGTAGGAAAGGAAATGGAAAAGTATGAGCGAATTAGATAAAAGCAGACTGCAAGAGCCGGCTTATATGGCGCAGAAAATGGCGGACTGCGAGGCGGAACTGCAAAAGGGAATTATCGGACAGCGTGAAATTATACGACAAGTGATGCTTGCCATGCTGACAGGGGGCAATGTGCTGTTGGAAGGCATGCCGGGGCTGGGCAAGACCAGATTGGTCAGCACCATTGGAAAAGTTTTTGATTTGTCTTTTAAAAGGATTCAGTTTACACCGGACCTGATGCCCAGCGATGTGACGGGAACAAATATTATTATCAAGAATGAAGAGGGAAGTTCCTTCTCTTTTGAAAAGGGCCCCATTTTCGCCAACCTGATTCTGGCGGACGAAATTAACCGAGCCACTCCCAAGACGCAGTCTGCGCTGTTGGAGGCCATGCAGGAGCACACGGTGACAGTGGGAAATGACAGTCATGCCCTTGCAGAGCCTTTCTTTGTGTTGGCAACCCAGAATCCCATTGAGAACGAGGGAACCTATCCCCTGCCGGAGGCGCAGTTGGACCGCTTTATGTTTAAAATTCTGGTAAACTTTCCTTCTAAAGAGGAATTAAGGGGGATTGTGGAGCTGACGGAGAACAGTCAGGCGGCCGTCATTGAAAAGCAGATGGACGGCGAGGGACTGCTTGCGGCAAGGGCTTTGGTGAATCAGATTCCCATTGCGGATGCGGTGATGGATTCTTTGTTGAATATCGTCATGGAAACCCATGCGGCAAACCCCTATATCNGGGNAGGCGCNAGTCCCCAGAGCNGNCCAGGNGTTTGATTCGTNNCGCAAGGGCAAAGGCATTTTTGGAAGGACGGTTTAATGTTTCTTTTGGGGATGTGGAACAAATGGCTTATCCGGTGCTCAGGCACCGCATTATTCTCAGCTTTGACGCGATTAGCGAGGGTGTGGGAGAGGATGAGATTATCCGCCGGATTTTAAGCACAAAAGCAGAGAAGTAAAGAGCACCGCAGAAATGGGGATAAACATGATAATTGATGCCGCATTTTTTGAAAAATTGTCAAGGCTCAGGCTTGCCATGGGGCATAGGGCTTCCATGAATCTCATGGGAAACCGCAAGTCCGTGCAAAAGGGTTCCTCCACGGAATTTTCCGATTTCAGGGAGTATATGCCGGGAGACGATATCCGCCGTATTGATTGGAACGCCTATGGGCGGCTGGACAGATTTTATGTAAAGGAGTATATGGAGGAAAAGGAGGCTGTCGTCTCTATTTTGATAGATACCAGCGCCTCCATGGAATATGGGGAAAAGAAAAAGAGCGAGCTTTGTCTTACTCTGGCGGCAGCTTTTGGCTATCTGGGGATTTCCAATATGGACAGGGTAATGCTTTATGATATGCAGAAAATGCAGCAGCCCTTCATGGCAGGGGGCGGAAAAAGAGCCCTTCCTCAGATGATACAATGGCTGGAACAGCGCAGCTTCGAAGGACAGGTGGATATCTGGGAGGCTGTCTGTAAACTCCCTCTAAAAGGACCGGGGGTGACCATCCTTATCAGCGATTTTTTACAGGAGGCATTTCTGGATAAGGAGCAGGAGACTGCGGGGAAATTGCTTCGCTTTCTGGACTATCGAAAGCAGAAGGCGGTACTTTTGCATGTGTTGGCAAACGAGGAGATTTCCGTGGACTTTACAGGCACCAGAAATCTCATTGACATGGAGGACAAAAGTACCCTGCGGGTTACTTTGGATGCCAGCAGCATAGGGGTATATGAAAAGGCGTTGCAAAGTTTTATGGAGGGGCTTAAGCGGGCTTGTGCAAAGACGGGAGCCTTTTATGGGCTTTGCAATACCAAGACGGATATTTATCAACTGATTTTTCAGGATTTAAGGATGTTATATGATATTTGAGAGCTTATGGCCGCTGTTTTTTCTGGCAGCGGTTCCCATTATTATAATTTTATATTTGTTAAAACCCAAGGGCGTGGATCACTTGATATCCTCAAACCTTCTCTGGCAGAAGCTGCTGAAAAATCAGCAGTCCAAAACCTTTTTTGAGAAGTTTGTGCACAATATCCTGATGTATCTGCAAATCCTGATTATCGCCCTGATGGTCATTGCGCTGATGGCCCCGTTTATCAGGCGGGAAGGCAGGGGCGGCGGCAGGAAAATCCTGCTGATGGATGTAAGCGCAAGTATGCAGCATAGGGATGCATCGGGTAAAAGCCGCTTGGAGGAGGCAGTGGAGCAGGCCTGCGATGCTGTCCGGACGGNAGATGATACACAATTCTCCATTGTNNCGGCAGANGTCACAGGGGCAAAGCTTTTGGCANTGGACATCAGTGATAAGACAAGCCTGATACAGACCCTTAAGGGGCTTACCTGCAGTGACGGTGNGGGAAGTCTGACACAGGCTCAGGGCATTCTGGATGCGTTGACGGNAGATGAGCNGGAGAATGCAGTGGATTTGCTGGTCTATACTGACGCAGACAAAGCGGTGGAATTTGACCAATTGAGAAGCACCGGCAGAAAAGAGCTTTATGTGGCAGGAAAGCCGGTTTCTAACCTTGCTAATGAGTACACCGTCTTTACTAAACGGCCCGATGGATTCTATGATGTCATGGTGAGCATAGCAAATTACAGCAACGGGGAAGCTTCCTGTGATGTCAGCCTCTATGATGAGGATCAGAAGTTACTTACGCTGAAGCAGATGAAGCTTGCAGCCTCTGAGAGCAGTGTATGCTTTTTTGAACAGGTGGATTGGCAGGGACAGACTCTGGAGGCTCGCCTAAACGGCATTATTTTTGAAAAGGGACAGGGAGACAGCTTAGAGCGGGATAATATCTCTTGGGCGGTGAAGAGCCAGGAAAATCGGATTCAGGGCTTGCTTGTGGGGAACGGCAATACCTNTTNNNAGAANGCATNTCTCGCCNNCACAGGGGNGNGCATAACNAAGGCGNCCGANGGATAAGANCCGCTAATCCCGCCGTTACAGTGGACACTGCCTATAATGTAGTGATTTACGATGCAGGAGAGACGCCGAAAGCGATGCAGAATAACAGGCTGGTATTTGGGGATTCTGCAAAAAATTCTATTGAGACTTTGAACAATGTAGTGCTGGATATGACGGATTGCAAATTGACTGCAGGACTGTCCGGTTTTTCCATAGGAGTAAACAAGGCTTACTGCTTTGCGCTGCCGGAGGGAGCGGAGAGCTTTTTGGAATACGATGGGAAATGTGTGGGTTATTATAGGGAAGTGGACGGCTTCACAGAAATTGTGGTGGGTTTTGACATACGGGAATCCGATTTTCCCCTAAGGGCGGAATTTCCGGTGTTTTTAGCCAATGCCATGATTTATCTTTCGGACACCTCATGGCTTGCCACCAATATTTATTATGCAGGGGAAGAGATTGCCCTGCAGCCTTGGGCGGAATTAGACAGAAGTACTTTTGACAATCAGCCGGGCAAAGCGGGATTGTACCGGTTGGGCAATGAGGAGTATCAGGAAACTTATGTGGTGAGATTTCAGACGAATACGGAGTCGGATGGCAGAGCGGAAGCGGCTTCTGTCAGCGCTTCAGGAGAGCAGCAGATGCAAAAGGTTAAGCATACCCTGAGAAATCTTTTCCTGCTGCTTGTCCTGGTGCTTTTGGTGATAGAGTGGCTCATCTATGTGAAGCAGCTGCGTTATAGAGGGAAATTTTATCTGATTGTGAGAGGCGCAGTGTTTTTATGTGTCCTGCTGGCGCTTTTTGGCTTACAGATTCACTTGGACAGCAGGAAGACGGCAACTATCTTTGTGGTGGATTTGTCCAACAGCAATGAAGGGCATCTGGAGGACATGAAGGGTTATCCCAACGATACCATCAAGGCAATGGACTCCGGAAACGTTTATCGCATCATCACCTTTGCAAAGGATACTTTGATAGAACCGTTTTTGACATCAGGGAACCATTACGGGGGACTTTTGACAACGCCGGAGAAATCCGCAACGAATTTTGAGGAGGCCGTTTCAAAGGCTCTCACTATGCTTCCGGGAGACTGTAGCGGCAGGCTTGTGGTTCTTACGGACGGCAAAGAGACCCGTGGGGATATTCAAAATATGGCACAGGCATTATCGGTAAGCAACACACAGTTGCTGACGTTGCTTTATGAAAGCGAAGAAAGTACCGATGCCTATATTGAAAATGTGATTCTGCCCTCCTATCTGCATCCCGGCGATAAATATTCCATTACAGTTCTGGTAGAGAGTAATTATGATACGGATGCAATGATAGAGCTTTACAGCGGCAGCAGCCAGATAGGGGCAAACAGTGTACATTTGAATAAGGGCAGCAACCGTTTTGTATTCAACGCACAGGTAGATGAGAGTATGGCAGGAGGCTCCACGGAGAGTCTTTGGGTGCAGGTGCGGGCTAAGGGAGATGCCTGTCAGGAGAATGATTCCTATACTGCCTATTCCGTGGTGGAGGCAGCTCCCAAGACATTGGTGATTGCCGGAAAAGATGTAAATGCATCGGGATTTGCATCTGTTTTAAATGCGGCGGGCTGTGATTACAGTGTGGTTTCAACGCTGAATGCACCGAACAGCATCAATGCCATGCTGGATTATAAATGTATTATTGTAGTGGATACCTATATTGATGATTTGCCTCAGGGATTTCTGGACAATTTGGAAACTTATGTGAAGGATTATGGCTGCGGGTTTGTCTGCTGCGGAGGAGAGAACAGCTTTGCTTTGGGCGGCTATCGGAATACAGTGTTGGAGACTGTGCTGCCTGTGGATATGATGCTCAGAAGCGTGAATGAAAAGCCTTCTATGGCAATGGTTATGGTGATTGACCATTCCGGCAGTATGAGCGGCTCTGCCGATGACAGCGGTATCAGCAATCTGGATATTGCCATCCGCTCTGCCTGCGTTGCAGTGGATAACCTGTTGGATGAGGATTATGTGGGTGTTCTGACTTTTGATGACAAATATGAGTGGCAGGTGGAACTTGACAACCTAGGGAACAGGAAAGAAATCAAGGATAAAATCCAAAAGATTAAAGAGGGCGGCGGAACCACCATTAAACCGTCCTTACAGGAGGCCTGTGCTGCTCTGGCCAAATGCGATGCCTCCGTCAAACATGTGGTGCTTCTCACGGACGGAATGGGAGAGACTAGTGACTATTCCGATGTGGTGGCGGCATATGCCCAAAATGGCATTACCCTTTCTACCGTGGCTGTGGGAGTTGGCTCGGATACACAGCTCTNGGAGNGTTNGGCTGACCAATNCGGNGGCAGATACTANTATTCGGACATATCCAGCGANATTCCCAGAATTTTTGCCCAAGAGGTCTTTTTGGGAGGTGACAGTTATATCCAGAACGGAACCTTTGCCTTAAAGGTACAGGGAAGCCACGAACTGACGGGGAATCTTTTCACTGAGGGCTGGCCGCTTCTTTACGGCTATATTTCCTCAACCCCCAAGACGGCTTCCCTGCAAAGGTGTGGTTGTACACAACGTCCATAATAACGCCGATACCTTCCCTGTGGAGAGCGTACACAAGGCGTTTGAACTCCTTTACACGGGCTTTTCCGTCGTATGGATTTGTGGAGTAAGAACCCGCTGGAGTATTGTAATTCCTCGGGTCGTAGCCCCAGTTGAACTGCGGCTTGTGGAGGTCTGTCTCGTCAATGCGTTCAAAATCGAATATAGGCATAAGCTGAACATGGGTATCGCCAAGCTCTTTTATGTGGTCAAGACCAATAGCGTCTCCCGCGGCGTTTACAACACCCTTTTCGATAAAGCCGAGGAAACGTCCCTTATAACAGAAATTTCCGCTTTTGTCGATAGTAAGGTCGCGGACGTGAAGCTCGTACACGCAAGCGTCGGTGTAGTGGTCAAGCCGAACATAGTCCTGATTTTCCCAGCCTGCGGGGTCGCAGCTTTTCATGTCGATGACCATGCTCATTGCGCCGTTGACGCCTGCGGATTTTCCGTAGA
>WFLX010030550.1_pt1 | contig 10710 bp, 7 predicted proteins | sample 4967041 | NCBI WGS metagenome assembly WFLX01 (sample SAMN12857096, study PRJNA449069) | gut metagenome | isolation source: stool from male and female vole | host: Microtus ochrogaster | place: USA:Florida | collected 2017
AAATGTGCCTTCGGATTTCTACATATCCGAGGAGTGTCTCGACAGATGGAGATATGCCAAGGGTGGAAAGAAAGAGAAAAGAGTGAGCAAGAGCACCGGCTATGAGTATAATTACTCGGAAGGGCCGATGGCTTTCCCTGATGGCTTGGAAAAACCGTCACGTACCATCATCACTGGTGAGGGGGGTGCTTCTCCCTCGCGATTCAAGCATGTGGTACTCACTCCTTCAGGAAGATACCGCAGGCTTACGCCGATAGAGTTGGAACGCTTGAATATGTTCCCCGATAATCATACCGAAGGGGCTTCCGATGTCAGAAGGGCTTTCCTGATGGGTAATGCTCTTGTCACGGGAATAGTGGAAAGAATCGGCGTACAGCTGTTGAATCGGATTCACTGACACTTGTTCTCTCCCATTCTCCGTTACTCTCCTTTGTGGTGGGGGCAGTAGGGGGAGGNGGAGAGGGTGAGGGTGGTGAACTGCATCGTGAGGGTGTTGAAGCGCAGCAGGCGGTTGGTGAGGAGTTCGCCTATGCCGGCGAGATATTTTATCGCTTCGGCGGCCTGGATTGTGCCGAGTAAGCCGGCGGTAGCTCCGAGCGGGCCCATGGCGGTTCCGGCGTCGGGTTCGGTGTCGAAGAGGCAGCGGTAGCAAGCCGAGCCGGGTACCACGGTCATGGTTTGCCCCTCGTAGCGCCATATCGCGCCGTGGCTATAGGGTTTGCCGGCTGCGACGCAGGCATCGTTGATCAGAAATTTGGCTTTGAAATTGTCGGTCGCGTCGACCACGAAGTCATATCCCTCAATCACTTCGGCTATGTTATCAGCCGTAAGCATCATCGGCAGGGGAGTGACGGTAATGTCGGGGTTGAGCGCCCTCATTGTTTCGGCAGCCGAAAGAGCCTTGGGGTGAGCTATGCGGGGGGTGGAATGGATAATCTGGCGCTGCAGATTGGTGATGTCGACCACGTCGCCGTCGGCCACTCCGATATGGCCTACGCCGGCAGCCGCAAGATAGAGGCAAACCGGTGAGCCGAGCCCACCCGCCCCNATNACGAGCACACTGCCCGCTTTGAGCTGCAGCTGGGCTTCCTCGCCGAAACCGGGNAGATTGAGGTGGCGGGCATAGCGCGCGCGTTCGTTGTCAGAAAGAGTTGCCATTTTGAGTCAGTTTTATTGTGGGGAGATAAGCCACACCCCTGCCGTGTAGTGCAGGCAGGGGTGTGTTATTGCGTTTACTTGAAAGCGGAGTCTATCAGATGTCGGCTGAGAACATGGGGTCCCATGCGGGGAGCATCACCGGCTTCTGCTTGAGGAGCTCCATCACCTTGGGGGTCACATANTTCTTGTCGACAACGAGGCGGAACATATATTCGTCAAACCACGGGTCGGTCATTATAAGGTGGCCTTCGTTGGCGCCCGGGCCCCAGCTGTTTTCCACCATCCATTTCTTCGGTTTGCCGTCCTTGTCGAGGTCCACTCCCACGAGGGTCATGGCGTGCGACGAACCGCTCGAATGGGTGAGGATGCGCTGGCGCTTGTCCATGCCGAANGTGGTGCCGAAGAGCGAGCCGTAGTCGAAGTTGTCCACGTCGAGCACACCGCGCTCGCGGTCGAAGAATTTGCCCACGTCGCAAGAGAAATACATCGCCGTAGAGTCTTTGATCGAAGCGATTGCCATCTCCTTGATATCCTCNATGGGGAGGTTCACATATTTCCAGTTGTCGCCGTCGTAGGTGTGGCGGTCAAACTCGATTTCATACACCTTGTAGTAGTCGCGGCTCGGGTCGTTCATCACCATCACATAGTCGTTGCGCAGGTCGTTGCCGAGATACTCCTTGTAGAACTGCTGCGGGGTGTAGGTGCGGGGCTCCTCCACCGGGTTGCCCTTGGCATCCTTGCGGGCCCAGGTAAATTCTGTGGGAGGTTCGCCGAGATTGAGAGCCAGCATGCGGTACACATCGCCGAGCATCTCCGTCTTGCGCTCAGCCAGAGCAGCCGGCTTGGCGCCGTTGGCGGCCATGTCGCGCAGTTCCAGGCCATACTCCTTGAGCTTGAGGCCGATGAGATTGCTCATGCGCGAAGTGTTGTTGGACGAATAGGTCTCGACCATCACGTCAGAAGGCACTACGCCATACTTGGTGATGATGTCGGCCACGCCTGTAAACTGTCCGCCGTCGCCCACCGGGTTTCTGAACAGCCAGTCNACNGTGCGGTCCTCCATCGGGCGGTCAGAGGTGTCTATGATGCCCTGCAGGAAGAGGTTGGCCTTCTCGAGCTGGTCGAAGAAGAAGTTGTAGTTCTGCGAAAACTCTATGCGGGGCAGATTGTGGTCGTTGATCATCTGCGCGCGGAGCACATTGAGGCCGGTGAAGAGCCAGCAGCGGCCCGAAGAGCGCTGGTTGGTGATACCTTTCGAGGGCACGCGGTGCGAGAAATGGGTGTCGAACGAGTTGCGCGCGTCGATATTCACGGCAAGCTTGTTGATATCATTGTTGGCTATGGCGTTGTGGATAGCCTTGTCGGCTGCCGTGCCCTGATAAGCCTGCTTGATTTTGGGGAGCATCTCCGGAGTGATGCCTCCCTTGGGAGTGGCTGCCAGAGCTGCCGAAGCCGCTACAGAGATGAGCGCGGCTGCAAGAAAGTGGCGGTTCATGTGAGTTTGGGTGATTGGTCTATGGGGGTTATACGGGTATTTTAGCTATGCGGCGTTCGTGGCGGCCACCCTCGAAAGGAGTCGAGAGGAAGGTGTCTACGATATTGAGAGCCACCACCGGGTCGATGAAGCGGGCGGGGAGCACGAGCACATTCGCGTTGTTGTGCTCTCTGGCAAGCTTGGCCAGCTCAGGCGCCCAGCAGAGAGCCGCGCGGATGCCCTGGTGCTTGTTGAGAGTCATGGATATGCCGTTGCCGGTGCCACACATGGCTATTCCTATCGGACATTCGCCGCTCTCCACAGCCGCTGCGGCCGGATGGGCGAAGTCGGGATAGTCGCAGCTGTCGGCCGAATTGGTGCCGAAATCCTTCACGGCGATACCGTTTGAGGCAAGATAGCCCTCGATTATACTTTTGAGCTCATATCCGGCATGGTCGGAGCAGAGCGCTACGGGTGAAAAGTTCTGATTTTCCATAATGACCACAAAGTTAATAAATCTCCGCGAAAATCCCCTCCATTTCCCCACTTTCCTTCACCCCCACCCCCGGAAAGCCGCCAAGCGCGCTCTCATCGTTCAGATGACTATGTTCCTGTCTACAGCGACAATGTATCCCGTATCGTCCCTAAACTTCTCCACCGAAGCCTTGCACGACACCACCGCCATAGGCCGCTGCTTGTTGCAGAGCTGGGCTCTTATTGAGCTGAAATCAGCCACATTGTGGTTGGCNTTGAAATTGCCTATAGTCACGGCAAGCTGGGTGAGTCCTTCGCCTACCCATTTNCCTCCGGCTCTGTCTTTGAGCTCCACGAATATCAGATTGCGGTCATATTCCAGCAGTCCGTCGCAGCGGTTGTCCATCTCGCCGTTGGGCCTAAGGATTTCTATGCAGTTGTCTATCGGGTAGAATGTCGCCGTTTTTCGCTGAGGATTGCTCACGTCGGCAGTCCATTTCTCACGGTCGNTGCAGTCGATATATGCCGGATTTTTCGGGCAGTTCTCCGGCGCCACGTCGTCGCACAAGCCAAACCGTTCCTCGTCGGTGGTCTCTTTGGCAGGATTGTCAAAAAAGTCTACCGGCATACCTCTTCAATCTCCAACAGTTGCGCAAACTTCTCGTTGCTGTCGGCCAGGCCATTGTTCAGATAGTTCTCGTCCGATGGCAACCCCTTGTAGGTCTCGAGCAGAGAGTATTTTCCTGACTTCTCGTCCATTTCATACACGAATAGTGTGTCGGGATTCACTCTCGCTTCCATAGCCACAATGCNGTCAGCCTTCCCCAAAGTCTCGGCATCCGGAGCCTTCTCATAAATCTGATAAGCCTTTACGAATAGCGGGAGCGCATTGATGATATACGGGCTGTGGGTAGTCATNATNAGCTTGTTGCCGCGACTCATATTGTTGATTTCGAGCAAGGCGCTGAGCATCTCTTCCTGAGAGGTCGGAAAGAGATTCTGCTCCGGTTCCTCCACGATATTGATAAAGCTGGTTTTCGTAAAGCGGCCCGACAGCGCGCTGATAGCGCTCCTCCGCTGCTCCTCCGAGAAAGCCTTGTTGTCATATATCTCGGCCACAAGTTTCTTGTAGCGTTCGCGCTCCTCCTCGGTCATTTCCGTGTTCACGGTCCGGTTCACGATGGACTGGGCCAGATTCATCGACACGATGAAGAGCGGCACCAGCGACTGAAATCCGCTTGACGCCTCGCTGATTCTAAGCTTATAGTCATCCCCGCTGATGTGGAGTATGTCATTCTGCCGGTCATATTCCAGGCCGGTTCCCTCCACAGGCAAGATATAGGTGCCCTTTATGCTCTTCTGNGCATTCTTATATTCGTCCTTGAATTCGCGCAGAGCCGGCGAAGCTACCTTCAGCTCCTTGAATGACTCGATATACGACAGGAAATTACGCTCGGCGGGCACATACATAATCTGCGGCAACTGTGTCTGTCCACCTTCAACCGGTGTAAGCGGTTCAATAGTCAGCGTATTGTCGCGGAACCGGAAGGAGTAGGAGTCGCCCACATATTCAATGTCGGTAGTTGGTGTGATATAGTTCTGCAAGCGGTGATATGACAGAAAAGAGTTCTTGAATTTCGACTTCCTCTCGAAAAACCTTGCATCATGGTCGCCTCTCACAAGCGATTTCTCAATCCATGCAAAAGTAGATATAAGTTTTGCCACAGTGCTCTTGCCCGAGCCCTGATTGCCGGTAAAGACAGTTACCTTGCCCACCTCTATCCATTGGTCATTGTCTTTTATCGGTCCGAAATNCCTTACTCTAATCTTTGTCATAATCAAATCTTTCCGCAAATATACTCAATCTTTTGNAATATCCGCCGTCAAATCCCCNCNNTNAGTTCTCNATCTTGAGGTTCATGCCGTTGAGGCGGCGGTAGAGGTCGAGGGCGTAGACGTCGGTCATGCCCGACACATGGTCGAGCACCGCCTGAATTTTGCCGTAGAGCGTCGGGGCGTTCACATCATACTGCCGCGGCACTTTCGAGAGCAGCAGCCGCGAATAGTTGAGGTCGGGAAATCTCACGGCGTGGATGAGCTTCTCCATCAGGAAGGAGATTATCATCGTACCCGCAAGCTCGATGTCCACCACATCGCCCGCGCGGTATATCTTGTCCCATGCCAGGTCGGAGCAGCGGCGGTAGCCTTCCCGCTCGCGCTCAGGCAGATGGTCGATGAGCGGCCCGCGGAGCTTGCCGGCGAGGATGGCCTCCTCGTTGGCGGCGAATGTCGAGGCACACGCGCCCACCAGAGCCCCTATCACGCATGAGCGCAGATAGCCTATCTTCTCGTTGGGGTCGTCCACATGGGTCATGGTGCGCTCCATCTTGGCCGAGCGCTCCGGCCCGAAGAAGCTCAGGAAGAGGGGTATCACCTCGTCCGTAGATAGCAGCCCCAGCTTGTGGGCGTCCTCTATGTCCATCACCTGATAGCAGATGTCGTCGGCGGCCTCAACGAGATACACCAGCGGATGGCGCGCATAGCGCAGCTCCCCGCCCTGTCCGGGCATCGACAGCATCCCCAGCTCATTGGCCACGCGGCAGAAGTCGTCGGCCTCCGAAGTGAAGAAGCCAAACTTGTTTTTGTCCCCCGCCAGAGTCGACTCAAACGGATATTTCACTATCGAGGCCAGTGTGGAGTAGGTCATGGCGAATCCGCCCGGGCGCCGCCCGTTAAACTGATGGGTGAGCAGCCTGAATGCGTTGGCATTGCCCTCGAAATGGGTCAGGTCGGCCCATTGCCCCGGCGTGAGGCTCTGCTGCAGCTCGCGCCCCGCCCCCTCGCTGAAGAAAGTGGATATGGCCTTCTCGCCCGAGTGGCCGAACGGCGGATTGCCAAGGTCGTGCGCCAGACACCCCGCGGCCACTATCTCGCCGATGGCATCGAGCTTCCCCACCCACGGCTCGCCCGCATAGCGCTCGCGCAGGATTATCGACACCTCCGTAGCGAGCGAACGTCCCACGCAGGCCACCTCTACGCTGTGGGTCAGTCGGTTGTGGACAAAGATGCTTCCCGGCAGCGGAAACACCTGGGTCTTGTTCTGCAGGCGCCGGAAAGGCGAGGAGAATACGAGGCGGTCATAGTCGCGCTGGAAGTCGCTACGCACTCCCGGCTTCGTGTCGTGATAGTTTTCGAGGNCAAACCGCTTGTCGCATATCAGCCTGTCCNATTCCATGGTTCGGTTGCTGTTCATAACTGCAAATTTACCCATTTCAGCCGATACGGCAAAAAAAAGAGNCCTCGCCACAGGCGAGGNCCCTATAAGTGTATGCGAAGCGGAGCTTACCAGTCGCACTCCACGAATTCAAACTTACCCTTGCCCACTACCTTAAACTTGATGGTATATTGGGTGGTGGTGCCGGTATAGGCAGCGAAGTTGATGGTGTAGAACACCTCGAGTCCCTCCATCACGTCGGCGTCGGGGTGCAGTGCGCTCAGCGCGCCGGGCATCACCTCGGTCTCGAAGCGCTTCTTCATAGCGGCCACCACCTGCTCGTCGGTCATGTCGGCATAGCCGGCGGCATACTGGGTGCGGGCAGCCGAGGCGCGGATATCCACATTGCCCTGATAGGCCGATGTGCCCGAGTAATACTCGTTGTTGCCGTAGGAGGTCACATAGGTGGCGCCGGTGGGCTGGTCNATATTGGTCTTCACCCAGTCCACGCACGCCTGGAAGTAGGTGGTGCTCAGGGGCTGTCCCTTGCCGGCGGGAAGAGTTATGGTTACGTTGGGGTCNTAGATCCACTTGCCGCCGTTGCGCACGAACTGGGCCGACTGGGTGGTCACGCCGTTGTCGGCNGTCCACTGCGAGCCGTCATATTTATAGGCGTCGCAGCGCACCGAGGTGGTCGACGAAGCGTAGTAGAAGTAGACCACGAGCTTCGTGTCGCCCTCGGCTGCATAGGGGAATGTGCGGCTCAGGTAGATGGGGAGCATGGTGGCNGGAGCCTCGTCGGAGAGNTTGTCGTAGCGCTGNCCCATGAGCTGATAGTCGGCGTGCGACAGGATGGTGTAGCGGCTGTCCTCGCTCCATTTGCTGCCGTTGAAGGCATATACGGCGTTCATGTTCTCCGAAGCCACGGTCACTGCGCGGCTATCGGCTGCCATGGCTGCCGGAGTTGCTGCTTTCACTGCTGTAGAGCCCACTTTGGTGATGATGGTGTTGAGATACTTGCCTTTGCTTGCCACGGCCACCACATAGCCCTCCAGCGTAGTGGTCTCGCCGTCGGTCAGGAGTGCCTTGGTGGCGTCCGACGCGCCGTAGGGGCTCACCTGCACGCTTGTGCCGTCGAGTATCACGTTGATATAGTTGCCCGACACCGACACCTTGCCGGTAAACTTGGCATACACCGGCCATATCGGCGTGGTGGTCTTGGCGAGAGCGTCGATTTCGGCGGCGGTCAATGCCTTGGCCTCGGGGTAAGTCACCTCGCGGCTGCCGCTCACTGCGGCGTCGGCTCCCTTGGCTATCTGGTAGCCGTTGTTGTAGGTGTCTACGGTGGAGTTGATCACCACCTGGTCGCCTATCTTGAGGTCGGCGTTGTTGGAGGGAGCGTACACGAACACCGAGCCCGCTGCGTCGGCCACCACCGGNCCCTGCGTGGATGTGGCCACCACGTAGCCGTTGATGGTTATGTCGTCGCCCTTGGCGGGAGAGCCGGTGAGCACGGAAGAGAGAGTGAATTCAGGCTCGTCGGGCTCCGGAGCGGCGGTAAACACCGGGTCGGTCTGCGACGTCTGATAGTTCACTATCACCAGGTCGCCGCTCTCGGCGTCGGGATAGGCTGCGGCGAGAATCGAGGGGAGCGATGCGGCCGCGGTGTGCGAGGGGGCGAAAGAGGGGGTGTAGTCGTTGTCGCTGCCCCACACTGTCTGGTAGTCCTCGTCGCTCACAGTGTAACGCCCTGCCTGCGTTGCCTCGGTCATGCCGGTAGGTATGGCGTCGGCTATGCGGTAGGTGAGATTGATGGCCGAGCCGTCAGACAGAGCGAAGTAGGGAAACTTCGGGTCGCTCAGCAGCGCGGGCACATAGTCGCGCGGCGATATCTCCTCGGTGAAATAGCCCTGGGTGCCCACTGCGGCCAGAGCCGCCTTGAGGGCTGTGCCGGCCAGAGCCTTGTTGGTCGAGTTGTCGGCTAAGGTTTTATAGTCGTTGGCTGTGAGGGTATAGTCGATNGCCTGCGTGTCGGTGATGGCAGGTTCTTCGAATCCCTCGAGCTCATGGTCGTTCCACGAATTGTCGTCGCAGGCGGCCAGCAGCGCGGGCAGGGCGGCGAGGATGGCCGCACGGCTCATATATCTGTTGATTTTCATTGTGTCGGTGAGTGGATTAGAAGTTGATTTTGAGCTTCACGCTGTAGGTGCGTCCGAAGGTGTAGAACACTCGGTTGGCGTTCATCCATGTGCCCTCGGCTCCGATGGGTGTCTGCGCCTGGGTCACGTAGTTGTAGTTGCAGAGGTTGTTCACGTTGCCATAAAGGGTGGCGTTGATACCTCCGAGCTCGAAGTTGTAGCTCGCGCTCATGTCGAGCATATTGCCCCAGGGTATTCTCCACGGAGTGCCGGGCTTGAGCACGGCGCCGTTCTGCAGGCTCGACGAGGTGAGGTTGATGTCGGAGTAGTTGCGGGCATAGATGGTCCAGTCGGCTCCGATGCGCAGTCCCTTGAACGGCTTGAATGTCAGGCCGAGGGCGGCGGTGGTCTGGGCCGAGCCGCTCACCTTCACACCCTTCTGCTCCAGCGTGGCGCTCAGGTGGTCGGGAGCGAGGATGCCCGAGGCTATGGTGCCGTCGAGCGATGCCAGCGGCGCGCCGTTCTGGTTGTAGAAGTAGCCCGTGGCGTCAGAGTCCCACTGCCAGTCGCCGAGCGACAGCATCGCGTCTGCCTCAAGCCATTTCAGCGGCTTGTACTTGGCGTTGATCTCTATGCCCATGTGGCGTGCGTCCACGCCCGACATGGCGAAGTAGTAGTAGTTCGAGCCATCCTTGGCGCGCGAGGGGTCGATCTGTTCGCCCTTCGACATGGTGCGGTCCATCCACTTGGTGTAGTAGGCGTTGAGCTCCACGGCCAGCTTCGGCGAGTGGTAGCCGTAGCCCACCTCAAACGAGCCCACCTTCTCGTTGAGCGCGTCGGGGTTGGTGATGTTGCTTCGCTGCGACGACAGAAACACNCCGTAGCTGAAGAACGGTGCGCGCGAGATATAGCCGCCGTTGAAAAACACATTGTTGTGGGCGTCGATATTGTAGTTCACGCCACCCTTTATCGTGCCGCCGATGAAGTTTTTGGTCTCCGAGCGCGAGTGTTCGGCGTCGTAGTAGTAGAAGTCCTTACGCCAGTAGGTGTTGTTGTTGAGCGCGCCGGCCAGCACGAAGTTGAGCTTGCCGCCCATTATGGTATATTCGCCCTGGCCATAGATGCCCTCCTGGCAGGTGAAGCCGTCGTAGTTGCGGTTCACCACGTCGCCCACATGNAGCTTCTCATACACCCACGCCAGGTCATCCTTGTTGTGCACAGCGTTGTTATAGGGCTGCACATTGCTGCGGTTGTAGTTGTCTATATAGTATTCGCCGCCGAAGAGGTCGGAGATTTCAGTCTTGTGGTGGCCCACATAGTAGCGCAGGTCCAGACCGCCGGTGATGTTGAGCCTGTGGCCGTTGGCCATGTCGATGCGCTTCTTGTACGACGATATGAGGCCATATGTCTCGTGCGAGTTGAGCTGCTTGGCAATGATCATGTTGGAGCCGGTGGTCGAAGCGGCGTTCATCTGCTCCACGGCCGCGTAGTCATAGTAGCCCTCGGGAGTGCGGAACTGCATGTTGAGCACACCGTCCGTCGCGCCATACCACGACGAGCTGTAATTCGTCTGCGANCCGTCCTCGTTATACACCGTGCGTCCCATGCCCGAGCGGCCGCCGCCCGANGTGATCGACGCATACACCGATGTCGAGAGCGACTGCGTGTGGTCTATCTGCCATATATGGTTGATGGCCAGCTGAGGCTTGTGGTAGAAATTGTGGTTGGAGTTATACACCTTGCCGTTGGAGCGGAAACCGTAGGTGGGGTTGTAGCGGTAGGGGCTCTCACCCTGCATATAGTCGCGCACCTCCTGCCAGCCCTCTATGGTGAGGCCGTTGTTGTAGTTGCGCTGGTCGTGCCACTGCGGCGAGCCGAAGCCCGTAAACCCTATCTGGTGGCGGTCATTGATGCGCTTGGTCACGTTCACAAACCATGAGTANGCCTCGTAGGCGGTGCCCTGTATATAGCCCTCGGCCCACTTGCGCGAGCCCAGCACCGTCACGGCCCATCCGTTCTGCATCATGCCCGTGGAGAGCTTCACCCCTATCTGGTTGAGGCCGTCGTTGCCCATGCCATACCAGAGGCTGCCACCCTTCTCCACATCGATGGTGCGGGTGGTGATATTGATTGTGCCGCCGATAGAGGGNGTCGACACTATNGTAGCGCCCAGGCCGCGCTGGGTCTGGATGCTCGAAGCCACGTCAGAGAGGTTGGTCCAGTTGCTCATATACACGCCGCCCCACTCCATG
>WFLX010164448.1_pt1 | contig 10710 bp, 9 predicted proteins | sample 4967041 | NCBI WGS metagenome assembly WFLX01 (sample SAMN12857096, study PRJNA449069) | gut metagenome | isolation source: stool from male and female vole | host: Microtus ochrogaster | place: USA:Florida | collected 2017
TGACGCATATACTCGGCAAACTCGGCATTGATGCGGTCACGGTACTTTTTGAACTCGCGTACCTTATCCGACTTGTACTGATTGAACTCGGATTGTATCCGGTTTTTGTACTTGTCAAGCGTTTTGTACTTGTCAAGCGATTGGGCTTTTGTCGCAGATACACTGTTTAACAGACACAAAAGAATAACTACGTATTCTTTTATATAAGGTTTTGTCATATTTACAGATCTAGGTACATTTATAACTACATTGACTCATGTTGGTGGAGGCCTCATTTTCTGTAATACTCTCTTTCAAATATTCATGTGAAGATTTTGTTGCGGTACGATTTGATTNCTCTTGNTGTTCTATTATNAATCTTGTTTTAATTAGCATTGCATTGTCTTTNTNNGAATGCTTCTGTAATNCATTTATAACTAACCTATGTGCTACTGCNTATGGAGATTGTTATCGTCCCGCACCCATCGTGTGTAACACTCGACAGCGTTTCTATCCGGCAGGTTTCATTGTTCCAATTTGTAGTCAACGAGTTATTACANCTTTCTGCAACCACATTGGTACTATCAGATATAATCTCTCCGACAAATTTCTTAGAACGGTTTATGTATTTGACAAACGCATCCATAAATGCCTTGTGATGACACATTAATGGGTTTGGACTTGCAGATTGTCCAAACCCATAAGAAGTCTCTTGCACACTAAGGTTTCCATAACACAATATATCCAATAAAAATAATGCGACATGTTTTATACATGATCATTTTTTAAAGATTTTTTGCATTCTTTCAAGAAATGCATTTCTGTGTGCAATAATATCATTAATCTGTGAAGAAGACAAATCCTCGGAGTTTTTTGATTCTGGATCTTTATAACTTTCTGATTTTTGTTTATCTAATTCGATTGAAGGTTGTTCGGTAATAATATTTTTTTCTATAATGACCGAGTCTCTTCTGAACTCTTTCACAATAGGTGTGAGTTCTATATTCAGACTTATTATTTCCGATACGGCTGTATAAGTTATGTAGCAACCTACAATTGTAAAAACACAACTAATTACGTTTGAAATATCTACTATAAATCTCCATATTATCTTAATTGCTGACATAATTTTCATGATTATATGTCTTTATAATAAATTAAATGAGAGCATGAATAAAAGATTTATATTAGAAGGTCATAGCCACCGTTACCCCTGGGGCATTGCCGTCCAATACAGTGGGTATAAATGCCGTATAACCTTCTCCATTTGCACGCTGGTGTACAATAACTCGACGCGCACCAGAAGCGACAATCGCATCAATTAAGTTATATGCATATAATGCNGCAACGGCTCCGATGCAGATATTTCTGCCCGTTGCAAAGTGATCCCGTCTGGTGGTGTATGCTCGCTTAATATTGACATCGTGTGTTTGGGTGATCTTTCTCACATAGTCGGCTCGCTGGTTCTCGGTAAAAATAATGCCGCTAACCAATGCGACAGTACCGCCCAGAATAAGACCTCCTTTAAGATAAGAACCTTTATGAAACTGTGCTGCACCGGGTAACAATGCCAACCCCCATGTAGTCGGGTCTGAGACATAGCTGGTTGTTAATTTTATATCATCATAAAGCGGCATTTTACCTATCTCCGATTTTGCATATAAACGTTGCAGATGATAAAGTCCACTATTGTCACGAGTCCAATACTCGTCTATATATGAAGCATGAAGCGACACTTCATGGCCTTTCGCGGTATTAATGGTTTCCATATCATTTTTAATGACTTCCCGAAGTTTCCCGTTTTCCCATACTTGAGACACCTTCTCCGTGGACTTATGATCAGAAACTATAATGACACCGGATTTCATGCCCGCATCGTTTATCAAAGAATGTAATGCCATCGAACGGGCATCTTCAAGATTATATGCTGATGCTGCAACAACTTGATATATAAAAGTATTGTTCGACTTGGGCAGTTTGTGCAACCACTGTGGTTTAATTGCATCAGATACTGATTGAGCAAAAGCAGTGGTCGCATAGCTTAATGCGACCATTACTAAAAAAATAGGACGAATAGCCATTTTACTGATTATTGTTTATTTCCATACTTACTTGCTTTGTATTCCTGTAGCTGTCCCTTGATGCCTTGCTTGAATTTTTCTTTATCAAATTCAACCTCAAGTTCCTCATCTTTGCTAAGAGTATTTTTAGCAATATCTGCCGCTTTCTCCAAAACATCAAAACTAGCAAAAACTTCAACACAAGCATAGACCTGAATTTGTCCATCAGATAGATCATACACTGTAGTTTTGACAACTTTTGAGTTTTTAACACATTCGGAATAGAATTGATTATTTATCTCCTCTGATATAGACTCTGCGGTAGATTTTTTGTTCTTTGTAACATTACGCAGATAATCTTCTGCCGCACCTTCAACTGCTACTTGCATCATACGCCCTAACTCATAACGCGCATCGCGGATAGCCTCATTTCTTGCTACTTTTTCGCTATAGGAGGTAGCTGTCCCTACTGCCGCTAAATCACGCTCCCATGCACATTCTTCNCAAGGTTCGGTCGGTCTCATCTCNCGTTTANCGGATGCCACCTTGGAGNTAGCCGAAGAGTTCNGTAACTCTTGNTGGTAAGTCGGAGNGNAATTAGTTGCACCTTTCTTTGTTGTTCCGCAAGAACACATGAATGCTGCAATAGCAGCGATAAAAAGAAATTTTTTCATAATTTAATTAGTAGTTAATGTGTAAATGTATATATATATGTTCTGTAAATTTATCTTTAGTTATTTGTGTTTTTAACATGTCATCCGCCGGAAGATTGTCATAGTATAAATCAACCCATTTAAATATTTCATCGAAAGTTAGTCTAACACGAGCCTCTGTTATAATGTTTTTTCTTCGCACAGATTGATTGGTCTCAATTACTCTTGAATTTCGTAACAGATTTTCCTTATGTGCTACGTCTTTAATTCCATAATCTTTATCAGTATTGGCAAGCGCAATGTTAAGATAGTCAATTAAATTGGCCCGCGCCAAACGAACAGCAATGGTGTTTGATATTTTCCCGTTCTGACTCATCCCTGTTCCAATTGCTTCAATGCCGGTCTCTGTTATGATAATATTTGGTTCTTCATGTACGGCTATTGATGTGTGAGCACACGAGCAGATAACAGAAACTATCACAAGGAATACTGTCAATTTTAGCGTTAATGCCAAATCTGCAATTAACTTCATTCTTGCTTGTATATTATGGAATTTAATATGTCCTAATTATTTGAACTTTGGAGTATTCATAAAAATGACTTAATTTAGTCAAAGGTTGAAAATTGAACACTTTCGCCGTAATAATATTTGCTGCCCACTTTTACGTATGCACGAACGTAATAAATCTTATAATCAGAAAGATTATTTACGGTCGTTGAGAATCTTCCGGTTCCACTGCCTGTTAATGACACATTAGTTCCATTTCCAACAGTAGGATTAACATTTGTCCCATATACGAAGCCACACCCGCTGTAAGCTGGTGAACCCGTGTAAATCACAGTTGCATTGAATGTGGCTCTCCATTGAAAATAGAATCCGCCTCCCATGTCGATCTGTGCCAGAGAAGTAACAGCATCTGTACGAACGGTTGGTAACGAAGGCGTTGTGAATGATATGGTATTGCCATAAATATATTGGTTGTCTTGTACGGCAAATGCCCGCACATAATAAGTCGTTCCCTCTTGTAAATTTGAAATCGTTTCGTTATAGCTACCTACAAATGACGAATATTTGACAACTTTATCATTTGCAATTGTTGGCGAAGAGGTTGTACTACTATAACAAAATCCCCGTTGAGTATATGCTGGCGAGCCTATATCGTTAATTACGCCATTGAGCTTTGCAGATGTCGTTGAAATATCAGATACAGCTGATGTACTTACGGACACAGTGCGAAACTCCGTTGTAAATGAAACGGTATTGCCATAAATAGGATTGCCGTCTTGAATAACATACGCACATACATAGTATGTAGCTGGATATTCGAGGTCCGTAACATGCAGCGAGAAGTTACCTGTACCAGTTCCGCTTACTTGTCTGCGGTTGGTTGCGATTGTTGGGTTAGCGTTTAGGGAATAACAGAATCCGCGTTCGGTATAGGCCGGCAGACCAGCATCGGATATAAATGCATTGAAAGTGGCCGAGGAAGACTCGATCTGAGTGACGGCAGATGTCGAAACTGCGGTTGTATGCTTATTTGTTGAGAACGAAACGATATTACCATAAACTATCGTACCGTTCTGAATAGCATACGCCCGCACATAATATGTCACTGGATATTCAAGGTTCGTTGCCTGCAATGAAAAATTTCCTGAGCCCGATCCGCTTACCTGTCTGCGATTATCGGCTATTGTAGGTATATTGTTTTTGGAATAACAAAATCCTCTTTCTGTATATGCCGGTATCCCAGCATCCAATATCGATGCATTGAATGTGGCCGTTGACGCTCCGATTTGAGTAACGGCAGATGTCGAAACGGTAGTTTCCTGTTTTGAGGTTGTGAATGAAACGATATTACCGTATACAGTCGTGCCGTTCTGCACAACGTATGCTCTTGCATAGTATGTTTGTACAGACGACAATCCGTCTATGTTACAGGTAAATTTCTTTTCAGATGTAACTGGCGTCGATAACTTTTCTATACATGCAGATACCGTGGGAACCGATTGGGTGTCGTATAAAAAGCCACGTTCTGTATATGTTGGCGATCCTGCGTTTATAATCTCTCCGTTAAGAACGGCTGTAGTATTTGTAATGTCTGTAACATTGAGCGTATTTACTGCAGCAGTTGCATTATTGACAGCCGTTACCTTAATCTCGACATTGCCGTCTCCACTAGTTGATCGTACGACAATGTTGGCCTCATTCTCGCCATCCGGAAGTTTTCTGCGATCCAGATTCACAACGATAGTAGCTGTTTTACCGTAGCCTAATATGTCTGTTTCGGGTTCTACCGATAGCCATGCGCAATGTCCAGTTTCGACCTTATATGCCAAATCCGTATATCCGGAATTAACTATTGTGAATGAAAGGGCGGTTAAATTTTCCCCGAAATTAAGCAATTCTTTATCAGCGGTAAGCGACGCAGGTATGCGATCGATAGTCATATGTACCGATGTCAGATTTCCGGCTTTAACTGTCGCACTAATCGTGTTAGGTTTGTAACCCTCCTTACGAATCGACAATGTATAGTTCCCCTCTTCAAGATTCACGAATGAGAAAGAACCGTCACTACCAGTAACAGTCGAACTTCCACCGGAATTGATGGATACATTTACCGTTGCAACGGGTTCGCCAGTTGTGCGGTCCGAAACGCTGCCGGCGATGCTACCCGTGGTTGGATCTTCTGTGATGTTCGATGAGCAAGCACAAAGCATTGCCGCTATCAGCAAAGAGAATAAAAAAGGTATAATATGTTTCATAGTATACTTATTTAAAATTATTGTTTCGGAATGATAGTCAACTGAATATCTACTTGTTGCATTTCTCCACTTATAGCCGTAACAGTCTTGCGATTGGGTTGATAGTCAGCTTTCTGAACCGTAATCGTATATTGCTGTGCGTCGAGTTCTTCGAATATATAATATCCATTAGCATCAGTTTGACGGGTCAGACCCGCTGGCGACAGCGTGACGCTGGCATTTCCGAGTGGCACACCGGTCTGATAGTCCGTAACCGTACCGTGAATCTTAGCGAAGATTTCGTAATCGTCCGAACCAGAACATTCGGACATAAGAAATAGCCAACCAATTGCAAATGTAATTCTGAGTGATTTGGTCAATAACGGAAACTTGCTGCTGAAAATTGAGTTGTAATTCATAATTATATTTATTTATATACTTTCTATTGCATCGGATTAACTCTTTCATAGAGATAGTCAAGATTTACAATCGCCTTAATTCAGCTAATTTTTCTATTGTAACCTATTGAAAAAACTCAAACAAATAAGGTAAATAACAACAAAATGCTATGTTTGAGAAATAAATTTTGCGTATAATGGGCAGAATATGAAATAAAAGTCATATTTTTGCACCGAGTAGACTATCTCTATGAAAGAGTTAGTGCAATTTTCCAAACAATTTTCCCTCTATAATTCTTTCAATATTTAGCGGCTGGCTTCGTCTAGATAGTTGGTATGTACCGAGAATACATATATATTCGCGTGTTTTTTTGTCGTGCCCCCTCTGAAATCACTGTAAGCGGCACAACCTTCCGACTTGGCGATACTCACCCAACTGTGACATCATAAGCGGGGCAATCTTTGCTAATCGCGCTATCTGTTTTAGTTTTTGATTAAAAACCAGAATCTTATTCAGGTAGTGTTTTAGTTCCGTGCCGTTCAGGTGATAATCGGCAGCAGATATTGCGTCAGATTTTCTGGCCTAATGGACAAAAACACTGCCTCTGCGTGCAGATATTGTAGCCAAAGCCTTATTGATTTCGAGCTATTGAATATTAGGTCCCTGCTATATATCATTGTATAACAAGCCAGCCTGTATCTTTTTTACCACTGGCAACGACTTATGCTGATAAAGAGAGAGAGAGACGTTGATATTGTCTATATTTGGTTGAAAAAGATGATATGTTTTAGTCCCTATTTTTACCGATATTCTTTTGAATAGTTCCGTAGTCATTACTCTATATCCGTTCCATCTCATTCGAACAAAAGATAGTAATGGTANANTANTNTAGTATTATCCAGTCGAATTGACATACCATGAACTACTTCAAGCGAAAAGATTATCGCTGCCAAAAGGGAAAATACGGGTCAGCATATTTTCTCTTTTGGCAGTTGGCGTTACCATGCATAATCGTATTCAGTTTATTATTCTCNTCANTTTNGCGTATCATGATTTNGTCTTCAGCTTGGGCAATCCGGCCGATTGGGTTNTCCGCATGGCACACTCTTCGCTCACCCATGAACACTCACTTCCACAACGGCGANTGTTCCGAACNANACATACTACNCTGCAACATGNAATACCTCCGAAGGCAATCTCTTNCCACTGAATGTCCCAAAGGCTTCGGGAGCTATGCTCTTTGATAATTACCCGGGGCTCTCCAGTCGTATGAGCAGATTTTGACTCTACAGAGGGCTTGTTTTGCCGTCACAACATCTAAATTCTTGCAGAAACTATTCAAAATACAAAACTATTTCGTAACTTTGTCATCAAGGAACATAACGATTATTCTATTGTAGTAGGTAGGTTTTACACCTCAAGGCTACAATACATTTTCACTAATCACTAAATTACAAGTAATGATAACTATTCAAACTTACGTTAATATACATAAATACGAAACTCATGAAACAAAACTACCCACACACTTTCTTGCGGACACTTTCCGCACTGGTGCTCCTGCTTGTCTCCACTTTCTCGTGGGCTTACGCTGAATACTTCAGTACGGAGGACGGTTTCTGGTACGTCATCAACGAAGACGATACCGAACCGACCGTATACTTAAGGAACTACAAGGACAACAGCGCCACAAAAATACCAGTCATTCCGCCCTATGTCTCCTATAAAGGGAAGAGCTACCGCGTGACGGGCATAGGAAGCAGTGCCTTCTATGGCTATCATTCCCTCACCAGCATAAGCATCCCCAGCACCGTGACGAGCATAGGAGACTTTGCTTTCAATGNCTGCAGTAGCCTCACCTCCATACACATNCCCAGCAGCGTAACGAGCATAGGACACCGCGCCTTCTCCCACTGCACCTCNCTCACCTCCATAGACTTCCCCTACAGCCAGATAAGCATCGAAGACTGCGCCTTCGCCGGTTGCACCTCACTTGCATCCATATACTTCCCGACCAACGTGGCGAAAATAGGAGAGTCNGCCTTCNANNANTGCNCCTCCCTCCTCTCCGTAAACATCCCTGGCAGCGTGAAGCATATAGCACGGGCTGCTTTCTTGGGTTGCACCTCACTCACCGTCGCATTGATAGGCAACGGCGTGACTGACATAGACTGTTATGCCTTCTCCAACTGCCCCTCCCTCACTGCCGTAGACCTCCCTCTCACCCTGACAAGCATCGGACGCGAAGCCTTCTATAACTGCACCTCTCTCGTCGGCATAGAAATCCCGTACAGCGTGACCACGATAGAATACGGAGCCTTCTATGGATGCTCCTCCCTCATTTCCGCAGTAATAGGCAAGGGCGTGACTGACATAGGATGGAATGCCTTTTATGGATGCTCCTCCCTCGCCACCGTCATCTGCCATGCCAAGAATGTGCCGAAACTCGAATACGGCGGATTCCGGAAAGAAACCACCCTCTACGTCCCCTCATCCGCCCTCGAAGCCTACAAGGAGGCAAGCGGATGGGACTACTTCGGGACCATCCTGCCCATAGAAGGCAACGAGGATGTCATAGACGGTATAGGCTGTCCTNCGGCCCAACAAGACAAGGCAACCGGCACCGCGCCATACTATACCCTCGACGGCAAGCCCGTCACTACCCCCGCCCGCGGCGGTGTCTACATCCGCGGCGGCAGGAAGGTAATTCTTAGATAGACATGGCGGAAAAATACGTTGCNCTTCTGCAACAATACCATAGGAGAGAGTATTCAATTCGCCATCGCCCTAATGGAACATGCAACAAACAGGCCCTTCGACAATTTTCTCGCCAACAGACATAGATAATTAGCGGCATGTCACTGCTTTCCAACTGAGTTGGCTAATACTGCGAAAGAGAGTGTGACACTCTCTTTCGCAGTATTTCGTATTTCGTCGNACGCGCNNTAATTACTNCTCAGAACCTTTCTGAACTACATTTTCTATCAAAATATTTTGGAGTTTATCTAATAATACCTACCTTTGCACCGGTTTGGGGGAGAAATCCCGAATCATGATTGCTATGGCTTTTATTTCGCACTTACCGAAAAGACCTCGGAAATCTTGTTTGGAATAGTTCGATATTAGAAGCAAGGAAGACCTCAATGATCTTCTACACACTGTATTTGGCTATGCACACGTCTATGGCGTGAAGCATCCTTGTACAGTGTGTAGGGGTTCCAAATCCGAGGTCTGCCCCTTAGGTAAGTGCACAAAGGGTGGTCACGCCATTCTTTGTATCGCTACCTTCAGCATGGCACAACTGTTTACACACAATAATAAAAGTATTAAGTAACAATCATTATGNGAAAAGGTAACATTTTTNTATGCATGATGGCATCTGCNTNGCTCACATCNTGTGCATCCATTCTTAGTGGTAAAAAAGCAAAAGTCACTCTAAAAAGTGATTTGGTAACTACACCTGTTGACATCACTTACGACGACAAGAAGGAAACGGACATTTTCCTGCCTTACACAATCAAAGTCAGAAGAGGCTATAAACCGACCGTCATCAAGGCATCCGCCGAAGGCTATGACGATGCCAACTACAAACTGAGCAAGAAGTTCAACTCAACGACTTTAGGCAACATCGTGTTGGGTGGTATTCCGGGTATTGCCATCGATGCAGCAACCGGATCGATTACTAAACCGGAAACGAAAGTGGTGATACTTCCATTCAAGGAAAGAAAAACGATTCCTCAGGAACTGGTTCAAAAACAACCATCCGATGAACCGGAACGCGTTGTACGGGAGAATCCGGGCAGGACGTCATTGGAACGTACCGTGATACGCTGGTGTTTCGAATCGGAACCTAAAGGTGCACGCATATTCTGGCGAGTGGTATCGAGCGTACCCGATGAGGTCAAAAACACCAATGAATTGTACTTGGGAACAACCCCCTATGAAGATACACGTTCGTTCAACATCATTGGTCTGACAGAGGAGAACGCCCGTAACGTACAGATAGAAATAAAAATGAGACGTCAGGGATACATCGACCAGACCAAACGCTTCAATGTGCGCCAGGCTATAGACCAACAGGAGATAAGCAGTTTCTTCGACATGGTGAAAGACGAATAAACCGACAAACAATACATTTATACATATGAAAATACGTATCTACAATTTAGCACTCTGCCTGGCACTCTCTACTCTGACAGCCAAGGCACAAAAAGCATTAACCCTTGATGAAGACTATGCAAAAATAACTCTTCAGAGTTCTCCGGAGGGAGCCAAGGTCTATTACAAAGGACGCCTGATATGTGCATCTACGCCGGCTACGGTCGAAATTCCTTATCGCGGACTTATTGCTCCCGGTTCAAAAAAGGATATGCAGCAACGCATGAAGCGTTCTGCCGATGCAAGCAGCATTGAACTCATATTCAAGAAGGACGGATATGTAGCTAAAATTGAAACCGTCAAACCTACCATAACGCAGACTTCCAAGAAGGATTATTTTTTTGAATGGCCTAAAAGCGTGCTCTGTGAACTTCAGGAAGATCCTGACACAAAAGACAAGACGGTCCCCAGAGGCGAACTGCGCAAACAGGTGTCCAGAGACAATGCCGGGAAAACAGCGCTCGAAGGTACCATCATTCGTTGGAATTTCGAGTCGGCCCCACAAGGTGCACGCGTATTCTGGCGTGTCGTATCCAGCATTCCGGACGAGGTCAAGAATACGAATGAGACCTATATAGGCACCACTCCATACGAAGACACGCGTTCATTCAACATTATCGGACTCTCTTATGAAAACTCCAGAGATGTGCAGATAGAAATAAAAGTGAGGNTGAAATTCTTCACCAGTCGGAGCAGGATCGAAGTGTTGATGTTGCTCC
>WFLX010196206.1_pt1 | contig 10704 bp, 7 predicted proteins | sample 4967041 | NCBI WGS metagenome assembly WFLX01 (sample SAMN12857096, study PRJNA449069) | gut metagenome | isolation source: stool from male and female vole | host: Microtus ochrogaster | place: USA:Florida | collected 2017
AGCCGTGGTGATAGCCAACGGCAAACGCGACGGCGTGCTCACGGGCCTGCTGCTGCCCGACGCCCCCACCCCGCCCCACACGCTCTTCCGCCCCTCCGACACCCGCCCCGGCGCCCTGCGCAAATGGATAGCCCACAGCGACACCTTCGCCAAGGGCTCGCTGCACGTCGACGCGGGAGCGGCCGCCGCAGTGCGCAGCGGTGGCACGTCGCTGCTGGCCGTGGGCCTCACGGCCGTCGAGGGAGACTTTGACCGCGACGACATCGTGAGCGTGGTGGCGCCCGACGGCAGCACCGTGGCATGGGGCCGCAGCGCCTACAGCGCCGATGAAGCCCGCACGGCGGCCGGCCGCGCCGGAGTGGCCCCGCTGATTCATGCCGATTATCTTTATGTGGACGAAAACGACCTTTTCAGAGACCGATGAAAGAAACTTTTGAACTCGCACGCCGCGCAGCCACAAAGCTGCAGGCCATTCCCGCCGACCGCATCAACAGCACACTCCTTGCGCTGGCCGACAACATAATATCCGCAACCGACACGCTCCTTGCAGCCAACGCTCTCGACCTCGAGGCCATGGACCCCGCCAACCCCAAGCGCGACCGCCTGGCACTGACGCCCGCGCGCATAGCCGACATAGCCGCCGGAGTGCGCGACGTGGCCTCCCTGCCGTCGCCCGTGGGCAAGGTGCTGGCGCAATGGACGCGCCCCAACGGCATGACCATCACCAAGGTGGCCGTGCCCTTCGGCGTCATAGGCGTGATATACGAGGCGCGGCCCAACGTCACCATCGATGTCTTCACCCTGTGCTTCAAGGCCGGAAGCGCCGTGTTGCTCAAGGGCGGCCACGAAGCCTCGCACACAAACCATGCCGCCATCGAGATCCTGCGCGCTACCCTCGAGCAGGCTGGCCTGGAGCCCGCCACCGCCACCCTGCTGCCCGACGGCCGCGAGGCCACGGCGCTGCTGCTCAATGCCCGCGGCATGGTGGACCTGATAATACCGCGCGGCAGCCGCGCCCTCATCGACTTCGTGCGCGACAACGCCCGCGTGCCCGTGATAGAGACCGGCGCCGGCGTGTGCCACACCTATTTCCACAGCTCCGGCGACCTGGCCACGGCGCGCGACATCGTGCGCAACGCCAAAACGCGCCGCGTGTCGGTGTGCAACGCCCTCGACTGCCTCATCGTCGACCGCGACCGTCTGTCGGCCCTCCCGGCCCTGTGCTACGAGCTCTCCGACCTGGGCGTGGAAATCTACGCCGACGAAGAGGCCTACAACGCCCTCGACGGCGCCTATCCGCGGCTGCACCATGCCTCGCCCGACGACTTCGGACGCGAGTGGCTCGACTACAAGATGACGGTGGCCACCGTGGGCGGCATCGACGAGGCCCTCGACTTCATAGCCCGCTACGGCTCGCACCACAGCGAGTGCATCGTGGCCGAGAACCGCGACGCCATCGCCCGCTTCCAGCGCGACGTGGACGCCGCCTGCGTCTATGCCAACGTGTCGACGGCGTTCACGGACGGCGGCCAGTTCGGTTTCGGTGCCGAGATAGGCATCAGCACCCAGAAGCTCCACGCCCGCGGCCCCATGGCCCTCCCCGAAATCACCACCTACAAATACCTCGTCACCGGCTCCGGCCAGACCCGCCCCTGACCCCCTCCGTTCCTAAAGCGCAGCAAGCCTCGCGCAGAGTACCCCGATAGGGCATTGCCCTAAATCATAAAGAAAAGAGAACGAGCCGCCCGTCTGATGGCAGGGCCGGAGGCCCTCCCTTTGGTTAACCCCCGGCGGGTCGCCGGGGGACTGCAATATCAACAGATACAGCCCTGGAAGGGCTGTCCTGCCGGCCATTGAGGATGGGACACCCCCTCCGGGGCTGATTATCTTGCCTTTACCTACCCCGTGCGGCCCGCACGGGGTTAACAAGCGGGCGGACCTCCGGCCCGCTCTTCCAGGCGCCACTACATATTTGTTCTATAGTAGCCGCAGAGAAACATATAGGTATCTGCAAATCAGGCATGAACACCCTTCAAAGCGTCCGCCCCAACCAGAGGCAAACACGCCGGGAGGAAGAATGCAATCGGGTTGCACATATATTTATATATATTTGCGGCAAAATTGCATCGCGATGAAAAATCAAGCCCTCATACTCCTGTGCTGTTCGGCCCTGCTGGCCGGCTGCCATAAACACGACTCNGCCGACNACGAGCTGAAACACCATCACCNCCACCATCAAGAACACCCCGCGGGCACTCCCCACAGCCANGAGGCCGAGGGAGAGCACGAAGAGGCCGAAGAACATGCCGACGGCGAGATAGTGCTGGCGCCCGCCATGGCCGAGCGCTTCGGGGTGAAGGTGGAGACGATACAGCCCGCGCCCCTGGGCACCACGCTGCGCGCCACAGGCGTGGTGAGCGACGCTGCCGACGGCGCCGCGCTGGTATCGGCCCCCGTGGCCGGCACCGTGCGCTTCGCCTCCGGCATCATGCCCGGCGCGCGGCTCAACGCAGGCGCCACCGTGGCCACCATCAACACTGCCGGAGTGGCCGGCGGCGACAGCAATGCCGCAGCCAAGGCCGCACTCGACGCCGCCAAGCGCGAGCTGGACCGCCTGGAGCCCCTGCATGCCGATAGGCTCGTGACCGACGACGTGTACAACGCCGCCCGCGCGGCCTATGAGAGTGCCCGCGCGGCCTACAGCACGGGAGCCGCCGGCGGTCGTGCCACCGCTCCCATCAGCGGAGCCGTCACGGAGCTGCTCGTGGCCCAGGGCGCCTACGTGGAAGCCGGTGCCGCGGTGGCCCGCATGTCGGCCGCGCGCAACCTCGTGCTGCGCGTCGACGTGCCCGAGCGGCAGCGCAGCCGCGTGGCAGGCGTCACGGGAGTGAACGTGCGCGTGCCAGGCAGCGAGAGCGTTGTGGCCCTGCAGGCCAGAAGAGTGCAGGCAGCCCCGGCCGTGGCCGCATCCATGCCCGGCTACGTGCCTGTCTACTTTGAGATTGTGAACGACGGCACCCTGGCTCCCGGGGCCACCGTAGACGCGTGGCTCACCTCCGATGCTGCCGGCACGCCGGTGCTGAGCGTGCCCCGCACGGCCATAGCCGAGCAGCAGGGCAACTACTACCTGTATCGCCGCCTCGACGAAGACTGCTACATGAAGCTGCCCGTGAGCATCGGCGCCAGCGACGGCCTGCGCGTGGTCATCACCTCCGGCCTCGACGGCGGCGAGGAGATAGTGACGGAAGGCGTCACCGCCGTTCGCCTGGCCGAGACGGCCGGTGTGGTTCCCGAAGGTCACAGCCATAACCATTGATAGCCATGCTGAACAAGATAATTCACTGGTCGCTGCACAACCGCCTGGTGGTGATCGTGCTGGCAATCGCCATCCTGATAGGCGGCACCATCACGCTGCTGCGCACCGAGGTGGACATTTTCCCCGACCTCAACGCCCCCACGGTGGTGGTGATGACCGAAGCCCCCGGCTACGCCCCGGAGGAGGTGGAGATGATGGTGACCTACCCCATCGAGACCGCCGTGAACGGCGCTTCCGGCGTGCGGCGCGTGCGCTCGACGTCCACCACGGGTTTCTCCGTGGTGTGGGTGGAATTTGACTGGGACACCGACGTGTACACCGCCCGCCAGATCGTGACCGAGCGCCTGGGCACCGTGGCCGAAGCCCTGCCCGCTGGCGTGGCCACTCCCGTGCTGGGCCCGCGCTCGTCCATCCTGGGCGAGATGCTCATTGTGGGTCTTACGGCCGACAGCACCTCGCTGCTCGAGCTGCGCAGCCTGGCCGAGAAAGTGATTCGCCCGCGCCTGCTGGCCATGGGCGGCGTGAGCCAGGTGAGCGTCATAGGCGGCGACATGAAAGAGTATCGCCTGCAGCTGCTGCCCGAGCGCATGGGCGCCCTCGACGTCACGCTGGCCGAGGTGCAGGACGCCGTGGAGGCCATGAACGACAACGCCTCCGGCGGCATCGTGAACGATTTCGGCAACGAATACATCATCAAGGGCGAGCTGCGCACCGCCGACGTGGACCAGCTGGCGCTCGCCGTGGTGCGTGCCGACGAGCGCGGCATCGTCANCNTGGGCGACGTGGCGCGCGTGGAAGTGGCGGGCGNCCAGCCGCGNTTCGGAGCCGCGTCCGTAGAGACCCGCCCGGCCGTGATCGTGACCGTGGCCAAGCAGCCCGACGAAGGCACCATCGAGCTCACCCGCCGCATCGAGGCCGAGCTCGAGGCCATGCGCCCCACCCTGCCGGCCGACCTGCACATAGCCACCGACATCTTCCGCCAGGCTGACTTCATATCGCGCTCCATCGGCAACCTGAAGGACGCCCTGCTGGAGGGCGCGCTGTTTGTGGTGATAGTGCTGTTCTTCTTCCTGATGAACCTGCGCACCACCATCGTGAGCCTCGTGGCCCTGCCCCTGTCCATCATCACCTCGGTGGTGATACTCCACTTCATGGGCTTCGGCATCAACACCATGAGCCTGGGCGGCATAGCCATAGCCATCGGTTCGCTGGTGGACGACGCCATAGTCGACGTGGAGAACGTGTACAAGCGGCTGCGCGAGAACCGCGCCCTGCCGCCCGGCGAGCGCCGGCCGGTGGTAGAGGTGGTGTATCACGCCTCGGCCGAGGTGCGCATGCCCATCCTCAACTCCACCCTCATCATCGTGGCCGCCTTCCTGCCGCTGTTCTTCCTGAGCGGCATCGAGGGCCGTATGCTCATCCCCCTGGGCGTGGCCTTCATCGTGGCCCTGGCGGCTTCTACCATCGTGGCCCTGACGCTCACGCCCGTGCTGTGCGCGTGGCTGCTGGGCACCCCGCGGCAGGAAAAAGAGATGGCCGCCGAGCCCCGCACCGCCGCGTGGCTCAAGCGCGTCTACGGCCGCTCGCTCGAGGGCGCCCTGCGCCATCCCCGCGTGGTGCTGGGTGCCACCGGCGCCTTGTTCCTGGTGGCCGCCGGGCTGTTTTTCACCCTGGGACGCAGCTTCCTGCCGGCCTTCAACGAGGGCTCCTTCACCATCAACGTGTCCACGCTGCCCGGCATCTCCCTGGAAGAGAGCGACCGCCTGGGCCGCGAGGCCGAAAAAATCATCATGAGCGTGCCTGAAATCCGCACCGTGGCGCGCAAGACGGGCCGTGCCGAGCTCGACGAGCACTCGCTGGGCGTGAACGTGAGCGAGATAGAGGCACCCTACAGCCTCGAGGGCAGCAGCCGCACACGCGGCCAGGTGGCCCGCGAGCTGCGCGAGAAACTGGGGCAGCTGCCCGGCGTGAACGTGGAGATAGGCCAGCCCATAAGCCACCGCATCGACGCCATGATGAGCGGCACCGAGGCGCAGATAGCCATCAAGATATTCGGCGACGACCTGCAGCGCCTTCACTCGCTGGGCACCTCGCTCAAGAGCCTCGCCGCAGGCGTGCCCGGCATCGTGGACCTGAACGTGGAGCAGCTGGTGGAGCGGCCGGAGCTCGCCATCAAGCCCCGCCGCGAGATGATGGCCCGCATGGGTCTGCGCATGCCCGACCTGCGCCGCGTGGTGGAGGTGGCCCTGGGCGGACGCGCCGTTTCGCAGGTCTACGACGGCGGCGTGCCCTACGACGTGGTGCTCGTCCTCGCCCCGGAATACCGCGGCGACCTCTCGGCCATTGCCGACCTGATGATAGACACACCCGCCGGCCGCGTGCCGCTGAGCGCCGTGGCCGAGATACGCTCCACCACCGGCCCCGGCACCGTGAACCGCGAGAACGTGCAGCGCCGCATCATCGTGAGCGCCAACGTCGAGGGCCGCGACCTGCGCGGCGCCGTCGACGAGCTGCGCGGCCTGGTGGAGCAGAACATCAAGCTGCCGCAGGGCTACGCCATAAGCTATGGCGGACAGTTTGAGAGCGAGGCACGCGCGTCGGCCACCCTGCTGTGGACCTCGCTGCTCGCGCTTGTGATCATCTTCATGCTGCTCTACAGCGAGTTCCACAACGTGCGGAAGTCGCTGGTCATCATCAGCAACATGCCGCTGGCACTGATAGGCGCCGTGTTCATACTGGTACTGACGGGCTCGGAGCTGAACATCCCGGCCATCATCGGATTCATATCGCTTATGGGCATAGCCACACGCAACGGCATGCTGCTCATCAGCCGCTACAACAGCCTCGAGGCCGAGGGCATGGACGTGGCTCGCCGCCTGCGCGCCGGCTCAACCGACCGCCTGCTGCCCATCATCATGACAGCCCTCACCTCCGCCCTGGCCCTCATCCCGCTGGCAGTGAACGCCGATGCTCCCGGCAACGAGATACAGGCCCCGCTGGCCATAGTGATATTGGGCGGCCTGGCATCGTCGACGGTGCTCAACGCCTACGTGGTGCCCGTGCTCTACCAACTCCTTAACCGTAAAAAGAAATGAAGAAGACAATACTGTTTCTCTCGGCGGCCCTGGCCGGAAGCGCAGCGGCGTGGAGCGCCGCCCCGCAGACCCTCGACGAGCTGGCCGCGAGCATCGCGCAGTCCGACCCGGCCTACACCGCAGCCGCCCGCGAGCGCGAGGCAAGCGTGCTGGCCCTGCGCGCGGCCGACATGCTCCCCGCGCCCGAGATAGAGGGCGAATATCTATGGGGACCCGCCGGCGACAACCGCTGGGGCGCAGGCATCAGCCAGTCGTTTGACTGGCCGGGAGTCTACGCATCGCGCGCACGCGCACGCAACGCCGAGGCCGACGCCTTCACGCAGCTCACGGCCGTGGAGCTGCGCGAGCGCACCTTGGCAGCCAAGCAGGCCCTCATCGACCTTGTGGCCGCCCGCCGGCAGGGCGCCCTCATCGGCGAGATATATAATAATGTAAAGGAACTGGCCGAGCGGCTTCAGAACGCCTACGACCACGGCCTGGCCACAGTGCTCGACCTGCGCAAGCTGCAGCTCGAGACTCTCGAGCTCGAAAACCGCATGGAAGAAGTGGAGCAGGCGCGCGCCGAGGCTATCGCCGGGCTCCGGGCCATGGGCTACACCGACTCCGTGCCCGCCCGGCTCGACTACCCCGTGGCGCAGACGGGCCACGCCGCCACAGCCGAGAGCTGGCGCCGGTCGCCGGGCATACTGGCCGCCCGGGCCGCTACTCTCGCCGCCGACGCCCGCGAGCAGGCCGCCGCGCGCGCTGCCCTGCCGGGTTTCTCCCTGGGCTACCGCCACCAGTACGAGGGGGGCACACACTTCAACGGCATCACCGCCGGCATCACCCTGCCGGCATGGGGCAGCGGCGCTGCCCGGCGCGCTGCCCGCGCCGAAGCACAGGCCGCCGCCTTGCAGGCCGAGGCTGCCGAGGCTGCCACCGAGGCCCGCTACTCGCGCGTGGCCGCCCGCGTGCAACGCCTCGAGAGCCGCCGCGACGCCTATAACCGCGTGATGGAATCGTCGGACTACCCCGCGCTGCTCAAAAAGATGCTCGACGGCGGCCAGATGACTATCCTCACCTATATCCAGGAGCTCAACTTCTATATCGAGACCGGCCTCGCCCGCGAAGAAAATGAGCGGCAGTATCAGCTGGCTTTGGCTGAATTTAACATTTGGGATTAGCATAGGTTAAAAAAGCTCTAAAAACGAACTCTACGACTGCGCAGGTGTTTTATTGGTAAACAAACCGATAAAACACCTGACTTATATGAAATACGAACAACCCGCCCTCCCCTATGCCGAAAACGCCCTCGAGCCTGTGATAAGCGCCGAAACCATCCGCTACCACTACGGCAAGCACGAGAAAGCCTATATCGACAACCTCAACCGCCTGATCAAAGGCACCGAATATGAGGACGCCGAGCTCGAAGACATCATCGAGCAGGCTAAAGGCCCGCTGTTCAACAACGCGTCGCAGGCCTGGAACCATATCTTCTACTTCTTCACCTTCTCGCCGGACGGTAGCCGCGAGCCCGGTGGCGAATTGCGCAAGGCCATCGACCGCGATTTCGGTTCGTTCGAGAAATTCAAGGAAGAATTTGTCGAGGCCGGTGCCGGACTCTTCGGTTCGGGCTGGGTGTGGCTCTCGCGCGACGCCGACGGCAAACTGCTCATCACCCAGGGCAGCAACGCACAGAACCCGCTGACCGACGGCCTCACACCGCTGCTCACCTTCGACGTGTGGGAGCATGCCTACTATATCGACTACAAAAACCTGCGTGCCGACTACCTGCGCAACCTCTGGAGCATCGTAGACTGGGACGTGGTTGAATCCCGCTATTAAAAATCAAAGACAACGCCATAGAGTAAACCCATTTGCGGTTTACTGAATGTACTCAAAACTAAGCATAATGTGATGAATGGGAAAGGAGGCACTCGTGAGAGCACCTCTTTTTCTTTTTATCCCCGAACAATCTGAGAAAAGACGCGCCGGCGAGCGCGTTCTTTGTAAATTGTCTGAATAGTTACGCCAAAGCAACAATTCCCCATTATTTTTAAAAAAACTTCAAAAAATATTAGATATTTCAAATTATTTGACATACCTTTGCGCCATGGTCAACTCCGACCACTCTAATCCTAATTCACAATGAACAAAGCGGTTATTTCGGGGTGCCTGATGCTGATGGCGGCTATTGGGGCACAGGCTGAAGAGGCGGCCGACAGCGCTTCACAGAAACGGCAGGAATTGCATGAAATTGTAGTGAAAGCCGATAAGATTATTCATAAGCCCGGCCATGATGTCTTGATTCTTTCTTCGCAGAACCGTGAGTTTGGAGTAAACGCCCTCGAGGCAATTTCATCGCTGAACTATTTTATTTCCGACATTGGACAAACCGAGTTGTTAAGCGCCGATAGACGAAAGGTGTTCATCACAATAAACGGCGTGCCGGCGAGTGGCCCTGAACTTTGCGCATATAGCGCGGATGAGATAAAGAGCGTGGACTACTACGAGTCGACGCCTGCCGAATACATGTCCGTGACCGATGGGCCGGTAATAAATGTGATTACTCGCAAGCCTCCAAAATCATTGGTTTCGGGCTATTTCAACCTGCAAAATGCCGTGAGCACCGCCAACGGCGTGAATTTCGGCACGCTTACATTCGCCGATTCACTGAACCGTGTACAGGCGTTTTACAACATGGGATACACCCACGCAGGAGACGTCGAGCACAACTCGAGATACGAATATCATGCCGACAGAATTTCTGAGTACGCCGAAAAAGGGAGTCTGACGAGCGCATGGCACACCCTCGACCTTTCTTATCAGCGCGACCAGGGCAACCACATGTTTAAAGCCACGCTATCAGGAGTCTATGAGCATTCCATGGAAAACTACGTGGGCCTTGCGGATATCACTGACGCAGAAGTTTCCACCTCCGGCACGAGCGATAGCCGAAGCGATGCAAATGCAAAACAGCTTGGGCTCTCACTGTACTACAGGTTAAAACTCAGCAAAGGAAAGCTCCTGGCCTTTAATTTGATGAATACACTCGGAAAATCTGCCCAAAACGGAGCTCTGATGCGCAGTGTCGAGCCTCCGCATGATGCTCTGAACTACGACATTACCTACGGAAATGACAACAAGACTTATGCGCTGGGCGCAACCACAAGTTATTCCATGCCGGTTAAAAACGGCAATTTCGAGGCATCGTTCCGATACGGCTACAACAGATTGAAACAGATAGGTAGCGCAGCGGAATCCAATCCCGAGTCGCATAGTACAAGCACGAGTGTTCGCTACGCCTGGATGAAGAATGGATTCATGTTAATACCGTCCGTGAGCCTGCGCACGGTTAAGGATGTCACATCGCAGGGTAAAAACACCTATGTATCCCCCGGCTTCAATTTCACGTCGATGTGGAATGCACCTAAGGGGCCGCTGNACGGATGGTCGGCAAAGCTTTCATATACCTTGCGCAATTGCGCCGCCACGCTTGGCAATATGGCCAACAGCATTACATATATTGACAACTGGTTCATATCAGAAGGAAATCCGTCGTTGAAACCCTTCAGGCAGCACAGCGGCCTGCTGTCCATTCGCTACTATTCGCCTGATGGCAGGAACTCAATATATTTGATGATGATGCCTGAATATGCCCACCATCCGTTTGCTCCGGCGCTGACCACCAACGGCGACACGCAGGTGCTACGAAACGAAAACATCGGCTACAGCTACACAAATATGTTTACCGTGTCTGCCTCATGGCACGTGCTCCCCTGGCTGGAGTTACACCCCACTGTCCATTATTCCTAATTCCGTAATTCCACGAGTGCCGGCCGCCATACGCGCGGGCAGTGGCGCGTGGGCGGCGGCATAACGGTGAGCAAAGACGACTTTGAATTTTCAGCAGCGTTCAATCCGCGTGTCAAGAAGTTTGCTCGCGCCCTGTTCAAGTTGAACGGCACCCAGGCCTATGCCGCCTTTTGCTCTAAAATCAAAGATTTCTCGCTGGCGTGCGCCTACCGCTATTACGGACAGGATGAATCAACCGCGGGAGTGAACCGCGATTTCCGATATAAAGAGAGCCGTTCTATCAAGGCATTTGCCCACCTTGTTTCCCTCACGTTGACGTATTCGTTCAGCAAAGGCAAACAAACGCACCACGACGAACCGATGCTTTATGAAGCTCCGGCCGACAACGGCCTCGGCACGTTCAATTCAGTAGTCAAGCCTTGACGATTAAGGTGCCGGTCGCTAATTAGCACCCTATCGGGGCACTCAGAGAGGCGATGTTGTTACACAATGTCGTCT
>WFLX010375369.1_pt1 | contig 10702 bp, 7 predicted proteins | sample 4967041 | NCBI WGS metagenome assembly WFLX01 (sample SAMN12857096, study PRJNA449069) | gut metagenome | isolation source: stool from male and female vole | host: Microtus ochrogaster | place: USA:Florida | collected 2017
CTCTACCAATTTTTCTTTGTCTATTAAAGTTTTATCGGCAGTTTTAACGTCTCTGAAGATTATCTCGGAGGTGACGCCGGGGATGGGCTCCTCGCGGGCCGGATAGATGGGGAGCAGCAGCACGGAGTCGGCCCCGGAGAGAGCGTCGGCAAACTCGGGGGCGAAGTCGCGGGTGCGCGAGAACAGGTGGGGCTGGAAGGCCACGGTGAGCCGGCGCCCGGGATAGAGGGCCTTGACCGAGGCTATGGACGAGCGCAGTTCCTCGGGGTGGTGGGCATAGTCGTCGATGATGACGCGGCCGGCGCCCCCATCCTCCTTGAGCCATGTCTCGAAGCGGCGGCGCGTGCCCTGATAGGAAGAGAGCGCCTCGCGGATGGCCGCAGGGTCAAAGGCCTCCGTGCATGTGACGGCAGCGGCGGCGGCCACGGCATTCTCGATATTGACCTCGACGGGCACCCCGAGGTTGACGTTGCGGATGGTGCCGCGGGGGGTGACGATGTCAAANGTGATGGTGCCCGGGGTGCGGCGGATGTAGGAGGCGTGGAAGTCGCCCCCGTCGCGCGAGTAGGTGAGCACNCTCACCCCCTCCTGCACGCGCGGNCGCAGCTTGAGCCCCTCGTGGACTATGAGCGTGCCCCCGGGACGGATCAGCTCGGTGAACCGCGCGAAGCTCTCCAGATAGGCCTCCTCGGTGCCATAGATGTCGAGGTGGTCGGGGTCGGTGGCGGTGATGACGGCCACGGTGGGGGAGAGGTGGTGGAACGAGCGGTCATACTCGTCAGCCTCGATGACACTGTAGGCCGACGAGGGGGCGAGCAGGAAGTTGGTGCCATAGTTCTTGAGCTCGCCGCCGAGGAAGGCGTTGCACCCCGTCCCCTCAACGGTGAGGATGTGGGCGGCCATGCTCGAGGTGGTGGTCTTGCCGTGGGTGCCGGCAAAACAGAGGGCTATGGAGTCGCGGGTGATGTCGCCCAGCACACGGGCGCGCTTCACCATCTCAAATCCACCCTCGGCGAAATAGCGGAATATCGGGAGCTCCTGCGGCACGGCGGGAGTGTATATGACGAGTGTCACGGCGGGGTCGCGGAATGCGGCCGGGATGGTGGCGGGGTCGGGCGAGAAGCTGATCTCCACCCCCTCGGCCTCGAGTTCGGCGGTGAGGGGGGTGGGGGTGCGGTCATATCCGGCCACGCTGATGCCGCGGCTGAGGTAATATCGTTCGAGAGCCGCCATTCCTATGCCACCGGCGCCGATAAAGTACACATTCATGGTGAGAAAAGTTTATGAGATGAGCGAATCTATTTCGTCGGCTATCCTGTCGTCCGAGCCATGGAGGGCCATGGCCGAGGCGCCCTGCTCGAGAGCCGCGAGGCGGGCAGGGTCGGCGAGGAGCCTCTCGAGCGTGGCGGGAAGCCGGTCCACGGCGTCGCTGTCGAGGATCATCTCGGCGGCTCCGCGCGAGGATAGGGCCTCGGCATTGTGGCGCTGATGGTCCTCGGCCACGTTGGGCGAGGGGATGAGGATGGAGGCCTTGCCGAGATTCTGCAGCTCGGAGATGGTCGAGGCACCGGCGCGGGCCACGACGAGGTCGGCGGCGCGATAGGCGAGGTCCATGCGGTTGACAAACGTGGTGGCCTCGACCCCCTTGAGCCCGCGGGCTATCCCCTGAAACTCGTCGGCCCCGTAGCGCCCCGTCTGCCACAGCAGCGACACGCCCAGCCGCTGCAGCAGAGCGAGCGAGGCGGCGGTGGCGCGGTTGACGGTGCGGGCCCCGAGGCTCCCGCCGGTGACGAACACCAGCGGCGCGTCGGGGTCAAAGCCCAGCTCCTTCTTGGCCTCGGCGCGGGTCAGGCCACACTCCTCCAGCTCCTTGCGCATGGGATTGCCGGTCTTGACTATCTTGTCGGCCGGGAAGTAGCGCTCGGTGCCGTCATAGGCCACACAGATGCGGGCGGCGCGGCGCGCCAGCAGCTTGTTGGTGACGCCGGGATATGAGTTCTGTTCCTGAATCAGCGTGGGGATGCCCCTGCGCTGCGCCTCCTTGAGCACGGGGCCGCTGGCATAGCCGCCCACACCCACGGCGATGTCGGGGCGGAAGTCGCGCACGATGCGGCGCGACTTGATGAGCGAACGGATCAGCTTGAAGATCACGGGGATGTTGCGCCACAGGCGCCGGCGGTCGAATCCGGCCACCGGGAGGCCCGTGATCTCATAGCCGCGGGCGGGCACCTTCTCCATCTCCATGCGCCCCTCGGCGCCCACAAAGAGGATCTCGGCCTCGGGGTGGCGGCGACGCACTGCGTCGGCTATCGACAGGGCAGGGTAGATGTGGCCACCCGTGCCCCCGCCTGATATAAGCACTCTCATAGCTGCATGGTGTTTTCTCCGCTGAGCTGCTCGGGGAGGGCGTCTATCTCATCGCGGATTTCCTGTTTCTTATTGGCTTTGCGTGTGGCCGTGCGGCTCACCGACAGCATTATGCCGAAGGCCACACAGGTCACGAGGATGGATGTGCCACCCTTGGATATGAGCGGCAGCGGCTGGCCCGACACCGGGAAGACTCCGGTGACGATGCCCATGTGGAACAGTGCCTGAAAGGCTATCATCACCGCCATGCCCATGACCAGCAGGGCAGGGTAGGTGACGGTGCACCGCGAGGCTATGGAGGCGGCGCGCCCCAGCAGCCACAGATAGAGCAGCAACACGCCTATGCCCCCTATCAGCCCCAGCTCCTCGACCACGATGGCATAGATATAGTCCGAGAACGCCAGCGGCAGGCGGGCGGCCTCGCGCGAGTTGCCGGGCCCGGTGCCGGTGATGCCGCCATGGGCCTGAGCCATATAGCTGAGCACCTCCTGGCGGTTGTCGCCAGTGGCGGGGAGCTCCCACTTGGGCACGGAGTCGGCCGAATGGCGGTCCAGACGGTTGATCCACGTGACGATGCGCGACACGTTTTTCACCTCCTCGTCCTCGCTGACCAGCGCGGGGTTGGCCTTGCGGGCCTCCATCGCCTCCTTATAGGGGACATACTCGGTGTAGTAGAGGTAGGCAAACCCTCCGCCGGCCAGCACGGCCAGCGTGGCCAGCCCTATGAGCATGTGCTTGAACTGCACGCCGGCTATGATCATCATCGAGGCGGTGATGGCCACGAGCAGCAGGGTGTTGGTGAGGCCCTGTGTGGCCAGCAACGCCGAGAAGAACACCAGCACTATACAGCTCAGCACCATGCCGCGGGCCGTGATGCCCACACCCTTGGGATTCTGATTGAGCGTCATGATGAGGGCCACGAGGAGCACGGCCGAGATCTTGACCATCTCGGCCGGGAATATGCCTATGCCGAGGATGGTCAGCGAGCGTCGCGCCCCGTTGATATACTCGCCGTTGAGCAGCACATAGATCATCAGCCCGGCGCTGATCACCGAGAAGACCACCGTGAAGATGGCAAAGTCGCTGTAGTGGCGCTTGGACAGGAGCCACACTATGCCCACGCCGCCGGCGAGCATCACCAGATGGCGCAGGATGGGGCCCATGACGCCCATCGACGAGGCGGCCACCTCGCGCGACGAGGCGCTGTAGAGCTCGATCACCGAGACGAGGCAGAGGGCTATGACGATGCCCCAGATATGTTTGTCGGCCCCGGCCACTGCCTTGGGCTTGGCGGTGGCGGGGGTGGGAGACGCAGAGGAGGTTGCTGTGGATTCCATTGCTGTAGAGGGGGTGAAAAAGAGATTGTTTATCGTCGGGCCCCGAGGGCGGCGACGGCGGCCTTGAAGAGCTCGCCGCGGTTTTCGTAGCTCGTGAAGAGGTCGAAGCTGGCACAGCAGGGGGAGAGCAGCACGGTGTCGCCGGGACGGGCCAGAGCGGCACAGCGGGCCACGGCCTCGTCCATCGAGTGGGTGTCATACATCTCTATGCCGTGAGGGCCGAAGAATGAGAGCAGCTTGGAGTTGTCCTTGCCCATGCACACGATGGCCTTGACCTTCTCCTTGACGAGGGGGAGGATCTCGCTGTAGTCGTTGCCCTTGTCCTTGCCGCCGAGGATGAGGATGGTGTCGCGGGGCATGGACTCGAGGGCATACCATGTGGAGTTGACGTTGGTGGCCTTGGAGTCGTTGATCCAGCGCACGCCGTCCACCGTGCCGCAGGGCTCGAGGCGATGCTCCACGCCCTCAAAGTTGCCGAGCGCCTTGCGTATCTCCTCCTTGTCGATCTCCATGATACACCCCGAGAGGGCGGCGGCCATGGAGTTGTAGAGATTGTGCAGGCCGTTGAGCGAGAGCTCGGCGCGGGGCATGCGCATCTTCTCGGAGGGGGTGTCGATGCAGAGCGAGCCCTCGTCGTCGACCCACGCGGCGGTCAGGGGGGTGTCGCGACGCTCGCCGAAGGGGTAGAGGCGGGCATCGGTCTCGATCCGCTCCAGCTGGCGGCGTATCACGGGATCGTCCTGCCAGTAGATGAAAGCGTCGTCGGGGGTGAGATTGTTGAGGATACGGAATTTGGCGTTGATATAGTTCTGCATACAGTGGTCGTAGCGGTCCAGATGGTCGGGCGTGATGTTGAGGATCACGGCTATATTGGCATGGAAGTCATACATATTCTCGAGCTGGAAGCTCGAGAGCTCTATCACATAGACGTCGTGGGGGTCGCGGGCCACCTGCAGGGCCATGCTCTTGCCCACATTGCCGGCCAGACCGGCGTCGATGCCGGCGGTGAGCAGGATGTGATAGGTGAGCAGCGTGGTGGTGGTCTTGCCGTTGCTGCCGGTGATGCACACCATGCGTGCGTCGGTGTAGCGGCCGGCCAGCTCTATCTCGGAGATGNCGGGGATCCCCTTCTCCACCACCNCGCGCACCACNGGGGNCTCGGGGNGNATGCCGGGGCTCTTGACCACCTCCGTGGCCTCGAGGATGCGGTCGAGGGTATGGCCACCCTCCTCCCACTCTATCCCTTCGGCGTCGAGCACGTCACGGTATTTGGCGGGGATCCGGCCCGAGTCGGATAGAAACACGTTCCACCCCTTGTCTTTGCCGAGGATGGCGGCACCCACGCCGCTCTCGCCTCCGCCCAGTATCACGAGATTCTTGGACATTATGATCAGTATATTGAGATAGTTATGGATTTGTCTGGGTTTATCTTATCTTGAGGGTGACGAAGGTGAGGATGGCCAGCATGATGCCGATGATCCAGAAGCGTGTCACGATCTTTGGCTCGGGCACCGGCACCACGGGGCGCTTGATGACCGAAACGATCCCCTCCTTCTGAAAGTGATGGTGGAGCGGGGCCATCTTGAGCAGCCTGCGCCCCTCGCCATACTTGCGGCGGGTGAACTTGAAATAGGCCACCTGTGCCATCACCGAGAGGTCTTCGACGAAGAATATGGCGCACAGCAGGGGGATGAGCAGCTCCTTGTGGATGAGGATGGCAAAGACGGCTATGATGCCGCCGATGGTGAGCGACCCGGTGTCGCCCATGAATACCTGTGCCGGAAAGGCGTTATACCACAGGAAGCCTATCAGCGCCCCGATGAAGGCCGACATGAACACCACCATCTCGCCCGACCCGGGGATATACATGATGTCGAGATAGGTGGAGTAGATGATATTGCCCCCCAGATAGGCCATCACGGCGAGGGCCACGCAGATGATGGCGCTGACGCCGGCACAGAGGCCGTCGAGGCCGTCGGTGAGGTTGGCACCGTTGCTGGTGGCGGCCACGGCCACTATCACCACGAGGATGAACAGCACCCACCCGCCGGTGCGGGCATACGGGCCCATCCACGAGGTGAGCAGGGCATAGTCAAAGTTGTTGTCCTTGACAAAGGGGATGGTGGTCTGGGTCGACTTGACGTTGAGGCCCTCCACATCCACCACCTCCTCGACGCCCTGCACGGGGGTCACCACGGTGGACGACACCTGTCGCTGGGTGATGTCGGGGCTCAGATACATGGTGAGGCCCACAAGCAGCCCGAGGCCCACCTGTCCGATGATCTTGAACTTGCCCTTCATGCCGTCCTTGTTGTGATACTTGAACTTCAGGTAGTCGTCCAGAAAACCGATCACCCCGAGCCACAGCACCGACACCAGCAGCAGCAGCATGTAGATGTTGGAGAGGTCGCCCACCAGCAGACAGGGCACCATCACGGCTATGATGATGATGATGCCGCCCATGGTGGGGGTGCCGGTCTTCTTGAGCTGACCCTCGAGGCCGAGATTGCGCACGGTCTCGCCGATCTGCATCAGCTGCAGACGCTCGATGATGCGGCGCCCGATGACGGTGGTGATGAAAAGCGAGAGGATGGCGGCAGCCACCGAGCGCACCGTGATGTAACTCATGAGGCGCGCGCCGGGGATATGATCGCCTCCCTGCAGATAGTCAAAGAGCCAGTATAACATATGGATCCGTTGTCATGTTTTGGTTAATGCTGTATATGGGAGTGTCTCAAGCCCACTGTATGCCCAGAGCCTCGCACACCTGCTCGCGGTCGTCAAAGTGGTGCTTGACGCCACACACCTCCTGATAGTCCTCGTGCCCCTTGCCGGCCACGAGCACCACCGTGCCCGGCTCGGCCAGCTCCACGGCCCGGCGGATGGCCTCGCGGCGGTCGGTGATGTGGAGCGTGCGTGGACGCAGGGCCTCGTCGAGCCCGGTCTCCATCTCGGCTATGATGGCCTCCGGCTCCTCATAGCGGGGATTGTCGGAGGTGAGGATGAGCAGCGAGCTGCGCACCCCGGCCTCGCGGGCCATGATGGGACGCTTGCCGGCGTCGCGGTTGCCTCCGCACCCCACCACGGTGATGATGCGCCCCTGCGGGCCCACCACCTCGCGGATAGTGTCGAGCACGTTGACAAGCGCGTCGGGGGTGTGGGCATAGTCGACGATGGCCGTCACGCCCGCCGGCGAGTGGAAGGCCTGAAAGCGTCCGGCCACCGGCACGAGGCGCGATATGGCGCGGAGTACGCTCTCCTCATCCCACCCCAGCAGCAGCGAGGCGCCATAGACGGCGGTGAGATTGCAGGCGTTGAAACGGCCAGTGAAGAGGGTCTCCACCTCGTGGCCGTTGAGGCTGAGCAGGGTGCCGTCCAGACGCTGCTCCACGATGCGGCCGCGATAGTCGGCCTCGGTGCGCAGCGAGTAGGTGTGGCGCGAGGCGCGGGTGTTCTGCAGCATCACGGCTCCGTTGCGGTCGTCGGCGTTGGTCAGTGCGAAGGCTGTGGCGGGGAGACCGTCGAAAAACATCTTTTTGGCCTCGAGATAAGCTGCCACCGTCTTGTGATAGTCGAGATGGTCGCGCGTCAGGTTGGTGAACACGCCCCCGGCAAACTCCAGCCCCGCGATGCGGCGCTGGTGGGCGGCATGCGAGCTCACCTCCATGGCGGCATATGTGCACCCGGCCTCGACCATCATGGCCAGCAGGCGGTTGATGGTGATGGGGTCGGGGGTGGTATGGTCGGTGGGATAGGGGGTGGAGTCGACATAGTTGCACACGGTGGAGAGCAGACCGGCCTTGTGGCCCAGCAGGCGCGCCATCTCATAGATGAGCGTGGCTGTGGTGGTCTTGCCGTTGGTGCCTGTCACACCCACCAGCCTGAGGCGGCGCGACGGGTTGCCATACCACTGCGAGGCGAGCTGCCCGAGGGCCTCGGCACTCGAGGCCACCTTGACATAGCACACTCCCTCGGCACGGTCGTCGGGCACATGCTCGCACACCACCACCGGCGCTCCGGCGGCCACGGCGGCACCGATATAGCGGTGGCCGTCGACGCTCACACCGGGCACGGCCACAAACAGCCATCCGGCCTCCACCTGACGCGAGTCGGCGGTGAGCCCCTTGATGTCGACATTCTCTATGGTCTCGCCCACGGTGGCGAGAGGGGTGATGGCGGAGAGCAGTGTATCTATATTCATCTCTTTGGGTCTGAATCTATATCGTTTGGTGTATATATTGAGTGATGCTATATGATGTGAGGGGGGTCAGTGTGAGAGGGTAAGGGCCACGCGGCTGCCGCGTCTCACCAGTGTGCCGGGGGCGGGGGTCATGGCCTTGACAAACCCCACGCCCGAGATCTCCACGTTATATCCCTCGGCCTCCAGACGGGCTATGGCGTCGCGGGCGCTCATGTGGCGCACGTCGGGGATGCCGGCCCCCTTGACGCTCCCGGCCTTGAGACTCTTGCCCGAGGGGAGGGCAAAGGGGGCCTTGAGGCGCGCGTAGTCATTGCGGTCGGCCGAGGCAAAGAATGTGGGGCCCTGCGTGGAGGGGGCCACGGTGGTATAGTCCGAACTGTTGTCGAGCATGCCGCGCGAGTAGAGCTTCATGGCCACGTTCTTCAGCACCTGACCCGATGTGGTGGCGGCCCCGAAGAAGTTTTTCTTGGGATAGCAGGTCAGCACCACGCACGAGTATTTGGGCTTGTCGGCCGGGAAGAATCCGCAGAATGCCAGACGCTTCTTGGAGGTGTTATACTGTCCGTTGACGTCGATGGTATAGCAGGTGCCCGTCTTGCCGGCGATCTTCACCAGATCGTTGCGCAGGAACTTGCCCGTGCCATGCTCGCCCCACACCACGCGGGTCAGCATCTCGCGCATGGTGGCGGCGGTCTGCGGCGAGCACGCGCGGCCGTTGCCTATGTAGGTGACGGGATAGACCGAGTCGATCGACCCTCGCAGCTCGCGCACCAGACGCGGCTTCACGAACACACCGTCGTTGGCTATGGCGTTATAGAGGGCCAGCGTGTAGATGGGTGGAATCTCGGTGGCATAGCCATAGCACTGGCGCGACATGGCTATGCGGCCGTCGCGGCGGTTGGGCACCGAGTCGATGCGGGGGGTCACCTCGCCGGCTATGCACGTGTTGAGCGGCTCGAGAAATCCCAGCTGCTTGACGCGCGAGTAGAATCGTCCCGGCACCGAGTCGTAGGCGCGGGTGATGATGCGGGCCATGCCGATGTTGGACGACTGCTCTATGACGTCGCCCACGCGGATGGAGGTGGTGTGGTGGGCGTCGGTGATGGGGCGCCCACCGGCATAGGCCCATCCGGCGCCGGTGGGGAGCATCTCGTCGAGATTCTTCACGATGCCGTCCTCGAGGGCTATCATCATCGAGAGGGTCTTGATGACCGATCCCGGCTCATAGCGCATCACGGCGCGGTTGAGGGCCTCCACATATCCCGGTCCGTCGGGGTTCTGCTCGAGGTTGGAGATGGCCTTGATGTCGCCGGTCTTGACGTCCATCAGCACGGCCAGCCCCCAGTCGGCCCCGCAGGAGTCGAGCACATTGTTGAGCTCGCTCTCCAGTATGTCCTGCATGTTGATGTCGATGGTGGTCACCACGTCACACCCCGGCACGGCGGCGCGGTCGGCCATGTCGGCGATATCCTTGGTGAGGTGCACCTTGTGGGTGTAGCCCGTCTTGCCATAGAGCAGGGAGTCGAGCGCCTTCTCTATGCCCGAGCGTCCGTGGATCTCCTCATCATCAGCCGTCTGCCCCACACGCCCGATGGAGCGCTTGGCCATATTGCCGTAGGGGTTGAAGCGGCGCATGTATTTCTCGAACGTGAGCCCCGAGCGGTTGCGGCTCCGCTTGCGGAAGTAGGGGAGCGTCTTCATCAGCTGCATGTCGGCATGCGAGAGGCCCGAGATGAGCTTGTAGGCGCGCGGACGCTTGGACTCCTCCTTCTCGAGGGGCTTCAGCAGGTGGTCGCGCCACTGGTCCACGGTCTTCGAGGGAAAGTTCTCGGCCAGCGCGGCGGCGAGCACATCGACCGAGTCGCGCAGCATCTTGGCGCTGAACTTCTCGGCGCGATAGTCCATGCGTGCCGTGTAGAAGTTGAGGTTGGTGGCCAGTATCGAGCCGTCGGCGGCGAGGATGTTGCCGCGGTGGGGGATGATGTCGCGGCTGTAGCTCATCTCTTCCGAGACGCGCTCGTTCCAGCGGTCGGCGTTGACCACGGTGGTCTCCGTGAGCTTGACGATGATACAGGCCGAGAGTATGAGGATGCCGAGCACCACTATTCCGTAGCGGAACAGGATGTTGGTGCGGTTGTCGTTGGTCTTCTTCGCTGCCATTGCTGCTGTGTGCGGTGGGGTGAGGATAAAGGGGGTGAGTTAATGAGGAGGAGTGTCTTATTTGAGCCTTATGGTGTAGGCGGGTTGCGACTGCACGCGCAGGTCGAGGTGGAGCGAGTCCACCATCTGCTGCATCGAGGTCTCGCGCGTGCGGCTGCGGAAGGCGCTGCGCTCGCGGTCGCGTTCGTTGGTCACTATCTCGAGCTTGCGCTCGAGGGCCTCGATGCGCTCCAGATTGGTGCGATAGGTGAACTTGGTGGTGATATAGACCATGATCACTATGACGAATATCACTATCGGCAGCCAGTGGCGGGCGAAAAAGTCGCTCGAGATCACTTGGCCGAATGCCACTCGCTTGCCGATGCCCGGCTTCTTGGTCTTGCTCATCTCTGTGGGGTCACTCTCGTTGGTTGTTGATTATCGGCTGTCAGAGCTTCACGGCGGTCCTCAGTTTGGCCGAGCGTGCGCGCGGATTGCGCTCCACCTCGTCGGCTCCGGGCACCACGGGCTTTGACCCGAGGGGCTTCAGGGGGGCACACACGCGCCCGTAGAAGTCCTTGGCCACCTCACCCTCGAGATTGCCGGTCTTGAAGAAGTTTTTCACCAGCCTGTCCTCGAGGCTGTGATAGGTGATGAC
>WFLX010297217.1_pt1 | contig 10698 bp, 6 predicted proteins | sample 4967041 | NCBI WGS metagenome assembly WFLX01 (sample SAMN12857096, study PRJNA449069) | gut metagenome | isolation source: stool from male and female vole | host: Microtus ochrogaster | place: USA:Florida | collected 2017
CGATCAATATAAAAACATTGACACGGCGCCTATTGATGATTCACTGGATAATTTTGATATTGATCGGGGTGAAATAAATAAAGAGGATCCGAAATTGGTTTAGTCCCAGTGATCTTGAGGAAAAATTGAGGCAAGATATTGATAGGGCAAATGAAAAATTAGCAGCTTATAATGATTCTTTTTTAAATAACCCCAATGGGCTTAATTTACGCGATTATCAGATCAAAGCTATCAACAAAACAACCGAAGCAATTATGAACGGAAACCGCACCGCATTACTTGCAATGGCAACAGGTACCGGTAAAACACGTACTGTACTTGGTCTGATTTACAAAATGCTTGAATCAAAACGTTTCAAAAGGATTCTTTTTCTTGTTGACCGTGTATCTCTTGGTGAGCAGGCAATGGACACATTTAAAGATGTCAAGCTGAAAGAGTTATTGACTTTGGATGATATCTATGAGCTAAAAGCCATTGATGATAACGAAATCAATCTGGAAACCAAGGTCAGCGTTTCAACTGTGCAAGGATTGTTAAGACGGACTATCCTTTCTGATACACCTGATCTGATGCCTGGTGCTTTTGATCTGATCATCGTGGATGAGGCACACAGAGGATATGTTCTTGACAGAGAAATGACCGAGGAAGAAATTCTCTACGATGATCAAGATGATTATATGAGCAAATATAAGCAGGTCATTGAGTATTTTGATGCGGTAAAAGTCGCTTTAACCGCCACCCCTGCTCTGCATACCACCGAAATTTTCGGTGAACCGATTTTTACATACAGCTATCGTGAAGCCGTTATTGACGGATGGCTTGTGGATCACGACCCGCCTTACATTATAAATACAGATTTTATCGAAAACAAGGTGAAATTCAAAAAAGGCGAAACGCTTGCGCAGTATGATCCCAACACAAATGAGCTGATCAACGGTGCTGCATTGCAGGACGAGCTAGATTTTGACGTTTCGGAATTCAACAGAAAAATTGTTCTTCCCAACCACACCCGCAAAGTTTTAGAGGAAATATCCAATTACTTAAACCCTGAAAGCAACGAAAAAACACTGATTTTTGCTGTGAATGATAATCATGCCGATTGTATCGTCGATACTCTTCGTGATATTTATAAACCCTATGGGATCTCCAACGATGCAATCATGAAAATCACAGGTAAAACCGCCAGCGGAAACAAAAAGAAGATCTTGCAGGTCATCAAGCAGTTTAAAAACAATCAGTACCCTAACATTGCGGTAACGGTGGATCTGCTGACAACCGGCATTGATGTTCCGTCTATTTGCAACCTTGTGTTTATGCGGAAAATTAACAGCCGTATTCTATTCGAGCAGATGCTCGGTCGTGCCACCCGTCTCTGTCCTGAAATCGGAAAAACGCATTTCAATATTTTCGACGCTGTACGGGTGTATGATGATTTAGACTCCACTTCCGGAATGAGATCTGTTTCTGTGAGTAAAACTATGCCGGAGTTGTTGGAAGATCTGTTCCGCAACAGCGGAGAAAATAAACAGCAGGTCAAAGACCGTATTCTCGCCAGACTTCAGCGAAAAAACAATAATCTTACATCTGAACAAAAATACGATATTGCCGAACGATTGGACGGGATTGACCTGAAAGCCTATGTGCACAAGCTGAAATCCTGTGCAGAAGATGCGTTTATTGAAACCTGCAAAAAAGATAAGGACTTCTTGCTATGGGTAGATTCGCTCAAAGGAAAGAAAAAAGGTCGCTTCTACTCTGAAAAAGAAGATACATTGAAAGAAACCACTCGTGGATACGGCAACACGGAAAAACCGGAAGATTATCTGGATGCTTTTTCGAAGTATGTCAACGAAAATAAAGACAAGATAGAAGCGATCCGAATCGCTTGTACAAAACCAAGTGATATGACAAGAGCTCAGCTAAAAGAGTTGAAACTTACTTTGGATAAAGAGAATTTTACGGAAACCGGTCTGAATGAAGCTACCAGCGCTGTTACCAATGCGCATATTGTGGCAGATATTATCGCCCATGTCCGCAAGGCTGTTCTGAAAACGCCGCTGTTTAACCACAATGAGCGTGTTGTGGCTGCTTTTGCCAAGCTTACCGCAACACATCGTTTCAACAAAATGCAGCTTGACCTCTTAGAAAAAATCAAAACCTATATGCTGCATGAAAGTATTTTGAATACGGAAACCTTTGAAGCCCCGGTATTTATTATGGAGGGTGGATTTGCCCGTTTCAACAAGAAATTCGGCGGAACACTGGTTGAAATTATTCGTGAGATCAACACTTATATTTATGAAGGAGCATCATAATGAGTACGATTGATATTGTTCAAAAACTATGGAATCTCTGCAACGTTCTGCGTGACGACGGTATTACTTATCACCAATATGTTACGGAACTCACTTATATTCTTTTCCTTAAAATGCTGGATGAAACCGGCGAAGAAAACACTCTGAAAGCCGATGTGTTAAAGGCGTATCAAAGTTCTTTGGAACAGTATGCCCGCAGAAAGGGCAAAGCCGTGGAACAGCTGACCGAAGAAGAAAAAGAATCCAAAAAGCCTCTGATTTACAACTATTCGTGGGAGTACCTTACCACATTGGAAGGCATTGAGCTGAAAAATTATTATATGAAACTGCTTTCCGAACTTGGCAGCACCGGTATACCTAAAATCAGCGACATCTACGCAAAAGCGGTTTCCAGTATTGAAGAGCCGAAAAACTTGCAGAAAATCATTTCCGAAATCAACAAGTTGGACTGGTTTGAGGCAAAGCAGGAGGGACTTGGTGACCTTTACGAAGGCTTGCTGCAAAAGAACGCCGATGAAAAGAAATCCGGTGCTGGACAGTATTTTACACCTCGTGTGCTCATTGATGTAATGACGGACCTGATTGCTCCCAAGCTTGGTGAAAAATGTTTCGACCCCGCCTGCGGTACTTTTGGCTTTATGATCTCCGCCTATCAGCATGTTGTTGAAGGTGTGGATCTCTATTCCCTTTCCGACCAAGAAATGGCGGATTTTCAANACTNTTTCTATNGTGNTGAANNGGTGCATGATGCACACCGTTTGGCTCTGATGAATGCCTACCTTCATAATGTCCCGGCGCATATTTTCTGTGAAGACTCCCTATCTCCAAGCGCAAAAAGATTAAAGGGCTTTAATGTTATCTTGACCAACCCGCCTTTCGGGACAAAAAAAGGCGGAGAGCGTACATCCCGTGACGATATCTCATTCCAGACTTCCAACAAACAGTTGAACTTTCTGCAGGTGATCTACCGCAGTTTGGCAGCGGACGGAAAGGCACGCTGTGCTGTTGTTTTACCAGATAATGTGCTGTTTGCCGACGGTGACGGCGTAAGTGTACGCAGAGAACTGATGAACTTTTGTGATCTCCACACCATTCTTCGCCTGCCAACCGGCATTTTCTATGCACAAGGGGTCAAAACTAATGTGCTTTTCTTCACCCGCGGCAAAACCGAAAAGAACAACACCAAAGAGGTTTGGTTCTATGATCTGCGCACTAATATGCCATCNTNNGGCAAGACAACGNCGCTGGAAAAAGAGCATTTTGCCANNTTTGTGAAAGCATATACCGCCGAAGACCGACATGCCGTGGAAGATGAACGCTGGAGCGTATTTACAAGAGAAGAAATTACCGAAAAAGGCGATACCCTCGACCTTGGGCTGATCCGTGACGATTCCGTTTTGGATTATAACGACCTGCCCAACCCAGCAGACAGTGCCGAGGAAGCCGCCGCCAATCTGGAAGAAGCTGTTGATCTACTGATGAGCGTGGTGAAAGAACTGCGGGCACTGGAGGTGCAGGAATGATGGTGAAAGTGAAGAAAAAGGAAAACCTGACGCTGGAAGAACGATTGCAGGCCGCATTGGTGCCGGATTGGGAACAGCTGTATAAAGTGCCGGAGAATTGGTGTTGGACATATCTAATGAAAGGTGCCGCAGAATGTCTTGATTCTTTTAGAAAGCCGATTAACGCTTCAGAAAGAGCTAACAGAGAGGGAGATATCCCTTATTATGGAGCTACAGGACAAGTAGGGTGGATCGATGGTTTTCTTACAAACGAACAATTAGTATTAGTTGGTGAAGATGGAGCGCCTTTTCTCGACCTAATTAAAGATAAAGCCTATATAATCAACGGAAAAGCTTGGGTTAATAACCATGCACATATACTGCGTTCTCGATTTGGAAGCACCGGAAACTTTTTTTTAATGCATTACCTTAATATCTTTAATTATCACGGCTTTGTAAATGGAACTACCCGCTTGAAGCTAACTCAAGGCAGTATGGATATAATGCCAGTACCGATACCCCCACTTCCTGAGCAGCAGCGCATTGTTGACCGCATTGAAGGCTTGTTTGCCAAGCTGAATGAGGCAAAACAAAAGGCGCAGGATGCGTTGGACAGCTTTGAAACCCGCAAAACCGCTATCCTTCGCCAAGCGTTTACAGGCGAACTCACTGCCCAATGGAGAAAAGAACACGGTGTGGGAATGGAGAGTTGGGAAAAAGCAATTTTAAAAAATATCTGCGAGGTAAATCCTAAAAAAATCGATACAAATGGAATGTCTGATGATTTAGAAGTCTCATTTTTCCCAATGGCTTCTCTTTCTGAAATATATGGAGAAATTACAAATCCACAGACCAAGTTGCTTAAAGATGTAAAAAACGGATTTACCAACTTTTCAGAAGGAGATGTAGTATTCGCCAAAATTACTCCATGTATGGAAAATGGCAAGTCCGCTGTTATTGGAAAATTGGTAAACGGAATCGGATATGGTACAACTGAATTTTATGTGTTACGCTGTCACGAAAAGCTCTACAATAGATATTTATATCATATACTTCGGGATAGTTCATTCCGAAACAAAGCAAAATCTGTAATGTCTGGAGCAGTCGGACAACAGCGTGTTCCAAAATCTTTTATGGAAAATTTTCCCTTAAATTTGCCTTCTATTCCTGAACAAACAGAAATCGTTCGCATCCTCGATGAACTCCTTGTCAAAGAACAGCAGGTCAAAGAATTTGCAGAAGCGATGCTGGGGCAAATCGACCTTATCAAAAAATCCATCCTCGCCCGTGCCTTCCGTGGCGAGTTGGGCACCAACGATCTCACTGAAGAAAGTGCAGTGGAGTTGGTGAAAGAAGTCATACAAAAGGAGAGTTGATTCTATGAGAATACACAGAGTTTCAATAAAAAAATATAAAAACCTAAAGAATATTGACTGTGTTTTTTCAGGGGCAAATTCTGCCACATTTATTGGTAATAATGGTTCGGGAAAGTCAAATCTTCTCGAAGTTATTACAATAGCTTTTAGCAGTGCCAAGAACATTTGCTGTGAAAAGCCTCTATTACCGATTTATCCAGGAACTATGCCTAATGTGCTTGAATGTATTATTGAATACACTATTGCAGATATTTGCTACACACTACAATATAACTGCAACATAGAAAGCCTGCTTTCACATCAAGACAACAATTCGTCGCAAACGATTAGAGAACAAGTTGTAATTTTGCATGGTAATAAAGTATTGCCAAAAACCGAGATGTCTAAGGCACTACCAGAATTAGTCCTCCTTTATTATGCAGGTGAAACGCAACGCCAACAAGGAACAGCAGAATGTACTTATGATACATTGTATGAATCACGGCTAAAGCGAGCCAAGACATCTGATTTACCTGGACTTCGATTTATTGACTGCTACAACACAAATGACTTAACGCTTTTGTTAGCTGTTGCCTCGGCCTATAGAGGAAATTACTATAACGAACTCTTGGAGTTGTTTGAATGCGTTGGCATTATGCCAAAGTTTAGTCTTATCTTAAAAAAGCCTATCAATGGAAAAGGAACCGCTGATACCTATTGGGGTGCAACTGGATTTGTTAAGTCCTTGCTTAATGATTTGCGAAAAGATGTTTCTGCAACAAGGGATTTAGAAACACAGTATTTTATGTTTTTCAATGATTCAGCGATACTCAAAAAAGTCTCTGTAGATGAGTTTGATCTTTTTGCAAAGCTCAAAGTTTTGAAACACTATGGATATCTTGACCATATTGGACTCGAATTTGAAAAAAGTGACGGAGTACGCTTTTCATCATTGAGGTTAAGTGAAGGTGAAAAACAACTTGCTCTGCTACTTCTATTAACGGCTTTTACAGCGAAGAAAGAAGCGCTTTATTTATTTGATGAATTTGATACGTATCTCCATTTAAATTGGCAAAAAGAATTTTCTAAGATGCTTCATGCAACTGATGTTGAAGGTCAACTGGTGATCACTACACACTCACCAGCTACAGTTGCAGGAATGCAACGAAAAGATGTGTTCATTATGTATGATGGCCGCTGCAAGAATGCACCAAGCGAAACATACAACAGATCGCTTGATGAGATAATGGAAGAACATATGCTGGTGTCCATGAGACCAGCCGAGTACAATAATCNTGTGCAAGAATTCAGAAAAGCTGNNATAAGTAATAAAANGNAACAAGCTGAAGAAACNTTAATTAAACTCAGAGAAATTGTGGGAGAAACAGATCCGTTTTTCATTACAGCTCGAATTGCGTTAGATAGGATGTAGTAATATGAAATATATAAATAAAAAGCCAGAACCTGTTAGCCTTCGTCAATATAGGCAGAAATCGAATGCTTCATACATTGGGCTCAGAAAGAAAAAAGCATTGTACCGAGAAGTTAAGCAATCTTTAGCAGAAGAGCAAGGATTCATATGCTGTTATTGCGGACGTAGAATCTCAGGTGGCGCTGATTCACAAATAGAGCATATTTTTGCTAAAGGAACTCCGGCATATGAGGAAATGCAGTTAGATTATGAAACCAATTTATTAGCATGTTGTGACGGAGGAAAAAGCGCACGAGAGACCGACTCAATTCGTAAAGAAGATCTTTACTGTGAAGCTCAAAAAGGCGATACGATATTACCAATAAACCCTTTGAATCCAGACTGCAAAAAAAAGTTCATGTTCGCTGAAAATGGAGAAGTGATAGGGGTAAGTAAAGATGCAGAAGTCACTATAAAAATTTTAAATCTAAACTCTCCAGTGATAAAGACGATGCGCAAATATGCTATCGATAACTATTCGTTATTTCCTGTGACTGACTGGGAAGCCGAATTAGAACGCTTACGCACCAAAAATGAGAAGGGAGAATACGAAGAATTCTGCTTTGTGCTTGAGTCATACATAGAAATCTTTCACAAATAATGGTTAGAACATTATGACGAGAAGCACATTTAGGATCACCTTTATGTCTGATACATTACTTGCATCCACTTTTTGCATCTGTCGGAGAAATAAATATGCTTAATTTTAAACTCAGGTTTTCTGAAAAAAAGAAAAGCAATGCTTGATAAGTTAAGTGAAAATATTGAAAGACATATGAAGAGCAATATAGAACGCTCAGATAATCAAACAGCCGTTTATGTTTTGAAAACTTTTCTTCGCTTGAGATGTAATGAAAAAAATTGGCTCCCAACATTTTCTACTCACCATATGACTTTGTGTGTTCTTGTCCACAACCATACCTATTTTTCACATCCAAAAAATGAAATAATTACCCCCAAAATCCCCCAATTCTAACCCAAATTCTAAAACTCCCATTTGGATTCCTCTTAGAACTCCCCAAAAATAAAAAATTCCCACGACCTCACACCCAGAGCCATTTCCCAACATTCACCCTTGCCACAACCCTTTCAAACCCCACCTTTCGCCCATTCCCTTAACTTCCACTATCTTCCCACACCCTCCCTTTCATTCCAACCCCCTTCACTCACTCGAAATTATAAATTATTCTCTGTAATCACATCTTCCATCACCCTGTAGCAAAAAACAATATAATCAAGAGAAATGCAATAGCATTTAAAAATATCTGCTTTGTTTATAATTTAATTGCTGTTTTGTGCTTAATTGCAGCATGCTTGTCAAAGGTAATCCTTTATACAGCTTTTTAATAAAAAGGCAGCAATAATTCATTCTCAAAATAAAAACGCACAAATCCAATAACAGATCTGTGCGTTTTTAATAAGCAAGTAAAATATATATTACCTTTCATATCGATAATACTTAAACCCGCCCTCTTCTCTTATATATCGAAACCCCACTTTTTCAAGCACACGCTGGCTTCGGGTATTTTTTACAACCGTATCGGCATTTACTGCTTTCATTCCCAAAACATCAAAAGCATACTGCAAAGCAAGCTGTTCTGCACAGGTACCGTATCCGTGTCCTTTTACGCTGTCATTTTGCAGATGAATGCTTAAAGTACATTCCTTGATCTCACGGTTAATTTGCTTTAAATGAAGCTCTCCNANTGNTTTTTCGNCCTTCANAATTNCAAAAAGGACGCAGGAGGATTCCTGCTTGGAGTCAAAATATCTGTTTACCGCCTCTTCATTGTATTGGTAAGGAGCAAATAGACCCATATCCATATATATGGCGGGGTCATTTTCCCAGCCTTTGTATAATTCGTGACAAAGATCTCTGGTCATAATACATATAGATATATCCTTCATAAGNTCCTCCAAAATTTGTTTTATTACTGTAATAATAAATAATTGTAGCATATATCCGTTTTATAATCAAGACATGAGCAGCCGAAAATTGTGTGAATACAATATTCACCTGCGAGTCGGTTCGGGGTGAATGGCTGCTTATTTGAAAAATGATAAAAACGATTGACTGATTCGTCAAAAAATGAAATAAACAACCGAAGCTGTTCCTGCAACGGTTTCGGGGGATTTCCTTACAGAATTTGCGCCGATAAAAGTCATCAGAAATTAAACCGCGCTGAATCCGATCCTATTCTCTTTATGATGTTTCTTTTCGTCTGACTTAGGGATATCCGCTTCCTCAATAGTTGTAATAAGCTTTGCAGTAAGCATTGATTCATCTAACCGCGATACCCGCTCGGCAAGATTCANTTCCGCCGCTTCCAATATTTTTCGCACAAAACGTCCGTTTCCGAAGCTGCTGTCCTCCCTTGCANTTTCANAGGTTTTTTTAAGTTTCTCCATGGCAGNATCCGTAATTGTCATCTGTTTTCTTGACAGTATAAACTTTGTAATTTCACAANGCTCNTCAACAGAATAGTCCTCAAATTTCACATAGAACGCGACTCTCGACGCCATACCCGGATTTCTCTCAAAAAAATGCTCCATCTTATCGGGATAGCCTGCAAAAATGACTATCACATCATCTCTATGATTCTCCATTTCTTGAACAAGCGTATTGATCGCCTCGTCCCCAAAGCCGTTTTCATAGCCGTCGCAGAGAGAATATGCCTCATCGATAAACAGAACTCCGCCCTGTGCCTCTTTAAATTTTTTCTTAACAAGCGGTGCCGTTGCGCCCACATGATCGCCGACAAGATCCGCTCTTCCCGCTTCCACAAAGTTTCCCGACGGAAGGATTTTTTCATCCTTTATAATTTCGGCAAACAGCCTTGCAACAGTTGTCTTGGCAGTTCCGGGATTTCCGCTGAACACCATGTGCAGGGATGGTTTTTCTTGACGAATACCATTTTCCATGCAGATTTTCTTTAGCTTAAAGCTTGCAATCGCTTTATTTATGATAGTTTTCACAGAAGAAAGTCCTATCATTTCATCAAGCTCTTTTTCGGCAGTACCGGCTTCCCTGCCTTTTTTGAGACCTTCTTCCGGCATGCTTATGTCATCTTTTTCGATTAGGAACAGTTGGTTCCCTTGTATATCTTCTGCATTCCCTCCGTCAGCAAGCAGCCTTACGGATTGGTTTTGCACGGCGCGGTCAATCAGATTGCGGACATATCTGCCGTTGCCGAAATTGTCCATAAGCCTTGCCTTTTCAAATATACTGCGGGCTTCCGTCACCGCGGATTCGGAAGCGGCAAAACCCCGGTCTTTTACCATCATTTTAAATATTTCCGTGAGCTCATCTGCACTGTAATCGGGAAAATCGATCCAGTACGGTATCCTGCTCTTTAATCCCTCATTAGTTTCCAAAAACGCCTGCATTCTTTCGTTATATCCTGCAAGAACAACGATCACGTCTTCCCTGCGGTTTTCCATTTCCTGAATCAGAACCGTTACGGCAATATCGCTTTTCAAGGAATATGCCTCGTCAATAAACAGAACACCGCCTTGTGCCTCGATAAACGCTTCCCTTATTTCCAAAGTGCAGCATAAACCGTCCAAGTCCATTCCGCCGCGTTCCACATAAGCACCGCTCTTCAGAATTCCCTTTTCCTTTGCAATTCCTGCAAACAGCTTTGCAACGGTAGTTTTTGCCGTTCCCGGGTTTCCTCCGAAGATCATGTGCATGGTTCCGGACTTATAGGAGCTTCCGCGGCGTTTTTTCCTTTCCTTTTCCACAATGTCCGCTGCAATAACATGCTCTATCTGCTCTTTAACCTTGGTCAATCCGATCAGATTATTCAGCTTATCATAGGAAGAACCGGTATCTTCGTCTCTGTCCAGCATATAAGTATCCGGAATGCTGTAATTATAGGCTTGAAATATATTTTTATTCAGGCACCAAGGCTCGAATTGCTCAAATGCCGCGATCACATCAGTCTGGGTAAATTCATCACCGGGAAACTGCTCCATAAATTCATTTGCCTGACTTGCATACTTAGAATATTCCGAGGCTTTTATCAGTTCTTTCATATAGCTTACAGCCGTTT
>WFLX010035553.1_pt1 | contig 10697 bp, 9 predicted proteins | sample 4967041 | NCBI WGS metagenome assembly WFLX01 (sample SAMN12857096, study PRJNA449069) | gut metagenome | isolation source: stool from male and female vole | host: Microtus ochrogaster | place: USA:Florida | collected 2017
GAACGTTGTTTTTGTTCCTTTCGCTCAGTTGCATAGCCCGCTATGCTCCTTCCCTCATGAAACAAATCCAATCGCTCAAATTCCAAAAATAACTATTAGCTAATTTTTCAAACTTACTTAAAAAATTAGATTAGGCAACTTCTATTTAAAAGAGGAGGATTCGATACAAATTTAACGATTATTTATTAATTTTGTATCATGAGCGAATTAAAAAATGATTGTGGTGTCACGGTCGGTACATTCGACGGGGTTCACCGGGGTCATCAGGCCGTGGTGGATTTTTTGGTAAAGGAGAGCAACCGCCGCGGACTCCTTCCCCGTGTGGTGACCTTTGACCCTCATCCGCTTGCCGTGGTGAATCCCGACAGGGCTCCGTTGTTGCTTGAAAGCCTGGAAGATAGGGTGAAACGGCTCCGCGAGCTGGGGGCGGAAGTAGAGGTGATCCCTTTTACCGAAGAGCTGCGGCGCACCACTGTTTCCGGCTGGCTCTGCAGTCTTAAGAATGAATTTGGAGCTAAGATGCTCGTGGCCGGTTATGACAACACGTTCGGTTCCGACGGGATGGAGATGAATATAAGTGATTACCGTCGATTAGGAGCTGAAAACGGGATAGAAACCCTGGTAGCTCCCGTTGTTGAGGGGGTAAGCTCCACGCTCATACGCAAAGCGTTGAAGGAGGGAGATGTGGAGGAAGCCGGAAAGATGCTCGGTTCCCCTTACCGGATAGAGGGGATTGTGGAGCATGGAAAGGAGCTGGGAAGGAAAATAGGTTTCCCTACAGCCAATCTCAGGATCTCCTCCCAACGTCTTTTGCCTCCTCCGGGTGTCTATGCTGCGGATGCTTTGCTGGAAGGGGGCGGAACACAGCGCGCAGTGGTCAACATAGGTGTCGCTCCGACAGTCGGTGAGGGCTTGCCCTTAACTGTCGAGGCCCATATACTTGGTTATACGGGCGACCTTTATGGCTGTGGCATGGAGCTCGCTTTGTTGAAGAGGCTCCGACCTGAAAGAAAATTCGACTCGATAGATTCCTTGACCAGACAGATAGCGCAGGATGCTCAAGATGCAGCCGACTTTAAAAAAATATGATATTGACCATAAAAATCAATATAGTTTGTTATCTTTGTAGAAATACTCTAAAACNATGANAGAAGTTATAAATTTTNCGGATAAGCCGANTCTGGTGAACCNCTACATGATGGAGCTCCGCGACATCAATGTCCAGAAAGNTCNACTTCGTTTCCGTACCAATCTCGACCGTATCGGTCAGANAATGGCCTACGAGATCTCAAAGCGTCTTGATTACCGGGAGGTGGATGTTACCACTCCGCTTGGCACGGCGATATGCCGAGAGCCGGCCGATCAGGTAGTTCTTGCCACGATTCTTCGTGCGGGTCTTCCGTTTCATCATGGCTTCCTGACATATTTCGACAAAGCCGAGAACGCCTTTGTCAGTGCTTACCGCCGCTATCGCGAGAAGGGTGGTGACACCTTTGATGTGGTGGTCGAATATATGGCATCCCCCTCGATTGAGGGGAAGACTCTCCTTCTTGTCGATCCGATGCTTGCCACCGGGAGTTCGATGGAGCTTGCATATCGCGCCCTTCTGGAGAAAGGAGAGCCGGCTAAGATTCATGTTGCATCGGTGATCGCCTCCCGTCAGAGCGTAGATTATGTGTGCAGGCATTTCCCTGAAGACAGGACCACTCTGTGGTGTGGCGACATAGATGCAGAAGTGAATGCACACAGCTATATAGTTCCGGGTCTTGGCGATGCCGGAGACCTTGCATATGGAGTAAAGGAGTGATATGAGGCTTGAGAAGGTAGAGATATTGCATTTCAAGAATATCCGTGAAGCTAAACTGTCGTTTAGCCCGGGTGTCAACTGCCTTCTCGGCAAAAATGGAATGGGTAAGAGCAATCTGCTTGAAGCCATATATTTCCTTGGGATGAGCCGTCCCATGCAGTCGATACCGGAGAGCGCGCTTATCCTCCATGGCGAGGATATGCTTATTGTCAAGGGGGATTATGCAATGGATAATGGCTCGGAAGAGAATGTCAGCTGTGGTATAGTCCGAGGGAAGGGGAAGACACTGAAGAGAAACGGCAAGGAATATGGGCGTATCTCGGAGCATATAGGGAGATTCCCGGTTGTTACTGTTACCCCATCTGACAGTGAACTTGTCACAGGCTCTTCCGAGCAGCGTCGGCGATTGATGGATATGGTGATATCCCAGGCCGACAGGGGGTATCTGTCACAACTCATACGCTACGGTAAGACTCTTGAATCGCGCAACCGCATGTTGCGTGCCGGTGTCCGTGATGCTCTGCTTTTCGAATCAATAGAGGCCGGTATGGCTGAATCGGCTTTGGCGATCCATGCCGCCCGCAAAGAGTGGGTGAAAGAGATAAGCCCCCTTTTCAAGGAATATTATTCTCTTATTTCGGGAGATGCAGAGGAGGCTTCGATAGAGTATAAGAGTGTGCTCAATGAGTTCTCGCCGGCTGAGATTTTCAAGGCCGACCGAGGGCGCGACCAGGCGCTCGGATACACCTCGAGAGGTATTCACCGCGACGACCTGATAACNGGCTTGGGAGAGTACAGTATGCGGCGTCTTGGAAGTCAGGGGCAGGTGAAATCCTATACGNTGGCCCTGCGTCTCGCCATTTTCGACTATCTCAAGAGACGGAGCGGAATAACTCCCATCCTTCTGCTCGATGATATATTTGACAAACTTGATTCCACACGGGTTGGCCGTATAATGGAGCTGGTGAGCTCGCGTGATAACTTCGGACAGATCTTTATCACCGATACAAACCGGGAACACCTTGACGAAACTATCTCCTGCCTGAAAGGGGAAAGTCGTCTGTTTGAGGTTAACGATGGAGAATTCACAGAGATATGCAACGAATCGAACCTCAGTCGATAGGAGATATCCTCCGTCTGACTCTTCAGGAGACAGATATGACTACCAAGCTTGATGAGTGTAGGGCTGTAGAGGCTTTCTTGCCGATCGTGGGTAAAGCTTTGGCCGACAAGTGCGGCAAACCAACCGTGAGACAGGGGGTGATGAGTGTTTCTGTCAAGGCTGCCCCTCTGAGGCATGAACTCACCATGAGCAGGTCGTCGTTGATAAGACTAATAAATGCCAGACTCGGAAAAACGGTGATAACCGATATTCGGTTTGTGGGGTAGGTGTTAGGTTTTAGGTGTTAGGTGTTAGGTTTTAGGTGTTAGGGATTAGGCGTTAGGGATTAGGATAAGTGAAATAAGTAGTTGGTAAAAATTAATGAACATATAAAACGGAGTTGTTTTTGAGCAGGTTTTGCTGCGGAAAGAGGGAGCATACTTTCGTATGCGGCTGAATGGCAAGGTAAAAGATGCAAAAAAAAGGAACCGGTTTTATTGTTCATGACTATCAACTACAATATATCAATTAATTTTAACAACTACTTATAATGCTTTTATGGATCCACATAATCTACCATCATTGTCAGATTTCAAGCATCGCACGGATCTGCAGATCCGTTTCAGCGATGTGGATGTGTTAGGACATGTCAACAATACCGTCTATATGGCTTTCTACGATACGGGGAAGGCTCATTTCTTCACTGCTATCATGCACCGCCCTATCCGTTGGGAACGGGTTGAAACCGTGATCGCCAATGTGGACGTAGCTTTTGTCTCGCCTATATTCTTTGGGGAGAATGTTGCGGTATATACAAAGGTTAAATCAATATCCGACAGGAGTTTCCGACTCCTTCAGGTGATCGCTGACACGGATACGGAGCAGATAAAATCAGCTTGTGAGACAGTAATGGTTTGCTTCGATTCTGAGCGTCAGGTGTCGATAGACATGCCTGCCCATTGGAGAGACGCTCTCGAAGGAAATGAGTGAGCGAAACAGGAGCTGACACAAACAAAGACCACATGGACTCTGAAATTTAATGAGAGTGAGTCTGAATAATAGATAGACAATTGAAAAAGATTGATATAAAGGAGACTATGCGCTCCATTCTTGAGCGCGAAGCCAAGGCGATTCTTGAATTGCCGGTTAACGACTCATATGAGAAAGCCGTTGACCTCATTGTCAGGCAGGTGCACAACCGCAAAGGGAAACTGATCACCTCCGGAATGGGAAAGGCGGGACAGATCGCCATGAACATCGCCACAACTTTTTGTTCCACCGGCACGCCGGCTGTTTTTCTCCATCCCTCGGAGGCTCAGCATGGTGACCTGGGAATCATCCAGCCAAATGACATCTTGCTGCTTCTGAGCAATTCGGGAAAGACACGTGAGATTGTGGAGCTTGTGGATTTGGCCCGCATATTGAACCCAACTATTCCGATAATCGTTATAACAGGAGACTCTGGAAGCCTTTTGGCAGAGATGGGAGATGTCTGTCTCTGGACCGGAGGTGCGCCTGAAGTATGTCCTCTTGGACTTACTCCGACTACTTCCACCACTATGATGACAGTGATGGGAGATGTTCTCGTGGTGTCGGTTATGGAGGAGATTGGCTTTACAACAGAGGAATACGCCAAGCGTCATCATNGCGGCTATCTCGGCCATAAATCGCGTTCAAAAAATATAACTCAAAATATAGAAAATAATGACATTTATTGAAATACCGGTCGACCGGAAGAAATTAGAGAAGAAGGGACATGATGCCCAGATAATTGAAGAGGTGGAGGTATGCCGAAAGACAGCCCATCAGCTTGCCGAGGAAAACCGTCATATCGACGCTCTGGAGCGTGTGGTGGCAGGCATGAGGAGCCTGCGTNATTTCTCGGATTTCACTAATCATGAATTNCGGGCGCTTCTTGTAGGACTCCTTTTTGACCTTTCGGAGCTACACTTCCAGCTAAAGGATTATAAACAGAGCGAGAAGGAACTTGATGTGCTCTTCAGGGTTCTTGAAGGCCTTATCAAGGAGGATGCAGACAGATTCGCCAAATATCATATCCTGGCGATGGAACTCTCCACCCGTATCCTGAGGTCGCGAAAGAAGACCCTTGAACTGCTTGTAAAGCAGCAGATCAATGCAGGGGCGCTTTATGATAAGGTGAATTCGGGAGTTGTCGCTGCCATCGACAAGCTTGTGGAGTCACTCAGGAATGTTGGAGAACTTCTGGCTGCTACCGGAGATTATCGCGCGGCATTGAAATTCTATTCCGAAGCTATAAAGCTATCAAAGAAACGTGCAGGTAGAGTGACGCGCAAGGAGATAAAGATGACAATAGAGATGGCCAAGATTATGGCTCGTCTTCGCCAGATGCGGCCTCGTGCGAAACGCCTCCTTGCAGCTGTGCTTCCCCATGCGATCGCTTTGGAGACTATAGAGCTCGAGGAGGATATCCTTGCCCTTATCGAGATAATAGACAACGATATTGAGCATGAGCCAAGCTGGAAAAATTTCATGCACAAGATTACCTCTCTCAAAAGTAAGGTGATCCGCAAGAAAGGGGAAAAGGAGGAGAAGGAGGATAAAGATAAACGTGAGAAATCCTCTGATGATAAAAAGAAAAAGTAAGGAGGGATAATGTCAACGATATTGAATACGAACGGGGCGGAATTGGAGATTCCCCGGATATTGGAGCCGGAAGGCTTTAAATGTGCCATTTTCACAGCCAAATGGAATCCCGAGATCACCCATTCATTGAGGGCTGGGGCGCTCGATGTCTTGCATAAGGCAGGCGTTGATGATTCAGCTCTGTATGTAGAAGATGTGCCGGGCACAGTTGAACTGGCGAATGCCGCCGGGCTCGCTCTCAGATCGATGCCCGATCTTTCGGCTGTGATAATAATAGGATGCGTAATCAGGGGTGATACACCTCATTTTGATTATGTGTGCGACATTGTTTCGCAGGCAACTGCACGGCTTAATGCAAAAGGGCGTACGCCGGTGATATTCGGTGTGCTGACTGTCGACAATCAGCAGCAGGCGCTCGACCGTGCAGGGGGTTGTCTTGGCAACAAAGGAGCCGAGGCTGCAGTTGCGGCCATAGAGATGGCCAACCTTCATGTGCGTGCGGCAGGCCCCCGGTTCGTCACGTTCAGGGAGTGATTCCCTGATTGTGTTTTTCGATGGCATAAGTTTTAAAGCTCCGAAAGATAGAGTCTTAGGGAAGTGGATTGATAANATTTTTTTAATGATTTTAACGCTTGATGTTGCAATATGAGGGTAATGTAGGGCGTTTATGTTTTACCAAGCGGCAAAAATAGATAGTGAGCCGGATATCGGAAGAGTATGACGAGATAACTTTGGTAAAGCAACAATTATTAAGATATATGATAAAATAGGAAGAGTGCAGAATCGATTTACAATATACATATCTTCAGATCTGCGATTCCTATAATTATTCAAAACACTTTTTTCATGACTTAGATATGTTTCAAGGCCTTAAACGATGCCTTTTGGGTGAAGTTTGATCTTCATCTTCGAAAAACATAATTGTCTAAATTTTGGGTTATATACATTAGTAATTTCTATCGTTCGCCCTGCGTTAGAAGATATCATCCTCAGGAAAATTCCCGATGGTGCTGATCTTTAAGCGTCAGAGGCGGAAAATTCCCGGTCATCGTGAGATGCTCGGGATTTTTTATTATCTTTGTAACCGGTGGAGTTTGCCAACGGATTTGGGAACTAAAGATTCTGATTATGGCTGAATATAAGATAATGTCGCCCGAAGAGGAGGATAGAATGATTGAAGAGGCTTACCAGGAAGTGCTGCAGGCTTATCTTGCGAGTAATCATCGCAAAAAAGTGGAGATCATCGAACGCGCTTTCCGTTTTGCCAAAGCCGCCCACAAGGGGGTGAGAAGGCGTAGTGGGGAGCCTTATATCCTTCATCCGATTGCTGTTGCCAAGATCGTTATATCAGAGCTCGGACTCGGGTCGACTTCGATATGCGCTGCCTTCCTTCATGATGTCGTGGAGGATACGGAATTCACCAAGGAGGATATTGAGGCTAATTTCGGCCCCAAGATTGCTTCGATTGTGGAGGGGGTAACAAAAATATCGGGAGGAATCTTCGGCGACAGGGCTTCCATACAGGCAGAGAATTTCCGTAAACTCCTTCTGTCGATGTCAAGCGATATTCGGGTAATCCTCCTCAAGATGGCCGACCGCCTTCATAATATGCGGACACTGGGTTCGATGCGTCCGGAGAAGCAATATAAGATTGCAGNAGAGACTCTATATGTATATGCGCNCCTTGCCCATCGCCNGGNCCTTTACAAGATCAAGGATGANCTTGAGGACCNCGCCTTCAAATATGAGCATCCTCAGAAGTATGCCGAGATAATGGCAAAGGTGAATGAGACTGAAAGGCACCGTGAGGAGATTGTAGAGGAATTCGTTGCTCCCGTCCGTGAGAAGCTCGATACAGCAGGATTCAAATATGAGATAAAGGCAAGGGTGAAGAGTGCTTATTCCATCTATAACAAGATGGAAACCAAGAAGGTGCCGTTTGAGGAGATCTACGATATCTATGCAGTGAGGGTGATTTTCGAGAACGATGATGATGCCCTTGAGCGTATCCGTTGTTGGGAGATTTATACATTCTTCACCGACGGGCATAAAGTGCATCCGGAGCGTCTGCGCGACTGGACGAGCATTCCGAAAGCCAATGGTTACCGTGCTCTCCATCTCACCGCCATGGGCCCCGAGGGGAAGTGGATTGAGGTGCAGATTCGCAGCCGCAAGATGGATGAGATTGCCGAACTTGGCTATGCCGCTCACTGGAAATATAAGACCGGAGTGCATGAGGATGACACGGAACTCGACAAATGGATGAATACCATAAAGGATATCCTTGCCAATCCGGAGCCAAACGCTATTGATTTTCTTGACACTATTAAGCTGAATCTTTTTTCGGCAGAGATATATGTGTTCACTCCGAAGGGAGATCTTATAACCCTTCCGGCTGGATCGACCGTGCTTGATCTCGCTTTTGCTATCCATACCCAACTTGGCACACATTGCATTGCGGGAAAAATCAATCATAAACTGGTGCCGATCTCTTACAAGCTCGACAGCGGCGATCAGGTGGAGATCATCACATCTGAATCGCAGACTCCTCAGCCGGAGTGGATGCAGTTCTGCAACACGGCGAAGGCTCAGAACCGACTGCGCGCCATTCTTCGTAAAGACCGTAAGCATCTGCTTGAACGCGGCAAGAAACTGTTCGAGGAATTTATGGATCGGGAGGGTGTTAAGGAGACAGGTGAGCTCATGGCCAGGATTCTGGGCAACTATCACCTGGCCACAAAGGATGATCTTTATCTGATGCTTGCCAACGATGAGATAAATCTTTCGACCAAGCAGTTGCGTGAACTCAATAAGAGCCGTTCCTCCCTTCTTTCCAAACTTCTCCGAAATCCTTTCTCCTCTAAAAAAGGTGCGAAGAAGCGTGAGCCGGTAAATCGAAAGGAGGTTTATATTCTTCACCCTGATGAGGCGGAACCGAATTATAAACTCGACACTTGCTGCCAACCTATTCCCGGGGATGATGTGCTCGGATTCGTGGATGATGATGAAAACGTGATTGTGCATAAGGTAAGCTGCCCGAATGCCATGCGTCTGAAAAGTTCTTTCGGATCGCGACTTGTTGCTACATCGTGGGGGGGAGTTGCCCAGCGTTTCCTGGCCACGATTAGCGTTGATGGTATCGATCGGCATGGAATTCTTGAGGAGATAATATCTGCGATGTCGGGTAAACTTGGAATCAATGTCCGCGGACTCAATATAGGAACCAAGCAGGAGGTTTTCCATTGCGAGATAACGGTGCAGATCGACAATGCCGAGACCGTGGAGAATATCTGCAAGACCCTTAAGGAGATAAAGGGAGTGAAATTTGCGAAAAGAATTTCCTAAATCTCCTTCGCTGAAGCTCGGAGCCGGATCCAAAATTAGAGGCGATTGGGGAGCTTGGGCAGAAATTTTAGATGGGTCAAGGCCTGGTAGAAATAGAGTTGGGAGTTTAGCTGAAGAAGAAATTGGGGAGAAAATGGGAATTGGAGGTTTGATTTAGAATTGAGTGAATGAAAAGATTTAGCCGACTTTCACTTGCCCGGATAGGGCTTTTGGTGGCTGCTACAGCTATCATACTATTGCTGTTGCCTCATGCCGACAGGCAGTCGTATTCCTACGAACTTAATCAGCCGTGGAAATATCCACTGTTGACTGCTGAATTCGATACACCTATCCTCCGGGATTCAGTGTCGGCAACTCAGTTGCGCGACAGTATTGACGCCAATTTTATCCCCTTTGTCAAGAGAGATGCGGAGATAGCCCCTGCTTCTGTTTCCCGGTTTATCAATACTGCCAACGGAAAGGGTTCGCAGGGTGATATCACCACGCTCTCAGGTCTTCTACGGGAAGTTTACGGCCGAGGAGTGATCCCTGCTTCTACCTACGACCGAATCAAAGGGAAGAATCCCCCTCGGTTGCGGATGCTCGCAAAGGAGGATGGAGCAAGTGCGGTGAGAACAATTGATGCAGCCTACATGCTCTCCCCGGCTAAAGCATATGAATTTATCGATTCCATATATAGATCTTACCATGGCGCAAATCTTGACGGAGATCTTGCCCGTGCGCTGAATGTTTGCCTGGTGGCGAATGTTGTGGTCGACAGTTCGGCCAATGCCAAATTCCGCGATCATGAATATCTAACGGTCAATGGTGCGCAAGGTGTGATAAAGAAAGGTCAGAGAATAGTAGACAGGGGGGAGATAGTCTCTCCTCAGATTTATACGAACCTCAACACCTACATGGAGATGCTCGACAAATTCAAGGAGAAAGATCATTCCCACACATATTTCTATCTGGGCCAATGTCTATATATCCTGATTTGTTTCGGAAGTCTCTATCTATTCCTTTTCCTTTACCGTTCGCGGTTTTATAACTCTTTGAGGAAGATGACCTTCCTTATGAGTTTCATCACCCTCATAGTTGTATTCGCAATCGTGATGTTGCAATATTGGGCTAACGGTATCTTCTTTGTGCCGTTTGCCGCGGTGCCTGTTGTGATCCTGATTTTCTTTGATTCCCGCACGGCAATATTCTCACTCTTGGTAACGGTAATGATCTCAGCTCTGGTGGCTGTGTTTCAGTTCCAGTTTATATTCCTGGAGCTTACGGTCGGCCTCGTGGCCGCTTTCAGTATCCATCACCTGAGCCAGAGGTCACAATTGCTTCGCACGGCTTTCTTCTCTTTCCTTACCTACTGCGTCACATATGTCACGATGTGTCTTCTGTCGACCGGCGACCTTTCCGGATTCGCATGGCGTATGATCGGATATTTTGCCATTAACTCTGTCATCCTCTCCTTCGCCTATATCCTGATCCTTATCGTGGAGAAGGTGTTCGGTTTCACATCGACCGTAACTCTGGTTGAGCTTTCCGACATCAACAATCCGTTGCTGCGTCAGCTTGCGGAGGATGCTCCCGGCACATTCCAGCATTCCATGCAAGTTTCGACACTTGCATCCGAGGCTGCCAGGGCGATCGGTGCGGATACGCAGCTTGTGCGTACCGGAGCATTGTATCATGATATAGGGAAGCTTGACAGTCCTGTTTTCTTCACCGAGAATCAACACGGAATAAATCCGCACGTTGGGTTGAATCCGGAGACAAGTGCCCAGAAGATAATATCCCATGTTTCCGGAGGACTTCAGATAGCCTCAAAACATA
>WFLX010011526.1_pt1 | contig 10695 bp, 13 predicted proteins | sample 4967041 | NCBI WGS metagenome assembly WFLX01 (sample SAMN12857096, study PRJNA449069) | gut metagenome | isolation source: stool from male and female vole | host: Microtus ochrogaster | place: USA:Florida | collected 2017
TTCGTTCAGCAGGTTGATGTTCTTGACTGTCTTGGTTGCGGTAACTGTGCAGATGTCTGCCCGGGTAAGAAGGGAGTTAAAGCTCTTGAGATGAAGCACTTCGAGACTCAGGAAGGCCAGGCTAAGAACTGGGAATACTGTGAGGATCATGTAAGCAATAAAGCTGATCTTGTCAACATTCAGCAGAATGTGAAGATGAGCCAGTATGCTAAGCNTCTCTTCGAGTTCTCAGGTGCATGCGCAGGCTGCGGCGAGACTCCGTACGTGAAGACCATCTCCCAGCTGTTCGGCGACCATGAGATTGTGGCAAACGCTACCGGTTGCTCCTCTATCTACTCAGGCTCAGTGCCCTCTACTCCTTACACCACCAATGCAGAGGGTCAGGGTCCGGCATGGGCTAATTCACTCTTCGAGGACTTCTGCGAGTTCGGCCTCGGCATGTATATCGCATACGAGAAGATGCGCGAACGCCTCGTGGATACCTGCAAGAAGATGCAGACCTGCGATTGCTGCTCAGATGAGATCAAGGCTGCCGCTGCCAAGTGGCTCGAAGTGCGCGAAGACGCCAAGGAGTCGCGCGCTGCAGGCAAGGCTCTCGTTGAGGCTGCTGCCAAGTGCGACTGCGATCTCTGCAAGACCGTAATCAACAATCAGAAGTTCCTTGCAAAGCGCAGCCAGTGGATCATTGGCGGCGACGGTGCTTCCTACGATATAGGTTACGGCGGTCTTGACCATGTGATCGCTTCAGGCAAGAACGTGAACATCATCGTTCTTGACACCGAGGTTTACTCCAACACCGGTGGTCAGAGCTCCAAATCAACTCCGATCGGCGCTATCGCCAAGTTTGCCGCTGCCGGCAAGCGTATCCGTAAGAAAGATCTCGGCCTGATGGCCACAACCTACGGATATGTATATGTAGCTCAGGTCGCTATGGGCGCCAACAATGCCCAGACCCTGCAGGCTATCCGTGAGGCTGAGGCTTACGACGGCCCGTCGCTCATCATCGCTTACGCTCCCTGTATCAACCACGGTCTGAAGGCCGGTATGGGCAAGAGCCAGCGTGAGGAGAAAATGGCTGTGGATTGCGGCTACTGGCATCTCTGGCGCTACAATCCCGCTCTTGAGGAAGAAGGCAAGAACCCCTTCACTCTCGACAGCAAGGCTCCCGACTGGAGCAAGTTCCAGGACTTCCTCGCAGGTGAGGTTCGCTTCGCTTCTGTGAAGAAGATGTGTCCGGATGCAGCCGATGAGCTCTTCAAGGCTTGTGAGGAAAATGCTAAGTGGCGCTACAACAACTATGTGCGTCTCTCTCAGCAGAACTGGGGTACAGATCCCGAACTTACACCCGAAGAGATCGCACTTCGCAAGAACGACTGATAAATTCTAATCCACCAATTACAGAAAGACCCGCGATTGTAAAATCGTGGGTCTTATAAATTTGTATCTGCCTATGAATGAAGGAATATCTGATATGATAATAGCAATAAGCATTGCTTTAGGAACTCTGATAGGTAAACTCTATTTTAAGAAATACAAGTGGGGATGGCAATTACTAATAATAATATTAATATCAATCGTAATTNCAATTCTGGGGCATATAATAGTAAAGGCTTGTCTTAATTGAAATTAAAGAAGGGTCAGCTTGCGCCGATTGCCTTTGATTTTCTTAGGTTCCAAATCTTTGATAAGCCGCTTTGCTTTGTCGGAAGGCACTGCTACGAGTGCATGATGATCAGATAGGGTTATAGGGCCTACTTCAGCAGCTTCCAGGCCACCTTCCTTGCATAGGAAACCTACAATGTCACCCTTTGAGAGTTTTTCTTTTCGGCCGGCGCTTATGCGGATGGTGGCCTTGTCGCTTCGCAGAGCGGATTTTGCATCGGGATTTACCCGATAGTTGCCGTCGATCTCCACAAATGTCTTAACCTCCTCATCAGGGCCGGTAAGAATAAATATGTCGCCTGAAGCCTCCACTCGTGCCGTGCGGCCATTTCGATGGGTATATGTCTCCGGTGTGAGCGGCTGGTGATAGTGAATTATATTGCTCACTCCGCGTATGTCGAGGCCGCGGGCAGCAAGGTCTGTGGCTATCAGAATCGGTGCGGATCCGTTGTTGAACATGGAGATGGCGTCTTCCCTCTGGAATTGGTCAAGCTCTCCGTGATAGAGCGCGCATGCCACCTTATGCTTCTTCAGGAAATCTGCCACCCTCACCGCACTCTCTCGATGATTGACGAAGATAATACTCTTGTCGGGGATATCTCCGTCTGTGATGGAGCGCAGCAGGGCAAGAAGCGATTCCAGNTTGTCTTTCTCAGTGTCCACACGATACACCTTCANTCTCTTTCTCACGTCACCGGCTCGCTCCGAGAAGTCGATCTCCATAGCGCTATCAAGGTGCAAGAAAGAGGGGAGCACATCGCTGCGGGTGGCGGATGTGAGTATGAAACGGCTTACATTCTTCAGGCGGTTGAATATCTTGCGCATGTCGTCCTCAAATCCGAGTTCAAGCGATTTGTCATACTCGTCGAGAATCAGTATGCGGGTAGGAGTGGGGTCTACGTTGCCGCGCTTCAGGTGGTCGAGAAGGCGACCGGGAGTTGCTACGATGATGTCGGGAGTTACGCTGAGCGTGTTCACCTCGTCTTCCACATTATGGCCGCCGTAGAGGGCGCTCACCTTATATCCCGAAGCAAGTTCACGCACCACTCCTGCAATCTGGATCACCAGCTCACGCGATGGTGCTATTATGACAGCTTGTACGCGGCCAGTCGGGGGATTGAGCCATTTCAGCATAGGCAGCGTAAACGCTACAGTCTTGCCTGAGCCTGTAGGGGCCACCAGTATGATTTCTTTAGTTTCTGAGGCAGCCGACATAGTGCGCCGCTGCATATCGTTAATCTCGGTAATGCCGAGTTTTTCAATATTCCCTAAAAATTCTTTTTCTCTCATAGTCTTGCTCCCTCAATTCAAAGGGTTGTAATCATTATAAATTCGGATCAAACCGGAAGAATGGTGCATTCCCTACATCTTTCAGCAGACATCGCACGCGATGTCCCTACGTTTACATAGTGAATAAATTATAAAGTAGGGACGTGGCGAGCCACGTCTGCAGTAAATGAAGATACTATGCACCGAAAATACAGTTTGTGCCAGTAATNCTCGANTATATCATCATCTAATATNACTGNTTCCAGTCAGGAATCGTTCAGGAANATACAAAAAAAGACTTCCGAAAGGAATATCGGAAGTCTTGTTGTTNTGGCGNGAGCAGGNCTCGAACCTGCGNCCTTTGGGTTATGAGCCCAACGAGCTACCACTGCTCCATCCCGCGGTGTGATTGCGACTACAAAATTACAACATTTTGGACGCGTTGTCAATACTTTTAGTGTTAAAAAATCTTAACAAAATCTCGGCTAAATTGCATTCGTCTGATTCTCAATATTAAAAAATCAGATGCGCTTGCGAAGCCCCTGCAGGAGAATCGACACCAGAGTGCGACAAAGATCATCTTTGTCAGCTCCCGACTCGGCCATATCATCCTTGATATAGGGCACGTCAAGACCCTGAAGCGTCTTGGTGATGACAAGAGCCGTCCTTGCGATATTCTCAATTTCGAAAATATCTTCCTCCACTCCTTCCATCAGTATCTGCTGGAGCAGTATGGTCTCTTTTCTGCTTACAATTTTGCGTGCCCGGTCCACTTTTCTTACGTCGCGGAAAAACCATGCACGCAGCGAGCCATTGCGCGATACCACCTGCTGCATTGTCTCGAAGTGCGCCTCGATATACTCACGAATTTTCACATCGGCAGGAATTGGCTTCGCGGCTATCGTGCGCAACTGGGAAAGTGCTATGTCTGTCTCGCGCTCGATTACGGCATTGTAGATGTCGCGTTTGCTTTTGAAATAAGTGTAGATTGTGCGACGCCCTTTTTCGGAAGCGGAAGCGATATCGTTCATGGTGGTGTTCTCAACACCTTTCCTTGCGAAAAGTTGCCGAGCCACCTCTATGAATCTTTCTCTCGTCTTTAGTGCCACTTAAATGATGCTGAATTTGTTATAACTCCACAAAGTTAATAAAATCTTTTCACATCACCAAATTCATCTCGGGGAGCGGATCTGTCTCGACCTCGATATGCTCTTTGCTGACGGGGTGCGTGAACTCGATGCGTTTTGCAAGCAGCGATATGCCCCCTCCGGGATTCGACCGCTTCGCACCATATTTGAGGTCTCCCTTTATTGGGTTGCCGGTGCCTGCCAACTGGGCCCTGATCTGATGTTTTCTGCCCGTGAGCAGCGTAACTTCAAGCAGGGTGTAACGGTCGCCCACGGCGATTGTGCGGTAGCGCTGTTCCGACAGTTTAGCCTCCGGCACATCCTTATCGGTTATGCGAGTCTTGTTCATGCGACCGTCTGAAAGCAGCCATGATTCTATCTCACCCTCAGGCTCCTTTCGCTTCCCTTCCACGAGGGCCCAGTAAGTCTTGTGAATCTCACCATTCTGGAGCATCGCGTTGAGGCGAGCGAGCGCCTTTGAGGTCTTGGCGAATATGACGAGTCCTGCCACCGGACGGTCTATGCGGTGGACAACGCCGCAGAATACATTGCCCGGCTTGTTGTATTTCTCCTTGAGATATTTTTTCACTATCTCGCTGAGAGGTTCGTCGCCGGTCTTGTCGCCCTGCACGATCTCGCCTGCTTCTTTCCTGATTATTATTATGTGATTGTCTTCGTAGACAGGTGTCATCTTTTTTCTTTCAATANTTCTTCGGCTATCCGGAANTCTCCGGGGTAAGTTACCTTGNTGNTTCTCGGGTCGCCCTNNTAGGCGAATGGCATTACACCATATTGCTGAATCAGCGTGGCGTCGTCCGAAAAATTGATGGTCTCCCCGGCCTGCCTGAAGTGGGAATATCCTGCTTTAAGCACATTCTTGTCGAACACCTGCGGAGTCTGGACCGCGAAGTATTCAGACCGATCAACTGGTATGCTGTCGGCACTCGTGCCTTTTCGCAGGGAATCGGCCACCGGCACTGCCGGAAGGGCAGCCTTGTGCAGCTCCGCATACTTCCATCCGTCGCCTATCAGACGTCTGCTCACGAGCGGGCGCGCGGCATCGTGCACCGCCACCAGACCCTCTCCCTCGTCGGGTATCAGCTTCAGTCCGGCCATCACCGACTCGGAGCGTGTGGCCCCGCCGGGTGTCACCGCGTGGGGTGTGCAGTCTGCTCCGCATATCTCTTTCCAATGGGAGATATAATCAGGGTGCATCACAACTATGAGTCTCGTAGCCGGATTTTCTTCATGAAAAGCGCGGAGCGTCCACCAGAGCATGGGCTTGCCCACTATCTGGTGGAATTGCTTCGGAAGAGAATCGCCGGAGCGGCTTCCTACCCCTCCGGCGACTATAATGGCATAATTCATTGCGCAGCGTATGGCTTACATGTTCATACCGCCGTCTACCTGTATCACCTGGCCGGTGACATAGCTCGACATGTCGCTGGCGAGGAAAAGGGCAACGTTAGCGATATCATCCACCTGACCTCCGCGACGCAAGGGTATTTTCTTGCACCAGTCAGCGCGCACTTCATCGGGAAGGGCAGCGGTCATGGCTGTCTCGATAAATCCGGGAGCGATAGCGTTGGCGCGGATGCCGCGGCTGCCCACTTCCTGTGCGATGCTCTTGGCGAGCGCGATGAGGCCTGCTTTCGAAGCGGCATAGTTGGCCTGGCCGGCATTGCCGTGAACGCCTACCACCGAAGCCATGTTGATGATGGAGCCGCTGCGCTGGCGCATCATGATCGGGAGCACTGCGTGGATGAAGTTGAACGCTGATTTAAGGTTGACTGCGATCACGGCGTCCCACTGGGCTTCGCTCATGCGCATCATCAGTCCGTCTTTGGTGATTCCTGCGTTGTTCACGAGTATGTCGATGCTGCCGAAGTCATCCTTTATCTGTTTGACAACTTCCTCAGTCTGTGCAAAATCAGCTGCGTTGGATGCGTAACCTTTCGCTTTCACACCGTAAGCGGCTATTTCTTCTTCGGTTTTCTTGCCGTTTTCATCTATCACGAGGTCTGTGAATGCTACGTTGGCTCCTGCCTCTGCAAATTTAAGGGCAAGGGCCTTGCCTATACCACGGGCAGCTCCGGTGACGAGGGCTGTCTTTCCTTCTAATAACTTCATGTCTGTTCTTGTTTAGTTATTGTGTTTTCTGACTGCAAAATTAACGATTATTTACGAAATACACAAATAAAAGTAATGATTTGTCCTTACACTAAATGAAGAAGGTCTCGCCGCCGGCAAGTGTCTTATTGATATATTTTTGAGGCGTCTTAGAGTAAAATACGGCGTTCCTCGGCCACCGTGATGGGTGAGGAGTGGCCCGACAGAAGGAGAGTGTCGTCGGGCAACGTGAGAATTTTGTTAATGATTGATTCGTCAAGCACCCTACGGTTGCCACCCGGAAAGTTGGTGAGTCCAGGCCCGTGTTGATAGAGTAGGTCTCCCACAAATGCCGCTCCTTCACGCTCGGAATAATAAGTCACCGATCCGGGTGTGTGTCCGGGAGTGTGGATCACTTTCAGTTGAAAACTGTTGTTCTCCTTCAGCCTGAGTATCTCGCCGTCGTGCAATTCCTCATAATGCGCCACAGTAATGGGGTCTCCCGTATTGGCGCTGAGGTTAAGCTGCGGGTCGATAAGATATCTGCTGTCTTCGGGGTAGATATATATGGGTGCCACCAGTTTTTCTCTCAGGATTTCAGCCGCTCCGAAATGATCGAAATGGCCATGAGTGAGAAGTATCTTTTCAATTATCCAGCAGTTGCTCCGTATCGCGTCGTAGATCAATCCCGCCTGTGCGCCCGGATCTATAAGGAAGCCCGCTTTGCTGACAGGGTCTATGTAAAAGTAGGTGTTTTCTGCATATACGCCGCTCACCATCAGTTCCTTTATCATTGTATCCTCCTTTTTTTAGAGCAGTCTGCATCCGTCAGGGCCGCACTGGTGCGGGCGCTCGGCTGAGGCATTGTCTTCTACACGTTCGTTTTCCTGCTTCTTCAATTCGCGCTGAAGGGCTGATTTGAAGCCGTCTACCGACATAGCTCCCGGCACGGCGAAGTCTCCGTTGAAGACGATAAAGGGCACTCCGCGCACTCCACGCATTGCTGCCTCACGCTCTTCAAATCTCACCTCATCGTCATATTTGTCCGAGTCAAGCACTTGGCGCACTTTCGCTTCATCCATGCCTGCTTCGAGTGTTTTATTCAACAGCACATCGTGATCGGCCAGAATCAGATTCTCCACAAAATAGGCCTTGAAAAGAGCCTTGTTGAGTTTCTCAACGGTATTGCGGTCATATTCGGCTTCAGCCAGTTTCATAAGCCTGTGGGCGTCACGTGTGTTGGAATAAAGCGTAGTGGAGTAGCGGAAATCGATGCCGAGTTCCTTGCCCAATGNTGATATNTCGTCAACCTGCTNCTNGGNATCTTCAAGCGAGATGCGATACTTCNNGGCGANTNGCTCCNGAGTGGAGCTGATTACTTCCTTTGGAGCCGTGGGGTCAAGTTCAAATGCGCGATAATCGATCTGCACTTTATCTTTCAGTCCGAGTTCTTCAATAGCACGTTCAAGGCGAGTCTCGCCGATGTAGCAGTAGGGGCATGCGAAATCGCTCCAGATTGTGAGTGTCATCATAGTGTGTTGCCTTTCTTTTTTTAATTATTAAGGTTTATTATTTTGAGTAAAACTCTTTTCAGTTCAGACAGTTCCTCATCGCTGAGCACGGCAGCCAGTTCCTCTTGCTTTTTGCAGGCCACTTCAAATATTACTGGCCATAAATCCCTCCCTTTGTCGGAAAGAAAGACGCGGAGGCATTTGTGACTGACCGTCTCTGTCTTGAGTAATCCTTTTGATACAAGAGAACTGACACCTCTAGAAATCGCTCCTTTGTCTTTACCAAGCCGCTCACCGATGTCTCTGATCTGAAGACCTTCCTGAGAATGGACCACCCGCAATATGAGATATTCAGGCACGGCAATCCCGGGTATAGTCTCCTTCAGAGTTGAGTCGAGACTTGAATAAAGACGCTGGAAGGCTACTCCGAGCAGACATCCCGTGTTGGGCATATCGTAGATGTAGTTTTCCCGTTTCATACTAATACAACACACTTATACTTATAATGGTTGATTCAGCAACCATTATTAAGAAAGATAATTACTTTTCCACGTTTTTGCCGCTGTTGTATTTTCTCTCAAAGATATCATAATGCTCCTCGCCCCAGCGGAGCATCATGTCTATGATTGGCAGCAAAGTCTTGCCCAGTTCGGTGATCTTATATTCCGAGCGTGGAGGCAATTCAGGAAAAATAGTCTTTTCCACAAGGCCATCTTTCACCATCTCTTTAAGTTGCAGGTCAAGCACTCTCGGAGTAGCTTCGGGAAGCTGCTTGTGAATCTCGCTCGGCCGCATTCCGGCGCCTGAGCGAAGTTCGTCAAGAATACAGGATTTCCATTTAGATTCTATAAGGCTCATAGTGAGCCGTAGCGGACAATCAAGATCTACCGGTATTTTCTTTTCGTAAGCCATATCTATCTTTTTTCTAATTTTATATGCAGAATTTTTCGTGCCCGCCTGATTTTCAAGTTATCAGGCCAATGTTTTGAGTCCGATTATAGAAAGTATGAGCGTCGTTATGAAAAATATCCTCCGGAATGTGGCAGGCTCGTTAAAGAAGATTATACCTACAATTACAGCCCCGACTGCCCCGATTCCCGTCCACACGGGATAAACCGTGCCGATAGGAAGTCGTTCGGCAGCCTTAGCCATCAGGAACATGCTGAGCGAAAGTGCCACCATAAATCCTACCCACCACCATGCGAGTTCTTGCCCCGAGGCAGTCTTTGTCTTTCCGAGGCAGAATGTGAACGCTACTTCCATCAGGCCGGCCAATATCAATATTATCCAGTTCATAGTCTTAGTGTTAGAACCTGAGGGAGAATTACAATATGTGCGCCCCCTGCAGATTTGGTTGATTTGGAATTTGTCAGAATTCATGATGCAAAATTACTAAAAAATCCGATACATTCCCGTTACTCACTAACTTTTAATTCCGGTTGAATTATGAACGATTATTTCANCCTATTGTTATTTATAGAAATNGNANTCTTCACCATCATCTTGTTCCCTTAGAAAATCTCAACAGAAGACATATACCAATATAGAAAATACAGAAAGAAATATGAAAATTTTGACTTTCAACGGCAGTCCTAAACTTAACGGCTGCACAGACCGCGCTCTTCGTGAACTTGAAGCCACTCTCGAAGATAATGGAATAGAAGTGGAGCGAATCAATATTGGAAATAAGGATATACGCGGCTGTATAAGTTGCAATTTCTGTAGGAAGAATGGAAGGTGTGTGTTCNATGACATTGTCAATGAGNNCGCACCCAAATTTGCCNAAGCNGATGGTATTNTGGTTGGANCCCNGGTATACTGGGCAGGCTCCAACGGTCAGGNACTCGCATTTCTTNACCNTCTGTTCTATAGTACTTTAGGCTACGTAAACACCACCATGAAAGTGGGTGCTGCAGTCATCTCTTCGCGCCGTGCGGGCTCGACTTCGGCTATGGATGAGATCATAAAGTATTTCACAATGAATTCCATGCCGGTGGCATCGAGCACTTACTGGAACGAGGTGCATGGTTCCACAGCAGCAGAGGTGGAGCAGGATCTCGAGGGCCTGCAGACCATGCGCAATCTCGGCCGCAATATGGCCTTTCTCGTGAAGGCGATCAACACCCAGAAGGAGTCTGAAGGGCTGCCGGAGCAGGAGCATGATCACTTCACCAATTTCATTCGCTGATGCCCGGCAGACAGTTGGTAAAATCTATCATCATACGATATTATTTCACCTAAACATATCCATAAATGAAAAAGAAAGCATTTTTAGCTGCAATCGTCGGCTGCATGGGCATGCTCATGTCTTGCGGAGGCAATGAAAACACATGTGGAAAGTCAGATGCGTCTGAAGCAGTGATCGAGAACATCATGACGCGCACAAGCATCAGGAAGTTTAACGATGTTCCAATCGCCGTTGATACCCTCAATCTGCTCGTAAAGGCGGGTATGGCAGCTCCCACGGCGATGAATCAGCAGCCCTGGGACTTCATCATCGTAACCGAGCGTGAGATGCTCGACTCGCTCAACTCTGTGAAGCCCTGGTTTAATCTCAAAACTGCCACGGCAGCTATAGTGGTCTGCGGAAATCTGAAAAAGACTGCCGACGGCAACGAAAACGGATACTGGGTGCAGGATTGCTCCGCAGCCACCGAAAATATCCTGCTTGCGGCTCATGCCTACGGACTTGGCGCCGTGTGGTGCGGTGTCTATCCAAATCAGGAAATAGTGCCCGACGTGACACGTCTGCTCCAACTCCCGGATAGCATAATACCTCTCAACGTGATCACTATGGGGCATCCTGCCGACGACCCTGCTCCGAAAGACAAATTCAAGCAAGACAATATCCACTATCAGAAGTGGTGATACAAATTGAATTGCACACGGTGTAAGTTGCTATTAAGTACCGAAAAATTTTTCAGTATATGAAAAATTTTTNGGTACTTGTTTGATTTATAATATAGTTGTAATTTTGCAGTCACAAATCAATCAAAAGATACCTTATGAGAGACAGA
>WFLX010114853.1_pt2 | contig 10695 bp, 11 predicted proteins | sample 4967041 | NCBI WGS metagenome assembly WFLX01 (sample SAMN12857096, study PRJNA449069) | gut metagenome | isolation source: stool from male and female vole | host: Microtus ochrogaster | place: USA:Florida | collected 2017
CNCCGGAGTTNGTTACCAGNGCTACCGTCAGCAGCGGACAGATCGTCGCTACTATCGGAACAAGCGGCGTCGTGAAAAGCGTGACGTCGCGGACTTATTATGCAGATACTTCATTAAAGATTTCTGCGGTAAATGTTCAGGTGGGTGATACGGTCTCGGCAGGGGAGCGGCTGATTGAATTTGATGAAGACGACATCATGCTTGCTATTGCGCAGGCGACCATGTCTTTTGATGTAGATAATTCCTCCTATCTTGCAAGAGTGCAGAACAATCAGGAGCACCGCGCCACATATAATCAGGCAGTCGCTGATGTGGCCAATTATGAAGCGCTGATCGAGACGCAGGAGCAGTACATCGACGGTTTGAAAGACGGTATTGAAGCGGAGCGTCAGGAACGTCAGGAGGCAATTCTGTATGAGAGTGAAAGTCTGAGCATTACGAATCTGTCTTATCAGCGGGAGATCAGTAAACTGCAGGGACAGATGGATGCCGGCAATGCAAATGATATCAGGGATCAGATCAATTATTATGAGAAAGAGATCATGTCCAATAACATGCGTCTGNAGCANCTGCANACGGAAAGTACGCTGCNGCAGAATTTTGAAGCNNCGGACAACAAGGATGAGCTTTTGGAGATTGCGCAAAAGGACCTTCAGGAGATGCAGACGGAGCTGAGCAGGGCGCAGGCGGAACGCGATGCCGCGGAAAATGCCATTTTAAATAATAATGAGGTGGCGTCTCTGAATACCGGCAACGAACTGTTAAATCTTCAGACAGCGGATAAACTGCAGCGTCTGGAGACGGCGTTGGACGGCATTACTGCAGAATTTGACGGCGTTGTTACTAACATCAGCGTAACAGAGGGCGCCCGCGTGGGAGAGGGGACTGTTCTCATTACAGTGGAGTCCAGTGAGGAACTGGTAGTACGTTTTGGCGCAAGTAAGTATGATCTTGAGGATCTGGCGCTGGGGCAGCCGGCAGTTGTGACCATCACAGGCAATGAGTATGAAGGTGAACTGAGCCATATCGACCATATGGCGACGACCAATGATTCCGGTTCTTCCATGGTCATGGCGGAGGTTACCATATTAAATCCTGATGACAGGGTATATCTTGGAGTTGATGGCAAGTTGAAAATCACGACGGCGACGGAAGAAAATGCCCTTCTTGTACCGGTAGAGGCAGTCAACACTGATCGGACAGGGGACTTCTGCTATGTGGTCGAAGACGGTATTGCAAGGATGCGTTATGTCACCACAGGAATCTCTTCCAGTACGGAGATTCAGATCCTGGAAGGGCTGCAGGAAGGCGAGGAAGTGATTACAATGGTTTCCGGTACTTTGGCAGACGGCGTTCCGGTGATTGCTATGAATAGTGATATGATGGGCATGGAGGATTAGTATGGCACAATTAGTCGAATATGTAAAATTGGCATTGATGAACATCCGCTCCAATAAGGTGCGTACCTTTCTGACGATGCTTGGAATCATTATCGGCGTTTCTTCCGTGATTCTGATCATATCGGTGGGCAATGGAATCAAGTCGGAGATCAACGGGACGCTCAGCGATATTGCCGGAGGACAGATCTATATCCGTTCGGTGCAGAATTCGGAAGATAATGAATTTATTGATTTTTCTTTTGAAGATATGGATGTGCTGCAGGAAAAGGTAGAGGGGATCAACGGTATCNNGCCGGTAGGAGGTATNTANNGCGACGCTACGGGCAGCNAGGGGACNTTTACCGCNTATGCTTATANGGGCANTGAGAACCTGGAAAATTATTTCAAGGACCCGATAATGCATGGAAGATATTTTACAAGAGAAGAAGTGGACGATTCCAAGGCGGTATGTGTGCTGCGGGAGCAGAGCGCGGTGAACCTGTTTGGAACGTCGGATGTGGTCGGTATGACATTTGAGCTGACGATGTATGACCAGGTCAGGGATTTTACGATCGTCGGCGTCAGGAAAAACAATCAGTCCGCTATGTATAATATGATGTATTATATGGATGATGTGGAACTGGAGATGCCGATGACGACATTTTATCAGATGATCGGATGGGATACGGATCTGCGTTTCCAGGGATTCTATATCTTTAGCGATATGCTTGCCGATACGAACCGGATTACGTCCCAGGTGTTATCCATTCTGGAGGCAAGACATAACTGCCGGGGTGAGAACAGGATTCAGGTGGAGGATTTTAATTCNGCAATGGAGGAAGTCANCAGCGTACNTGACATGATTACGATCTTNGTGGTGTTTGTCGCAGGAANATCCCTGCTGGTCGGCGGCATCGGCGTTATGACCATCATGCTGGTATCCGTGACGGAGCGTACAAGGGAGATCGGTATCAGAAAATCGCTGGGAGCAAAGACGGGTTCCATCATGTTCCAGTTCCTGTGCGAATCGGCAATCATTACGCTGATCGNAGGAATCATAGGAATCCTGATTGGTTATTTTGGNGCAGTCGGGGTTGGAANACTGATCGGATTTAATGCGATGGTTTCCGGTTCAACCATNTTGGGAGCAAGTCTCTTTTCTTCCGCTGTGGGAATATTCTTCGGTATCTATCCGGCAAGGCATGCGGCAAAATTAAGCCCCATTGAGGCGCTGCGGCATGAGTAAAGAGAGGCGGTAATTGCATTGATCTTAAAATATAGGAATTGCGTATTAACGCAATTCCTGTTATTATATTTAGGGAAATGCTGACGAAAGCGTTTCCTGTACCGGATTTGCGCTTTGAAGCAGCATGGAGGCTAAAAATGGAACAAGCAGAAAAAGATATATTAAAAGATGTTGATTCAACAAAGGAAGACAATCCTATAAAGGAAGACGATTCCACAAAGGAAGTAACTTTGGATGTCCATATGAATACAGGAGTTTTATATGATTATATGTTAAATCATTCCTATTCCGGAGCTTCCGGCATTTTGGGGACATGCTTTGGCTTTTTGGGAATTTTTGCATTTGCAAAGACGCAGTTCCCGTTATATCTGATCATGGGTCTATTGCTGATCTTTTACCTGCCGGTTCATCTGAGGTACAGGGCGGCTCTGCAGATGCAGGCGACGGAAGCGTTTAAAAAGCCGTTGCATTATGTCGTTGACCGGAAGGGCATCAGCGTGTCTCAGGGAGAACAGACAGAGTGCGTTTCTTGGGAACAGTGTCTGAAGGCAGTGTCCACGAAGAAGAGCATCGTTGTATATACCGGAAAGAAGAATGCGACGATCTTTCCGCGGGCGGATCTTGGAGAATATACAGCTGCACTGATTGCGGTGATCGTGGAAAATATGGACCCGAAGCGGGTGAAGATCAGATACTAGTGTGGATAGATAAGGGTAAGGGCAGGATATGGTGATTGAGACGGCGACAAGGGAGGAAACACTGGCGTTAGGCGTAAAGATCGGCGAACAGGCGCTTCCGGGTACGGTAATCTGCGTGGATGGCGATCTCGGCGCAGGAAAGACAGTGCTGGCGCAGGGAATTGCAAAAGGACTGGGCATATCGGAACAGGTGGTTTCCCCGACCTTTACGATCTTGCAGGAATATCGGGACGGAAGGATTCCCTTTTATCATTTTGACGTTTATCGGATCGAGGATCCTGATGAGATGTATGAGGTGGGATTTGAAGATTATTTTTATGGCGACGGCGTATGCATGATTGAATGGGCGGAGCTGGTCCGGGAGTTGCTGCCGGAAGATCATGTTCATATTACGATTGAGAAACAAATGGATAGGGGATCTGACTATAGAAGGATCAGAGCAGAGGGACTTCAAAAATGAAAATTATTGCATTGGACAGTTCAGGACTGGTAGCGAGCGCTGCTATCCTGCATGATGATGAGCTGGTCGGGGAATATACGATCAATCATAAAAAGACACATTCTCAGACGCTTCTTCCAATGCTGGAAGAATTGAAAAATATGACGGAGCTGGAGTTGGATACAGTGGATGCCATTGCAGTAGCGGGAGGTCCCGGTTCCTTTACCGGACTTAGGATCGGTTCTGCAACAGCAAAGGGACTGGCATGGACTATGAATGTGCCGGTTATTTCCGTGCCGACTACAGATGCTATGGCATATCATTTTTATGGTTCGGACAAGCTGATCTGCCCGATCATGGATGCAAGAAGAAGTCAGGTGTATTGTGGAATCTATACATTTGAGCAGATGCAGGATGAGCAAATACAAGAGGATCGTATGCGGGATGTACAGATAGCAGAGCGGCAGGCAGGCGGCAGAGTCCGTTATCAATTGCGGGTGATTCAGGATGCCTGTGCGGTAGCTGTGGAAGATCTGGCTGAGAGATTGAACGGGCTGCAGAAAGAAGTTATTTTTTTGGGAGATGGCGTACCTGTTTATCGGGATGTGATCACAGAGAAAATGAAGATTCCATTTTCATTTGCCCCGCCACATTGCAGCAGGCAGAGGGCAGCCAATGTGGCGGCGCTTGGCGCGGTATATTTTGCGGAAGGAAAAGTTCAGAGAGCGGTGGAGCATACACCGGATTATCTGCGGCTTTCACAAGCGGAAAGGGAGCGTATGGCAGCAGAACAGGAAGTGAAACCGTCATGATGATACGGCAGATGCAGGCAGGCGATCTGGAACAGGCGGCGGTATTGGAAGCGAAGAATTTCAGCCGCCCATGGAGCAGGGAAGCATTTGCGGATGCATTGGGAAAAGAATATTATCAATATCTGGTAGCGATAGATGAGAATACACAGCAGGTTCTTGGTATGTGTGGCATGATCCGTACATTGGAGGAAGGCGGGATCACCAACGTTGTAGTCAGAGATGATGCGAGAAATCAGGGGATTGCGTACAGATTGTTGACGGAACTGATGCAGAGGGCGGAAAAGGAAGGTGTGAAGGAATACACGCTGGAAGTAAGAAAGAGCAATGCGCCTGCTATCGCATTATATCGGAAGCTGGGATTTATGGAGGAAGGTATCCGGCCCTCATTTTATGATATGCCGGTGGAAGATGCCGTGATCATGCGGAGAATATTATGATCCGATGGAGAGATCTGTATGGGAAAATGGCGGAAATGCTGTGATAAAGTGGCAGCTCTGACACATATTACCGCTAGGATTGACAGGAAGAAGTAATTATAATAAATACGTAGTGATGTACGTCAGAAACGGCTGCAAATGACGTGCGGCTTTTGTTTAGGAGGAGAAAATATGCGTATTTATTCAGAGGAAACGGAAAATGAATTACAGCAGGTCATATGCAATGCGTGTGGCAGGAAAATGCTTGTAGACAAAGGCATTGTTAAGGAAGGATTATGCTCCTGCCGGGAAAAATTCGGCTATTTTTCTGATAAGGACGGACAGATTCATCAATTTGATCTGTGCGAGCGATGTTATGATGAAATAATCAAAAAATTTAAAATTCCGGTTGAGATTGAAGAATCTAACGAAATGGTGTAAAATGAAAGGAATAGATGAAATAATAAGAAAGATAAAAAAGAGATCAAAATATTAAGAAAGATTCAAAGATAAGGAATACGGAAAGTAATGTTAGACGTATGTCTCTTAGGAACCAGCGGTATGATGCCGCTGCCGGGACGCTGGCTGACAGCGATGATGGCAAGATATAACGGAAAGAGCATACTGGTCGACTGCGGCGAGGGAACGCAGATTGCAATGAAAGAAAAAGGCTGGAGTCCCAATCCGATTGATGTTATCTGTTTTACGCATTATCATGCGGATCATATCAGCGGACTGCCGGGGATGTTGTTGACCATGGGCAATGCAGAAAGAACAGAACCGCTGCTCCTGATCGGTCCGAAAGGACTGGCGCGGGTAGTGGATTCTTTGCGTGTGATTGCGCCGGAGCTGCCGTTTGCGATCAGGTACAGGGAATTGAAGGATGCCGAGGAGAAGATCGAATTGGACGGATTTTATATTCAGGCATTCAAGGTCAATCACAATATCATCTGTTATGGATATAGTATCATTGTAGAGCGAAAAGGAAGATTTGATGCGGCGCATGCAAAGGAAATGGGGATACCCCTGCACTTTTGGAACCGTCTGCAGCATGGGGAGACGATTACGGACGGAGAACAAACTTATACGCCGGACATGGTTATGGGTCCGGAGCGTCGGGGACTGAAGGTTACTTATTGCACCGATTCCAGACCCACAGAAAGTATTGTGCGAAATGCGCGCGGCGCGGATCTGTTTATCTGCGAGGGAATGTATGGAGAGGCAGATAAGCTGGAAAAGGCGAGGACTTATAAGCATATGACATTTTATGAGGCTGCGGATATGGCGAGACAGGCGGAGGTGAAAGAGTTGTGGCTGACGCATTACAGTCCGTCGCTGATAAGACCGGAACCGTATATGGCTGAAGTAAGAAAGATTTTTCACGCAGCCAAAGCCGGCAAGGATGGGAAGTCTGTAGATCTTTTGTTTGATGAAGAATAAAAAATATCTTCTTATCGATTGATATAAGAGAGCAGTAAAAGGGAAAGGATAGGGGAATGAAGCGTGCAGGCAATATAAAAGCAGTGGTAATCGTGCTGATCATGGCAGGGTTGATCATTGGCTACTACATTTATCTGACGTCCCGTTCGGAAGACGGACTTCCAAAAGATGAAGATAAGATAGTGGAAGAAATGACGGTAGTGCAAGAGCTTCTGGTGAGAGCTGATTATCGGGAATACCCCTCAACGCCGGTACAGGTGCTTAAATATTATAATGAGATTACGTCATGTTTTTATAATGAAGAATATACGGATAATGAACTGGAGCAGCTGGCAATGGAGGCAAGATCCTTATATGATCTGGACTTGCTTATGAACCAGACGCAGGAGGAATATCTTGATGAACTGAAAAATGATATCACCGTTTTTGAGGCCGGCAATATCACCATATTAAGAAGCAGCGTGACACCGGCGACGGATGTTGAATATTTTCATTATGATGGTCGCGAATGTGCAAGATTATATTGTATCTATACTTTAAGATCGGGTACGGTGAACCAGATTTCCAAGGAAGTATTTATTATGCGCAAGGATGATGAAGGACATTGGAAGATATTGGGATTTGATCTGGTGAAGGACGAAAATGACGGCGGGGAAACGGAGTGATATTGAGCGGTATGATGGAGAAGGATATATTAATTCTGGCGGTAGAAAGCTCCTGCGATGAAACGGCAGCAGCGGTAGTGAAAAACGGAAGAACGGTATTGTCCAATGTGATCGCTTCCCAGATAGATATTCACACGCTTTATGGCGGCGTCGTGCCGGAGATCGCTTCCAGAAAACATATGGAGAAGATTAATCAGGTGATGGAGGAGGCCTTACGGCAGGCGGAAGTTTCCTTAAAAGATATTGCTGCGATTGCAGTAACTTACGGCCCCGGTCTTGTCGGGGCTTTGTTAGTCGGCGTGTCTGCGGCAAAAGCGGTTGCATTTGCTTCCGGGCTGCCGTTGGTTGGAGTGCATCATATTGAAGGGCATATCTGTGCTAATTTTATCGATCATGAAGAACTGGAACCGCCGTTTCATTCGCTGGTGGTTTCCGGCGGACATACGCATCTGGTAAAAGTTATGGATTATGGCTGTTATGAGATTATGGGCAGGACCAGGGACGATGCGGCGGGAGAAGCATTTGACAAGGTTGCACGGGCAATAGGACTGGGGTATCCCGGAGGACCTAAGATTGATAAACTTTCCGTAGAGGGCGATCCGGAAGCCATCGCATTTCCGAGGGCGAAAGTGGAGGATTCTATCTATGATTTTTCCTTCAGCGGCTTGAAATCAGCGGTATTGAATTATCTCAATTCCTGCGAGATGAAAGGGGAACAGATTAATCGCGCGGATGTGGCGGCGTCCTTTCAAAAGGCGGTGATTGATGTGCTGGTGGAACATTCTATGGAAGCATTAAAGAATACGGATGAGAAAAATTTTGCCTTGGCAGGCGGCGTGGCGTCCAATCAGCATCTTCGCGCGGCAATGCAGGAGGCATGTGATGAACGCGGTATCCGGCTATACTGCCCGCTTCCTGTTTATTGTACGGATAATGCCGCGATGATCGGTGTGGCGGGATATTATGAATATATGAAAGGCGTGCGGCATGGCTGGGATCTGAATGCAGTGCCGAATCTGAGGCTGGGAGAAAGGCTGTGAACATACATATGAATAGAACGGTTGCGATCGTACTCGCTGCGGGAAAAGGGAAAAGGATGAATACGGACCGGCCAAAGCAGTATCTTCTGCTGGATGGTAAGCCGGTCCTTTATTATAGTTTAAAAGCGATAGAAGATAGTTTTATTGATCATGTGGTATTGGTGACGGCAGCAGAAGATATAGAATATTGCAGAAAAGAGATCGTGGAAAAATATGGTCTGCAAAAAGTGACATCCATCGTGGCAGGCGGAAAAGAACGTTATCATTCTGTTTGGAACGGAATCTGTCAGGTGGAAGACTGCGATTATCTTTTTATCCACGATGGTGCGCGTCCGTTTTTGACGCAGGAAATATTGACAGATGCGTATCAGTGTGTGGAAAAATTTGATGCCTGTGTGTCGGCAGTGCCGGTCAAAGACACTATTAAGCAGGTGGATGGATCGGGCAGGGTGACCCATACGCCAAGGCGGGATGAATTGTATCAGATGCAGACACCGCAGACCTTTCGCTTTTCCTTAATTAAGAAAGCTTATGAAGGGTTGATCAAACGGGAAGAGGAACTGAAACAAAAAGGGATTGCCATTACGGATGACGCAATGGCTGTGGAAACAATAACATCCCATGACGTAAGGATTTCAAAGGGGGCTTATACCAATATGAAAATCACGACGCCGGAGGATATCTGGATCGCAGAAAGCCTGATAAAAAACATTGGGGAGAACAAAGGGTAATGATGCGGACAAAAAAGATGACTAAATCATGCATTTTTATAATGATACTTTGCTTGTTGCTGGCGTCTTGTGCGCCTGACAGGGAAACAGACGATGACAAAGAAGTGAATGGAGAAGAGCTGTCAGACCAGTCTGATGACAGCGGTGAGGATATAGCTGTAGAGGAAGAAGAGGACCCTATTGAGGAAGATTCAGCGGAGGAAGATTCTGTATCTGAAGATGATGCATCTATGCTTTCATCAGAATGCTGCACATATATCTCGAAAGACTTTCTTGATTTTTTGTTGGAAAGCTATTTTCAGGAGAGGGACGTGTCTGCGCTGCAGGAACTTGTTATGGATCAGGAACTGACAGAGGAGGACCTGGAAGCCTATGCCGATGATCCGGTAGCAGCTGAACATATCCGCGATGTCGATGATTATGGCGGACTATTCCTGAGAGTGGATGGAGATAATGATGGTATAGAGGATCTCTTTGTGTGGGTCTACGATGGAGGGTCTATGGGGAATAGCAGCCGTCATTTCCTTAAAGGGCAGGCTGACGGCAGTTTTCAATGTACCGGTGTCATGGAGAATATAACGCGGGAACTGGCATTTGTCAGCTATGATGGTACAGTTTATCTTCTGGAGACACATTATGACTATAACAGAAAGGCAGACGATGGTTTTATTATAAATCTTTACCAGGATGGAGAACTTATTGAAGAGGTTCTGATGATTGAAAAGATGACAGCCAATGAACCGGAGATTATCTATCAGGCAGAAGGATATGAGGAATTGGCGGATAAATATGCCGAGGAAGGCAGGAACGGTTTCTGGGTGGATGATTATAGACAGGACCTTAGTTATGAAACGGGCAGTGCGGAGACAAGGGAAGATATGGACGAAGCCCGCGATATATTGGGATTAACCAGACACGACAGCTATTACCGCTCGGACTTCGACAATGACGGCGAGCGGGAATGGTATTGGAAAAATATTTTCTATCCATCCAACTACTATACTGTTATGCGGCTGGAAGAGAGGATTTATCGGGAAGGCGGGGGAGAGGAAAGCGGTGTCGGACTGTTGGAGACATATTCTCTGGAGTATGAGGGAGTTCCTCTGTATTTCTGGGTGGATAAAGTCGGAGATAAGCAGATTGTATTCCTGCTTAGTTATCAGGGGCTTGATAAAGAATATCTTTATGCCTATCTGATCGAGGGAGATCAGACACAACAAATAATGGAGATTGAATATACCGGTATACCGGAAATTTCTTACAGAGTACTAACTCTGTACACCTATATGGACGGAGCTATATAGAAAACACTTTTAATAGAAAAGATTTTAAATTTAAAAAAAATATAAAATTTAAAAAATTTGAAAAAAGTTGTTGACAGTGTGCAAAGCTTTTGATATGATAATTCTTGCGCTGACAAAAGGCGAACGCATTTGGAGAGGTATCGAAGCGGTCATAACGAGGCGGTCTTGAAAACCGTTTGCCTTCACGGGCACATGGGTTCGAATCCCATCCTCTCCGCTAAGAACCTCCCCAACGGAAGTATAAAACTTATACGAACCAGTATTTGGAGAAGTACCCAAGCTGGCCGAAGGGGCTCCCCTGGAAAGGGAGTAGGTCGTTAATAGCGGCGCGAGGGTTCAAATCCCTCCTTCTCCGTTGAAAGCGATACAGCTTTCAGATGGATTTCGGAAGGATGAAATCCGCGATTGAAGCAAAGTGATGTTTCAGTATGCACCTTGACAAATAAACAGTAATGCGACCCTGAAAATTTCAAAGAGAAATTATTCAGAGAATGAAAACCAAGTAAATTGGGGAAAGAAAGAAGT
>WFLX010261144.1_pt1 | contig 10695 bp, 9 predicted proteins | sample 4967041 | NCBI WGS metagenome assembly WFLX01 (sample SAMN12857096, study PRJNA449069) | gut metagenome | isolation source: stool from male and female vole | host: Microtus ochrogaster | place: USA:Florida | collected 2017
CTTTGGAACACAAGGCGCGATTTGATATTGATGACTCCCGACACATCAAACACGATGATGCGGTTGGATTTTGAGATAGCGTCACGGAAAGACCCCTTGCCGCTGTCATTAAGATTGGTTACATGGTAGATTTCGCCACCTCGTCCACCGGTGGTGTAGCGACCGAAACCCTCCGCTCCGGGGAACGCGAGCAATTGATCGGCTGCCGACGGCAGGGCGGTGACTAACGACAAACCTACTGCTAATGTTGCAATAATTTTCTTTTTCATGATAATGGTTGATACTTAATCAAGTAGTGTTAACGGACAAAATTAGCAATAAATTTTTCTACATCTATAAAAATTTTAGTTAAAACTAAATAAATATGAAGCTTTTAGCGCTCAAAACGGGCGCTAAAAGCTTCATATCTATTATATCGATAACTGAATTTCGCTTACATTGCGAAAACATTGAATCCGCCGTCGACAACAGCTACCGTGCCGGTCACGAACGACGATGCGTCGGAAATGAGGTACTGGATGGTACCGCAAAGTTCCTCAGGCTTGCCGAAACGCTTGAACGGTGTCTGGCGTATCACGTCGGCGCCGCGTTCGGTCAGCGAGCCGTCGGGATTGGTCAGGAGCGCCCTGTTCTGGTTGGTGAGGAAAAATCCCGGAGCTATTGCGTTGACGCGTATTTCGGGCGAGAATTTTGTCGCAGCCTCGTTGGCAAGGAATTCGGTGAAGTTGGTGATACCCGCTTTTGCCGCTGCATAGCCGATAACGCGTGTAAGAGGGCGGAATGCCGCCATCGAGGTGAAGTTGACTATGGCGCCCTTTCCGGCTTCAGCCATCGGTTTCATGAACACCTGGGTGGGAATGACTGTGCCCAGGAGGTTAAGATTCACCACCTTTTGGAAGTCATCGACCTTTACATCTAAGAAATTGTTGTTGGGACCGATCGTGGCGCCGGGCATATTGCCGCCGGCGGCGTTGAGAAGCGCATCGACCCTTCCATATTTTGCGAGAATCTCGCGGCAGTTCTCTTCGACGATCTCTGCGTTCATCACGTCGGTGGTGAGAAACATCGCTTCCCCGCCCTTTGCGGTGATGTCGGCTACTATTTTCTCACCCTCCTCTTTACGTCGTCCCATGACTACCACCTTGGCGCCCTGAAGCGCGAGATATTCGCTGATGCAGGTGCCGAGCACCCCGGTTCCCCCGGTGATGACTACTACCTTATCTTTTACTGAAAATAATTCGTTCATGATATTATTGTCAATTGGTTTATTTTTCTGAGTTGATCGTCGCCATGATTCCCGACACCATTCCCAGCGCGAGCATGCGGCCGTGGAATGAGTAGCCGGCGTTATATCCCATCTTCTCGTCGCCGAGCATCAAAGGCGCGTGGTCGACGCGCATCGGAACTCCGGGACGCTCCTTCTCGAAGGTGCGCACCACGTCGATGAGCCTCGGGTCGAGATGGCTCGATTCCTTAAAGTCGCCGTTGGGCATCACGTTGCAGATGCGGGCATGCACGAAATGGGTGCGCGAAGCATACTTCTTGGCGAGTTCAGGCACGTTGTTGTGGGCGCCGCCGCTGAGCGAACCGGCGCAGAAAGTGAGCCCGTTGTGGGGATTGGGAACTGCGTCGAGAAAAGCCTTTATGTCGGCGTCGCAGGTCACGATTCGCGGCAAGCCGAGAATCTGCAACGGGGGATCGTCGGGGTGAACGCACATGTTGATGTCATATTCGTCACACACCGGCATGATCGCCTCAAGGAAATATTTCATGTTCTCGCGCAGCTTATCGGCATCGATGCCCTTGTAGAGTTCAAGCAGCTCACGGAATTTTGCAACGGGGTCAAGGTCGTTTTCCGAAATGTTGCCGTTGACAAATCCCTGAGTCTTCACGATGATGTTCTCCACCAGTCGCTGTTCAGCCTCCTTGTCCATCTTGGGGCGAAGCTCCTCCACCCTCTTCAGGGTTTCAGCGTCATAGTCCTTTTCGGCGCCTTCGCGCTTGAGGATGTAGATGTCGAAATAGGCGAATTCCGCGCGGTTGAAATATAGATTGGAAGTGCCGTCGGGGTTGGGATATTCAAGATCGGTGCGCGCCCAGTCGAGCACGGGCATGAAATTGTAGCAAATGGTCTTCACTCCAGCCTTGCCGAGATTGGCGAGGCTCTCTTTATATTTTTCAATGAGTTCGTCACGGTCGGGACCGCCATATTTTATCGACTCGCTCACGGGGAGACTCTCGACTACCGACCATCTCAGCCCGTGGTCTTCAATGAAGTTTTTCATCTTCATGACTTCATCATAGCTCCACACCTCTCCGTTGGGAATGTGGTGCAGCGCTGTGACGATTCCTTCGACTCCGATTTGACGGAGCATCTCAAGCGTGATTTTGTCATTAGGACCAAACCATCTCCAAGTTTTCTCCATGATTTTTCAGTATGTTGTTTTAATACGAATTAAATTTGCTATTTTTGCAAAGATAAGAAAATTTTGAATAGATAGAGGGTTGTAATAATCCCATACTCTTTCATTATTATGCAAAAGTATACCATATACATAAGCTCGCGCTACGAATACCTCCGTGAAGAGATTACCGCCATAGCCCGAAACGGCGTTCCACCCGCAGCTGAGGTGATTTATGAAGGCAGAAACACCCTTTACCGCATGAACTTCGGAAAGGTCACCGCTGTCATAAAGGCGTTCCGTCTGCCGGGATTCATCAATTCGAGAATCTACACCAACTTCAGGAAAAGCAAGGCNATGCGCAGCTACCAAAATTCAAAGGAGATGATCAAGCTCGGTTTCCATGTGCCCGAGCCTATCGCTTATATTGAAGTCAAGCGCGGAGCGAGGCTCCGTGAAAGCTATTATATATGTGAGGAGATAAAGGGTCGAGAGCTGCGCCACTGGGAGGAGTATCCCGAGAGCGAGCCCATGCTGCCCGAACTTGCCAAGGAGATAGTGAAGCTCCATCGCGCCGGGGTATATCACAAGGATTTTTCTCCGGGCAACATTCTGTACACCGGCACTGAGTCGGCGGGCTACTCATTTTTCTTCGTCGACTTGAACCGCATGGAGTTCGGAGTGAAATCGCGCCGCAAACTCATGTCGATGTTCAAGTCCATCAACCTCAATGTCGACGCATTGGTGAAACTGGCGCGTCTTTATGCCAAGGCGGCGGGCGAAGACGAGGAGCGGGTGGTTGCTGAGGCGATCGCTGCCAATAAAAAATACATGGCTCAACGCAACCTGAAAAAAAAGCTGAAAAAAAGCTTTAAGAATCGAGAGTCGTGAATGGAGAATTCTTGCTGTGTAAGCGGCAAGCTGATGAGTGAGTTGAGCCGCGCTTGCGGCGGCTCAACTCTCAATTCTCCACTCTCCATTCACGATTCAGCCTTGTGACTATCTTGATAAAAATTTTTATACCATTTGGCGAATTGGCGAAGACCGTTGCGGAGTGGTGTGGATGGCTTGAAGTTAAAATCGAGTTCAAACGGGATTGTATCAGCGTAAGTTACTGGAACATCGCCAGGCTGCATGGCAATAAGTTCTTTGCATGATTCAAAGTCATGATCTTTAGGTAGTACGTTGGCTGCGACAAGTTCCTCTTGAAGTATTTGAACAAAGTCAAGCAGATTTTCAGGATTGCTATTGCCTATATTGTAGACCTTGTAAGGTGGTATTGGAAGACCATCTTCGCCAGTCTGTCGTTTAGGTGCTTTTGACATTACTCTTACTATTGCCTCCACTATATCATCTATATAGGTGAAATCCCGTTGGCAATTGCCATAGTTAAANANNCGTATCTNTTCACCATTGACAAGTTTGTCAGTGAAATTGAAGTAAGCCATATCTGGTCGTCCGGCAGGACCATAAACTGTAAAGAATCTCAAACCTGTCGACGGAATATTATACAATTTTGAGTAGGCGTGAGCCATCAGTTCATTGCTCTTTTTTGTTGCAGCGTAAAGACTTATGGGATTGTCAACTTTGTCATCAGTGCTATAAGGAATCTTTTGACTGCATCCGTAGANACTCGATGATGATGCATAGACAAGATGTCGCACTCCATGTTGATTGTTGTCATAGCTGTGTCGACATGCTTCAAGAATGTTATAAAATCCGATGATATTGCTTTCTATATATGCGTCAGGATTGGCGATGCTGTAGCGCACTCCTGCCTGAGCTGCAAGATTGACAACAATTTCAGGCATATATTCTGCAAAAACTCTATTGATAATATCCTTGTCTGCTATATTTCCTTTTATGAATATAAATCGCTTGCCAAATCTTTCAAGTTGTTTTAGGCGCCACTTTTTTATATTGACATCGTAATAATCGTTTAAGTTATCAATACCGATTATAATGGCATCCGGCTGTTCCATTAAAATGCGTTCGCACAGATTGCTGCCGATAAATCCGGCAGCTCCGGTAATAATAATATTCATGAACCTGTTGGTTGAATTAAAAGTTATTATTGTAAACAAATAAACAGCTTTACATTTCGCTGGCATTATGCGATTTAAAAGTAGCAATGCTTTCAAATGCCAGCNTTGATGTGTGTATACTGTCATTGTAANATTCGGTANAATNCATGACATATACAAAAAATTGTTGAAANTTGNTTCAGATTAGGTTGATTAATTTTTAATGGTTTTTGNTTAATAATTGGNTGTNTGAGATAATATTGTTATTTTTGTTTTCTTATTATTACTTTGCAATGAAATTAATTAGGACGGCGGCTAAAAATATCCTAAAGTTATTTGCTCCGGTTATTACAAATGACCGGTGGTTTGTGACTACGATGTATCGTCTTCGCACCGGGCGATCTATAGATATAGACCATCCACAAACATACAATGAGAAGCTTCAATGGATGAAGCTATATAATCGAGTGCCTGGTCAGAATATGCGGGTGGACAAACTATCGGTTAAAGATATTGTAGCTAAAGAGATTGGTCAGAAATATATTATCCCTACATTGGGTGTTTGGAACAACCCGGAGGATATAAATTTTGACTTGCTCCCTGAGCGTTTCGTTCTTAAGGTAAATCATGGTTGGGGCGGAAAATGCGTGTTCGTTNGNCGCGATGAAGCNNCATCTTTTGACCGTCAAAATGCCATAAAGAAATTGAAACATTGGCTACATAAGGATAATTACACCAAGTTGCGCGAATGGCCATATAAAGGAATCAAGCCTGTTGTGATGGTAGAGGAGTACATAGGCACTGATGAGAATCCGGTTCCTGCTGACTATAAATTCTTTTGTTTTAGCGGGCGGGCACATTTTGTGATGGTGTGCAAGGGACGGGACTTAGGTAATAAAAAACCGTCTTACTATTATTTTGATCGTGAATGGCGTTTCCATCCGTTCAATAAAGTAGACAAGGATCTTCCTGCCAATTTCACGCTTCCCCGACCTAAGAATATAGATGAAATGTTTCGTATAGCCGACTGTCTTTCTCGGAATGAAGTACATGTGCGTGTCGACTTATATAATGTAGATGGACGCATATANTTTGNTGAAATCACTTATTTTAATTCATNANGTTACGATAATGATATNACGCCTGAATACGATTGTTATTTCGGTTCATTAATAAAACTTCCTGAACCATCGCGGTCTCTTAAGTAGCCCGAGTAGCATAGATTGATTATGAAGGTACTGATTGTTAATACTTCCGATCGCACCGGTGGCGCCGCCATTGCGGCATTCCGTCTTTTCAGAGCTTTGCGAAATAATGGCGTGGATGCGAGAATGCTTGTTCGTGACAAGTCGTCAAATGATCCTTTCGTCACTCAGATTCCGGGCGGGCTCAGTTTGAAGTGGCAATTTCTTCGCGAGCGTTTCGTGATATGGCTTAAAAATCGGTTCAGTACAAAAAATCTCTTTGGAGTTGATATAGCCAATGCCGGAACTGACATAACTCACCTGAAGGAGTTTCAGGAAGCCGACGTGATTCACCTTCATTGGGTGAATCAGGGGCTGCTGTCGTTGAATAATATCCGCGACATCATCGACTCGGGGAAAGCGGTCGTGTGGACCATGCACGATATGTGGCCTTTCACGGGAATATGCCATTATTCGGGCGATTGCCTGATGTATGCCAACTATTGCCATAAATGCCCTCAGTTGAAACATCCCGGGAAAAAGGACCTTTCCTACCAGGTGTTCCAGAAAAAGTATGGAGTGCAATTCTCCGGACATAAGGTGTATTACGTGGCATGTAGCCGATGGTTGGAGCAGCAGGCGCGAAAAAGCTCGATATTGGCGGGAATGGACTTGACCAACATTCCCAACGCTATTGACACCTCGGTGTTTCATCCCATGAACCGGCGTGAAATGCGCGCTAAGCTCGGATTGCCTCAGGACAAGAAACTACTGCTTTTTGGATCGATGAAAGTGAGCGACAAGCGCAAAGGTGTCGATTATCTCGCATCGGCGTGTCAGCAGATATGGAAGCAGTTCCCGACGGTGGGAAAGAATCTTGCCGTGGTGGTGTTCGGGAAAAAGGATGAGCGTCTCGCTCAAATCTTCCCGCTCCCTATTTATGAGATGAACTATATAAACGACGAGACGAAGCTCGCCGAAGTCTATAATGCCGTCGACCTTTTCGTTACGCCATCGTTGCAGGACAACCTGCCCAACACGATTGTCGAGGCGATGGCGTGTGGCATCCCATGCGTAGGGTTCAACGTGGGGGGAATACCTCAGATGATAGAACACCGCCACAATGGATATATAGCCGGATATAAGTCGGCGTTTGACCTCGCCAACGGAATCTTGTGGGGAATCACTACGCTTGACTATGACCGCGTGTCGCAGAATGCGCGCCTTTATGCTGTTGAGACCTACTCGGAGAGTGTTGCCGCCTCACGCTATGTGCATGTCTACGAGCAGGCATTGAAAAACGCTTCCGGCAGCGAGGGGGAGCAAGTTGGAAAAGAGGCGGGATTATCGTTTTAACAAGCCTTTCCACCAGGGATAGCCGGTGGCACGGCGCATTTTCAGCCGTCGCAAAAGATTCAGCGGTTTACGCCGACGCAGCTCTTTGTGTCCGCGGGCTATGAAATCGTCGATTGCGTCGAGCGCCCGTGACGAGGCTTTTCCGTCGAGATGCCCTTCATGAAACCGGGTGTACTCATTTATTGCCGCCATCAGCTCCTTGGGGCGGGTAAGCGCCGTTTCAATAGCTTTTTCAACACTCTGGGGCGACGACACGTCGATAAGATGAGGTCCCGGATTAGTNTTGCGGTAGGTGACNACNGGACGGTTCATGAGCATGAACTCGGTTATTATCGACGAGCTGTCACACAGCATCACGTCGGCTCGCGCTATGAAGTCGGGATTGTTGTCGCCGTCATAGTATTCGGCGTTCTCGTTTTCCTCGGCAAGCTGCTTGTAGCGGTTTTTAATCGATTTGTCGAGCTTGGGATGGAATGTGAAAAGCCAGTTCCATCGTCGTGATTTCACAAGGTTCTCGATTGTTTCGAAGAGAGCCTCGGTCGAGGTGATTCCCTGAGTGAATGTCGAGGTATAGACCACTGTGGGGCGATCGTTGGAGGGCAGCTTCTGTTTGTCGGCGGCAGCATAGGTGTCGGCTTTTGTCCAACCGGTCTCATATACCTTGAAAAAACCGAGCTTGGCGGCGTTGCGTTCGAATACCGATGTACTCGACGGACCCTGCGTGCAGTATATGTCAAACCATCCCCTTATCGAATAATGGCTGCCTGGATGATTGGGGCGCTTGATGATAGGGTAGCCGTGAAACAGTTCCACCTTAACGCCGGGAAGATAGTCGGGGAGATAGTTGGCTGCGGTTAGAGAGGCTATTGGATTATATTCAATAGCTTCCTTTATGGATGAGAGCTTTTTCTCATCAGGGAGAAGGAGGTCGGGACCGTCGCCTATATACCATGCCGCTTCATCGCCGCGGCGGCGTATCTCCTCCTGGACGGGACGCAGGATTGGATAGCAATAGGTGAGCGGTGCAAAGAGCAGATAGCGCTTCATCGACGGGGACGGTTATTTTGTTGTGCCGATAACGGTTGTTGGAACTATTGTGATGTCGCGCTTTCTGAGGCGAGCCTCAAGATAGGATTGGAAACGCTCGCTCTGCTGGCGGCTCATGGCGCGGCTATACTTCACGAGGGCTATGTTGAGGGTGTCGAGCTCGTTAGTGCTGATATTGCTCACGATACCCCTTGTCACGGCTATGTCCTGCACTTCGGGGAACAGCACTTTTATTTCGGGCGCTATGATGGCGCTTGCCGAGTCGTTAAGCGCCATTTCGGAGCAGGCGGTCTTTAGCGAGTCGATCATCGTTTGCTGCCGGGCGATAGTAGCCTGTGTCACCTGATACATGTCGCGGAGCATTCCCGAAGTGACCTGCGCCACGTCGACATTTCCCGACGAGGCGTCGCCCTGGATGATGCGCAGGCGAGTTCCTCCAAGGTGATAGTCGGGGAGCTTGTCGGTCATGGCTATCATGAGCGAGTCCTTGGGCAGAACTTTTCCCACGAGCGAAACGGTTAGCGTCTTCATCTTGCGGGTGAAGACGGCTTTATAGTTGAGCACCTGGGTGCCGTCGAAATTGAATTCATCGTCGACGAAGCGTCCGCAATTGGCTTTGAAATTATTCTCCTGAAGCATGTTGAAAGTAAGGTATGCGGCGGGGAGCATCGTCAGGACGGCGATCGTGGTGATGAGGTTTCTCACTCGGCGCGCTCTTGCGGGATTGGAGAAGGAGTGGGGAGCGTAGTGCATCAGCTTCACGCCAAGGGTGGTGGCGCAGGCAATGAAAACCGAGTTGATGAAGAAGAGGTAGAGGGCTCCGAAAAAGTAGTTCATCTGCCAGGTGGCGAGTCCGTAGCCCACGGTACACAACGGAGGCATGAGCGCCGTTGCGATGGCAACGCCTGGAATCACGTTGCCCTTCACCTTGCTGCCGATGGCGAGAATGCCGGCGGCTCCGCCGAAGAAGCCGATAAACACGTCGTAGATGGTGGGGGAGGTGCGCGCCAGCAACTCGCTGTGGGCCTCGTTGACGGGCGAGATGAGGAAGTAGATGCAGGAGGTGGCGACGCTGAAGATCGTTGCCATCATCAGGTTGCGGAAAGCGCGCTTGAGGAGCTCGAAATCATGCACTCCGATGGCAAGTCCCATGCCGATGATAGGTCCCATCAACGGTGAAATCAACATGGCGCCGATAATGACCGCCGTTGAGTTGGTGTTGAGTCCGAGCGACGCGATGAAGATTGCGACAATCAGGATGATGATGTTGATGCCTCGGAATGACACCCCTTCGCGTATCGCTGTTTCTGCGTCGTCTTGCGGAATGAGGTAGCCTGAAAGATCGAAGTAGCTGATGAGTTTACCCTTGAAATCGCTCATTCGCTGGGAAAGCTGTTGTTGTTTTATCGGATCCATCGGGTGGTAGAGATTATTAGGTGGTGATGATTATTACAAAATTACAGAAAATTTCATTATGGAGCCTCTGTTGCGAGAAGTTTTTGCCGCCGACGTTCAACTTCTTCGCGGGATGAACTGGCGCAGGGTGATGTGTTCGACGCGGCACACTACCGCAAGGTAGATTCCCAGCAGAATGGCTCGGAAGATGAAATTGAACCATTCCCAAGGAGTGTTTGCCGCGATGGCGACGCCATAGAGCACGGCGGCTAATGCGAAATACAACAGGAGACGGCGCACGTGATAGTCGATGGGATATTTGAAACGCCCCACAAAATAGCTTGCCGCCATCATCGTGAAGTAGCAGGCGAGGGCAGCGACGGCGCAACCCATATAGCCCATCAGGGGAACTAAAACCACGTTCAGCGCCACGGTGATGACAAGTCCTAACAGCGAGAACCACATGCCCCACACTGTTTTGTCAGTGAGTTTGTACCATAGCGACAGGTTGAAGAATATTCCGAAAAACAGCTCGGCGAGCATGATTATCGGAACCACTTTCAGCCCCGAGAAATAGTGGGAGGAGATGAAGTGCTTCAGAATGTCGAGATAGAACATCACCCCGAGGAAGATGAGCAGCGCGAAGATGACGAAATATTTCATAGCGTCGCTGTAGGCTTGCAGCTTGTTGTCGCCGCGCTCCTTGTTCTGGGCGAAAATGAAAGGCTCGTAGGCGAAGCGGAACGCCTGGATGAACATCACCATCACGATTGCGATCTTGTAGTTGGCTCCATATATTCCGAGGTCCTCCATCGCCTGCGCGTGGTCAGGCACAAGCAAGGGATAGAGAATGGTGTAGATGGTCTGGTTCATGATGCCGGCTATGCCGAGAATGAGCAGGGGGAAGGAGTAGTTGAGCATCTCTTTCAGAAGCCCTGCGTTGAATTGCAGCGGAACATGGACCACAAACGGCAGGAGGGTGAGCAGCGTCACCCCCGAGGAGATGAGGTTGGCGAGAAATATGTAGCCGATGCCGAAGTCGGGGGCGTAGAACCATGAGATGGTGTGGGGCGCCGTCTTCCATAGCCAGGGGCACAGGAGGATGAAAAACAGGTTGAGCCCTATGTTGAGCCCTATGTTGATCAGCTTGAGAGCGGCAAACTTGAACGGCATTTTCTTGTAGCGCAGATAGGCGAAGGGGATAGCCGTATAAGCGTCGATGGCGACGGCGAGCGCCATCATCCACACGTAGGATTCGTGTCCGCGGCACTGCATCGCGTCGGAAAC
>WFLX010024338.1_pt1 | contig 10694 bp, 9 predicted proteins | sample 4967041 | NCBI WGS metagenome assembly WFLX01 (sample SAMN12857096, study PRJNA449069) | gut metagenome | isolation source: stool from male and female vole | host: Microtus ochrogaster | place: USA:Florida | collected 2017
CTCGCCGTCAAACACTTTGCTGTTGAAGTGGAGGTCGTTGACGGTGACACCCACCTTGGGGCCGAATTTAAACATGCCGCCGGCCTGTGCAGCGGAGGTGCCGCAGAGCACGGCCATCACCACAAGAAGAATCTTGATTGCCTTCATAGTTTCCGGGTAAATAAAGAACTGAGATTATTGGTTGGTAAATAATTGAAATATGCGTGAATATCGGTGTGTGAGCCGAGTGTGTCATCCCTCGAACTCTATCAGCGGTGCGTCNGTGCCCACGACNTCGCCCACCTTGACAAGCACTCGCTTGACGGTGGCGTCCATCTCGGCCTCNACATCGTTTTCCATCTTCATGGCCTCGTAGGTGAGCAGGTGGTCGCCTTTCTTCACTTTCTGGCCGTCNGTGACGTTGACCGAGATGATCTTTCCACCCATCGGGGCTACGAAACATGGCCCCGTGACAGGCTCCTGAGTCTGCGTGGGAGTGGCGGGNGNCGACTCCTGAGCGGGCGCNGCGGGCGCGGCGGGCGCGGAGTCCTCCTGACGGCGACGGCGCAGGAATGTGTTGGCCACCGAGGGGAGCAGCTCCAGCAGCAGCATCTCCTCGTTGTCCTTGGCCAGCGGCACACCGCCGAGATCGTCGAGGGTGGGATTGACGGGCTTGTTGTATTTGCTCACATCATAGGGCCGCTCGGTGGCATCGCCNGTGATCTTCTCGCGGAAGGCCGGGTCNACCGGCACGGGGGTCTTGCCATACTCNCCTTTCACCAGCGAGATAAACTGATTGTTGGTGGTGGTATAGTCGGGCTTGCCGTTCTTGCGGTCGAGGGCCACGAGCACGGCCTGCGATCCTACGATCTGGCTGGTGGGGGTGACGNGCGGTNTCAGGCCTGCGTCACGGNGCACCATGGGGATGAGGNGCATGGCATCCTCGAGCAGGTCCTCGCTCTTGAGCTGGCGCAGCTGGGCCACCATGTTGGAGTACATGCCTCCGGGCACCTCGGCGTTCTTGACCAGCTCGTTGGGCTTGGGGAAGTTGAAATATGCCTCTATCTTGTGACACGTGTCGAGCAGCGCCTCCTCGTCGGCCGCTTGGGCAAACTCTATGGCGCTGTCAAACAGGGCTGCAATCTCGGCCGGGAGGGTGTCGGTGAGCGGGTCGAAGGGACGGGGGAGATTGTCGTGGTTGAGGTCAAACTCAGCCAGCTCCTTGCGGGCCTCGAGCAGCTCGCGGCGTATGCGGCCCACGGCCTCCATGTTGACCTCGAGCTCCACGCCCAGACGGCGGCAGAATATGTAGATGAGCTCGACGGCGGGGGCTGCCGACCCTTCGGCAAACCACCAAATATTGGTGTCGAGGATGTCAACTCCGTTGATGATGGCCATGAGTGCCGATGCGAGGCCATAGCCGGGTGTGCAGTGGGTGTGGAAGTCGACAGGCACCTTCACCTCACGCTTGAGGGCCGAGATTATCGAGGCGGCGCGCATGGGGTTGACCAGTCCGGCCATATCCTTGAGGGTGATGATCTTGGCGCCGAGGGCCTCCATAGCCTTGGCTTTCTCCACGAAATACTCGTCGGTGAAGATCTTCTGCGGCTCGTCGTCGCCGCTGCCGCCAAACATGGATTTGAGCTTGGACATGAATCCACCCTCCTTCTTGGGCTCGGCCTTGGGGTCGACCGTATAGCAGACGGCACCGTCGGCTATGCCGCCCAGCTCATTGATGAGGCGGATGGACTCGCGCACGTTGTCAATATCGTTGAGTGCGTCGAATATACGCATGATATTCAGGCCGTTGTCGATGGCAGCCTTATAGAATCCCTCGAGCACGGAGTCGGGATAGGGCACGTAGCCAAACAGGTTGCGCCCGCGCGAGAGGGCTGAGAGGAGCGCCTTGGGATGCTCTCCCTTGGAGTCCATGGCCTCCGAGACGGTGCGCAGACGCACCCACGGCGACTCGTCGAGATAGCGCATCACGGAGTCGGGCACGGCACCGCCCCACACCTCCATGATGTAAAACCGTGCATCCTCATAATAGGGCAACAGCCTGTCAATGGTGGCCTGAGGCATACGGGTGGCAAACAGGGACTGCTGACCGTCTCGCAGAGTGAGGTCGCGCAGACGCAGCTTGGGACGTGAAATTTTTGCCATAGAATCTTCCGGAATTGAATTAGACTTGTGAGTGTAAGCGCAAAGTTAATGATTTTTTTGATACACAGCCCCCTCAGCGCAAGAAAATATTGGATGCCTTCTCGCGTCCGATGGTTGTCTCGTCGCCGTGGCCGGGGAGCACCACCGTGTCGGGGGGCAGCGTGAGCAGGCGCGAGCGCACGGAGGCTATGAGAGTCCTCTGGTCGCCGCCGGGCAGGTCGGTGCGCCCTATCGAGCCGTTGAAGAGCGCGTCGCCCGTTATCACGAACCCCGACTCNGGACAATAGTAGGCCACCGAGCCGGGCGAGTGGCCGGGCACGGGGATCACCTCGATAGGCTCCTTGCCCAGATAGAGTGTGTCGCCGTCCTTCACCTCAGCCCCTATCCCGTGGGCCTCGGGGCGCATGGGGAAGTGAAACTGCGTGCTCTGCTCGGGGAGCGCGAGCGCGAGAAACTCGTCGGCCTTGCCGCCGCGTATCTCCACGCCATAGCGGTCGCGCACATAGGTGTTGCCCGCGATATGGTCGATGTGCATGTGGGTGTCGAGCAGCAGGGTGACGCGCAGCGACTTGTCGGCGATAAAGCGGTCGAGGGCGTCGCGCTCCCTCGCGTCGGTCATGCCGGGGTCGACCACGGCGGCCTCAAGGCTCGCGGGGTCCCACATCACGTAGGTGTTGACACCAAACAGGTTGAATATGAATCGTGCTATTTTCATCNCGTCAGAGGNGTTGGNTANTGTGTCAGAATTCGACGTAGATCAGGTCTTTGCCTTTGAAATACTCCTCGGCAAAGTAGTCGGAGAGGGGGATGTCGAGCAGCGGACGCCTCACGCGGCCGAGCTCTGAGCCGAGATCGCCACCCTTGAGGCAGATGAGCCCGTTGGGCACACGGTTGAGCGATCGGCGCCCCACCAGCCTGCCGGAGATGCGGACCAGCTCGTCGAGCTGCATCACGGCACGCGACACCACAAAGTCAAACTTCTCATGACACTCCCCGCTGTCGCCATGCTGCAGAGTGACATTCTCCAGCCCCACGGCCTCTGCCACAGCTGTGGCCACCTTGATCTTCTTGCCGATGCGGTCTATGAGATGGAAGCTGCAGCCGGGCCACAGGATGGCGAGCGGGATGCCGGGGAATCCTCCTCCGCACCCGAGGTCGATGAATCGGGTCCCCTCCACCGGCGTGAAGAAGCGGGCTATGGCGAGGGAGTGGACTATATGGTGGAGGTAGAGATTGTCTATATCCTTGCGCGAGATGACATTAATCTTCTCGTTCCACTCGGGATAGAGCGTGCCCAGAGCCGCAAACTGCTCGCGCTGACGGGGCGTGAGGTCAGGAAAATATTTCAGTAGATGGTCCATCTGTATTGATTTGACTGTACAAAAGTAGTCGTTATTACCGAGAATTTCTTATATTTGCAACAAATAATTGACTCCAATGGTTAAAATCGGAAAATACAATCACCTGCGTGTGACCAAAAACGTAGACTTCGGCACCTATCTCGACGGCGGGGCCGACGGCGAGATCCTCCTGCCGGCGCGCTACGTCGCGGAGCCCCTGCATCCCGGCGACGAGATCGAGGTGTTCGTCTATCGCGACAACGAGGGGCGCCTCATAGCCACCACCGAACATCCTTTCGCACAGGTGGGCGAATTTGCCTTTCTCGAGGTGACGGATGTCAACCGCACGGGGGCTTTCCTCGACTGGGGATTGATGAAACAGCTCCTACTCCCCTACTCCGAGCAGACCATGCGCCTCGCCAAGGGGATGGTGATCCCGGTCTACGTCTATCTCGACGATGCCTCACAGCGTGTGGTGGCCTCGGCACGGCTCGACAAGTTTCTGGGCAACACCTTGCCCCGCTACCATCAGGGGGAGGCTGTCAAGGCCCTCATCTACAGACGCACTGAGGTGGGCTATAAGGCGGTGGTGGACAATCTGTTTCATGGCATGATCTATCCGGGCGATCTCTACTCGCCCGTCGAGATAGGCACCAGCGTCACGGCCTACGTGAAACATGTGCGCCCCGACGGCAAGATAGACCTGCTGATGAAGGGTGGCGGCGACGGCCGCATCGAGNCGCTNGCCGGGCGGATCGCNGACCGTCTGGCGGCCGAGCCGGAGGGATTCATTCCCCTCACCGACTCCTCATCGCCCGAGGCGATCCGCCACATGTTCGGGTGCTCGAAAAAGGATTTCAAGAAGGCTATCGGGCTGCTCTACAAGGGTCACCGCATCACCATCAAGGACGACGGGATAGAGCGGGTGTGAGTCAGCGCCCGTCGCCGAGGATGCGGCTATAGAGGTAGGCGTCCGTGTATCGCGACCCGCGTCTGATCCAGTCCGTCAGCGTGGCCACGCGGCTGAATCCGGCCGAGGCAAACAGGCGCACCGACGCCTCATTGTCGGCCCCGACGGTAGCATAGAGCTGATGCAGGGACAGATGCCGGTGCATGTGTGAGGCAATCATGTCGAGCGCCTCGCGTCCCAGCCCCTCGCCCCTCGCCTCTGGGATGATGAATATGCCCAGCGCACAGCGCGAATTGGCCGGGTCAAAGTCGAAAAGGTCGAGCGTCCCCACGGGGTCGCCCGTGGCGGCGCTGTCTATCATGAGGCGCAGCTGGCGGGCGGCATAGATGTCGCCGTCATAGGTGTCTATATAGTCCCACAGCTGTTTGCGCGAGAACGGGGCCAGCGTCGAGCCGGCATCCCAGAGGGCCGGGTCATTCTCCCAGCGGTAGAGCGTGTCCACATCAACAGGCTCGAGGGCACGCATGCGTATGCGTGCCCCCGGCTGTGATACTCTGATGCCGGTGGCCATCAGGCCTGCTCGGCAAGAAAACGTTCCACATCGATGGCGGCCTTGCAGCCCATTCCGGCTGCCGTGATAGCCTGACGATAGGTCGGGTCTGCCACATCGCCGGCGGCAAATACGCCCTCGACATTGGTGGCAGTGCCCTCACCCTTCACCTTGATATATCCGGTGTGATCGCACTCTATCCACGGGCGGAACACCTCGGTGTTTGGCTGATGACCGATGGCGAGGAAAAATCCGTCGACCGCCATCTCATAGACGCGCTCGCGGTCTGTGCCCTTGTGCTCGACGAGCTTCATGCTCTCCACAAATCCGTCACCCCCGAGCCCGATGGTCTGGGTGTTGAACAGCACCTTGATATTGCTCTTGTCGAGGACACGGCGCTGCATCACCTTGGAGGCACGCAGCACGTCGCGACGCACGATGAGATAGACCTCCGAGGCGAGATTTGACAGATAGAGCGCCTCCTCGCAGGCGGTGTCGCCGCCCCCCACCACGGCAACCTTCTTGCCGCGATAGAAGAAGCCGTCGCATGTGGCGCAAGCCGACACGCCCATGCCGTTATACTTCTCCTCGTCGGGGATGCCGAGATACTTGGCCGTGGCGCCGGTGCTGATGATGACCGTCTCGGCCGTGATGACCATGTCATTGTCGGTGCGGCACACGAAGGGCCGGGCCGAGAAATCCACCTCCTTGACATATCCGCTGCGGATGTCGGCACCGAAACGGAGCGCCTGCTTGCGCAGATCCTCCATCAGCTCAGGGCCTGTGATACCCTCGGGATAGCCCGGGAAGTTCTCGACCTCGGTGGTGGTGGTGAGCTGTCCGCCCGGTTGGTATCCCTCTACGACAAGGGGATCGAGACCTGCGCGTGACGTATAGATGGCCGCNGTGTATCCGGCGGGACCGGAGCCTATTATCAGGCATTTAGTATTGAGCTCTGTCATGATTCGATAATTATATTGATGAGAGATGATTATCTGAGGGATGGATTACCGGCGCACTTTTAGTCGCTCGGCGGAGGGAAAAGGGTCAGCGGAGGTCAACCACCTGCACGCCGGGATACTTCTTGCGGTCGAATTTGAAGAAGGATGTCGGGAGGGGATTCCCCGGGGCCACTTTCTGAACGGTGACATCGATGGTCTGCTTGTTGGATAGGGTTATGACCAGATGCGTGGGCCATGATGTAGCGTCGCTGAAGGTGATATCTACCTGCCGGATGTCGCTCGAGGGGCGGGTGGAGGTGAGGCGCACACCCTGACTCCCCTTCGGGGCCTCCATGGCCGTGGCCTTGTAGTTGCGCCCCAGCGAGCGGATGATGGCAAAGGGATTGATCTGCTCCACCTCCTCGGGGGTGGGGGTGATGATGTTGACCTCGCCCATCTGTTTGGAATAGGTCCACTGGGTCGATCCGTCATACCACGATGAGAGCCCCGGCGAGGAGACAGTGAATCGGTCGCCCGCTATGGTGAGCAGTCCGTCGGTGGTCTGACCGTCGGCCTTGAGTGTATATGTCACCTGAATGACGGAGGATGCCTTGAGTTTCTCGGCAGCCCGGTTTATCAACTCCTGCGGCGAGGCGGCAAAAGCCACTGTTGCACCCACAAGCCACATCAGGCAGAAAAGGATTTTCTTCATAAAAACGGATTATTGTATAATTGTTAACGTCCGGAGCGGTCAATTGTTCTCGAGTATGCGCTCGAGCGTGAGCGAGTCCACCAGCACCTGCCTCGGCTTGCCACCCTGCGAGGGCCCCACGATGCCGGCGGCCTCCATCTGGTCCATGATCTTGCCGGCNCGGTTGTAGCCTATCGAATAGCGCCGCTGGAGCGATGAGGTGGATGCGGTGTCGGTGGTCACCACGAGCCGTGCGCACTCGTCAAAGAGAGGGTCGCGGTCGCCGAGCGAAGCCACCGAGCCGCCGTCGGCTGTGTCGGGGATATACTCGGGCAGCTCATAGGCGTGATCAAATCCCACCTGACTGTCTATGGCGCTGCATATATCCTGCACCTCGGGGGTGTCGATGAAGGCACACTGCACGCGGTCGATCTTGCCGTTGTTGCTGAACAGCATGTCGCCGCGCCCTATCAGCTGATTGGCTCCGGGGCGGTCGATGATGGTGCGTGAGTCGACCATCTGGAACACGCGGAATGCCACACGGCCGGGGAAGTTGGCCTTGATGACACCGGTGATGACGTTGGTCGACGGGCGCTGGGTGGCGAGGATCATGTGGATGCCCACGGCACGGGCCTTCTGGGCGATGCGCGCTATGGGGGTCTCCACCTCCTTGCCGGCGGTCATGATGAGGTCGGCAAACTCGTCGACGATCACCACAATGTAAGGCAGATACCTGTGCCCCTTGGAGGGGTTGAGGGCATGGCGGCAGAATCGGTCGTTATACTCTTTGACTGTTCGCATGCCGGCATCCTTGAGCAGGGCATAGCGATTGTCCATCTCCACGCAGAGCGAATTGAGCGTGGCCACCACCTTGGAGGGATCGGTGATGATGGCATCCTCCTCGTCGGGGAGCTTGGCCAGATAGTGACGCTCGAGCTTGGCATAGAGGCTGAACTCCACCATCTTCGGATCGACAAGCACAAACTTCAGCTCTGAGGGGTGTTTCTTGTAGAGCAGAGAGGCTATGATGGCGTTGAGGCCGACAGACTTACCCATACCCGTGGCACCGGCCACGAGCAGATGGGGCATCTTGCAGAGATCGGCCACGAACACCTCGTTGGATATGGTGCAACCCATGGCCATCGGGAGGTCCATCTTGCAGTTGCGATAAGTGTCGCTCTCGATGATCGAACGCATCGAGACGGTCTGCGGCTCCTTGTTTGGCACCTCGATGCCGATAGTGCCCTTGCCGGGAATGGGAGCGATGATGCGTATGCCCAGCGCCGCGAGGCTGAGGGCAATGTCGTCCTCAAGGCGTTTGATTTTGGCTATGCGCACACCCTCGGCGGGGATTATCTCATAGAGGGTCACAGTCGGACCCACTGTGGCCTGAATGTGCGAGATGGGGATGCCATAGTCATTGAGGGTCTTGGTGATGCGGGCCTTGTTCTCCTCCATCTNCTCAGCGTNGACACTGTTGTGATTGCNNGCCACGGCACGCNGCNGGTCTATGGAGGGGAAGCGATAGTGCGACAGTTCGGCNCGGGGATCATAGGGGGGACGATCGCGCGGATCGACGGCTTGTGGCGTGTCTGCAGTCTTCACGCTCTCAGGCGTCCGTACAGCCTTGGCCGAGGGAAAAAGCGGCTCTGCGGCTTTGGCAAACAGCGGCATCTCGTCGGCCTCCTCAGGCTCATCCTCCTCTGCCCCGGGCTCGGGCTCATCCACAGGCTCTGAGACTTCTTCAGGAGTGTCCTCTATCTTCTCCTCCTCTTCATCATCCTTATCATCGCTCAGGCCGTTGTCATCAGCCATGTTTATCTCGCTATTTTCAGAGACATCCGGGCCTTCGACTCCCTTCTCCGGCGCCGCAGCGACGGGGGTCGGGGTGACGAGCGGAGCGATGGCCGGCGCAGCTGCTTCGGCAGCGAGACGCTCGGCCTCGAGACGGCGCTCCTCCTCCTCGCGTGCCTGACGCTCTGCCTCCTCCCGGGCCTCGCGCTCGGCCTGCTTGGCAGCCTCGCGGCGTTGGCGCTCCTCGCGGCGNGCCGCCTGACGGGCCGAATACTCGTCATAACGTCCGCGCAGGGCGTTGAACCCNCGTTTCAGCTCAGAGAGATAGAGCACCACCATCATGCCGGCCAGTATGACACTNACCCCGATAGCGCCCCATATCCCGGTGTANAGGACAAGTTTCTCATTGAGTATCCTGCCGTGGAGACCGCCCCAATAGAAAGGTGCGGCTATCTCGAGCGTCACGAGGCCGGCTATCACCGACACGGACACGGCGGCAAGAAAACACCGCAGTGTCAGATTCCAGAACGAGGGACGGTAGACCTTGAGCAGCGAAAGGCCGCACATCAGGGTGTAGTAGATCATGATGAACGCTCCCACCCCGAGCCACTGATAGATGAGCGTGTGGGCCAGCCACGAGCCAAACGGACCGCCGGCATTGCGGATCATAGCCGGGTCATAGTCGGCGTTGAGCATGGCGCTCTGGTCGGTCTTGATGTTCATGAAGTATGACAGGCACACGATGAAGCCATAGGTGGCCAGCACCGTGAAGACCACGCCGAGAAACATGGCCGAGCGCGAGTCGCCCAGCATAGTGATGAACCGTTTCAGCGGGCTGCGACGCTGCTTGGGNGCNGGGTCGACTGCCGTGCCCCGTTGTCCACGGGGNTCAGGCGNGGGGGCCGGAGCGGGATCAGGAGTCGGGTCAGGGACCGGCGNCGGCGTCGGTGACGGCTCAGGACGCCTTGACGACGTCGGTCCGTTATATAGTGCGGCGGGGTCAAACCCGGCGCTATCGTTGTCTGAATAAGAATTTTCGTCTATCGGCGAGTAGGAAGGAGACATATTTATTGTGAAAAGATGAGCTGTGATTCTTTGGTTTAGCGATGGCGTCTGTCCATGCTGCGCGAGCATGGGGAATGAAAAACAAAATTACAAAATCCGCTCGTAATAATCAAGATTTTTCAAAAAGTATTCAGAAAGTATTGAGGAAGTATTCAGAAAGTGTTCGCAGAAAGAATTCAATGTGTGTTCAATGAAAATGCCGCCCGCTGTCCTGAGGCGACAGTGGGCGGCATATGTGGGGCGAAGAAATATCTTCGGCAGTCGTTATCAGAGGATTACCTTGGTAACCTTGTTGCCCTGACAGCGGATGTAGAGACCCTTGGCGGGGTTGTCTACACGTACACCCTGGAGGTTGTAGTAAACGGCGGGAGCATTGTCGGCTGCGATGTTGTCGAGAGCAGAGTCGCCACCGTCACCCACGGTGATGTAATATACGTGGCAACCGTTGGTGTTGTAGATCTGGATGTCGGTGGGAGCTGCGAGATCGGCGGGCACGAGCCACTCGAGATCCTGATAGGTGGTGGGGATGGCTACATCCGTGCCGTCGGGGGCGGTGAGCTTAGCACCGTCATGGCCCACACCTACATAGAGCTCTACGCCACGGGCGTCAGACTTCTTGTGAGACTCCACACCCATCTTGATGACGGTGCCGGGCTCAACGGCGGGGATCACGAAATAATCCTTCTTGTTGCTGCCAAGCCAGATGTAGGAGGGACCGGCATAGGGACCGAAGCCTTCGTTGGACACGTCGGGATAGTTGACGGCGATAGCAAACGAGCGGTTGGCGGTGTTGGTATACTTGAGGCCCTCAAGTTCCTTGATCACCACGCCATTGGCCATGAGATAGCCGTCGGCGTTGACGTTCTCGGTGGCGTTGACCTGCCAGAAGCAGTTCTCCTTCGACAGTTCGGTGGGAGCGTCGGCGTCGGCCTTCTCGATGTCCGACCAGTCGGCACCGGCCTTGAGGTTAGCGACGGTTTCGGCGCTCCACTTGGTGAAGTCCCACTTGCGTGCCTCGGCGTTTACCTGGGCGAGTGCTCCGAGAGCGAGTACAGCTACGAGAGTAGAAATTTTTTTCATAAGCGTGAATGGTATTGATGTTAACGAATTGTGTGATTCAAAGGTGGTTTCCCTCTTTCGGGGGCAAAGGTAAGAATAAGTTTTGGAAAAACAAAATAAATTGAGAATTGAAAATTGAGAATTGAGAATTATGGGTGGCTAAGGTAGCTAAGATAGCTATTATAGCTAAGGTAGCTAAGAT
>WFLX010033385.1_pt1 | contig 10693 bp, 9 predicted proteins | sample 4967041 | NCBI WGS metagenome assembly WFLX01 (sample SAMN12857096, study PRJNA449069) | gut metagenome | isolation source: stool from male and female vole | host: Microtus ochrogaster | place: USA:Florida | collected 2017
GGTTTCATATCTTGATAATATGCGCCGATGGATCGACAACCGTATTCTCCCATTGCAGAGTGGCTCTCTCGCTACTCTTTCCAATGATGCCAAAAAACACATTGCAGATAGCGAGTATTTCCACGAGTATCTTCTGCAATTTGCAAAAGAGGCAGACTTTAATATTTCTGATATAAAGATACAGAAGATGGCAGCTCTGTTCGGGCACAAGGTGGAAAACTTAGACGGTACACAGGATTACGTTCTTCCGGAAGCTTGCCAGAGTAAAGGTACAAAACGGATGGTAGAATTGGAGTCGATGATATATGAGCAACTACGCCGGCATGCATTCCTATGCGTGGACGAGATAGAGGCCTCCATGCACCCTAATTTGATGGAATATATACTTTCCAAGTTTATTAATACTCCGGACAATCAGTCGCAGTTACTTGTTTCAACACACTATGATCCTATCCTGAAAGATATTGACGATATTTTTGGTAAAGATTCAGTATGGTTCACTGAGNAAGGCNAGGATGGAAACTCTCAATTGTTTTCTCTTGTTGATTTCAAAGGTCTCAATAAGCTATCATCAATTCATCGTGCATATATGAACGGTCGTTTCGGCGCACTACCAAATGTTTTGTAATCATGGCAAGAAAAATAAAAGAACGCAAGTTAAAAAATCCGGCGATTACAATCATTGGAGTGGGTGCTACCGAAAGATTCTATTTTACCCATCTTAAAAGTCTCAAAGGGTATAACTACGTTTGTAAACCTCGTAATTTTACCGAGCAAAATATTGATGATATTCAACGGCAGGTAGAGAAGGAATTTGCATTATCAAAACCAAATATAGAACATCATGATAGAAAATAATATTCTTAAAAAATTATTGTCAAAAGACTATAACGACATAAGGGATTATGATAACTTTTTTGCCGAGATAGCTCAAGAATTAATGTGTAATTATGTAATTACCACAGACAAAACTCTATATGAAATTATCGAAATTGAGTTCTATCTCTATACGCCTGAACATAGAGACGTAATTACCTATCCACGCATAATTGATGAAGGCAGGTGGTTCTTTCATTAGAGCGGTGTGGATATTACCTTTAGGAGTATAAATGGTATATTTGGAGGTATTTTAATCAGAGGGTTACGAAAGAATAGTGGTGAATATATAGGTGGTCCTCAAAAATGTGTAGTTGAACTGTGGCATGATTTTGATGCATTCTGCATAAACGGTTATCCTATTTTAAAGTATCGTCCGGCCAAATTTGATTCAAATAAGCTATGGCGTGGAAAACGTTGTATTAGAATCAAAGAAGCAGATAGAGTAAAGCAAATTGAAAAGTGGAATAAGCGTGTCGGGCTTGATGAGAATTTGGATGTTGAGAAATATATCAATGACGAGTTTAATCTTCAGGCTACTCACCTATATCGGTATATTTATCTTTCAGAAGATGAGATCAAAAGTCTTACATCCTCATACTCTGCTCGCCCCAAATTAGAGATGCTAAGACAAGTTTGTAGGGAGTAAAGTATACACTTTATTTAACGTAACTTTACATTATGATCAAAAGTGACACTGCGATGAACAACGAATTAAAACCGAGACACTACTTCTCGCATTGGCTAAAAGTAATGCCCAAGTATGCCAAGATAATGGCATTGATAGAGGAGACTATCAGAGCAGAAAATGAGTTTATAGGTATAATCCCTTATACAAACGATATTTGGGTAAAAGATTTCATGCCTTTTCAAAGAAGAGATGGGAGATTCATCTTTTACAAATACATCCCGGATTATCTAAGAGGTGGTAAGGAGGAATATATGACTGATGGCAGAGAGGCTTTTAACTCTTTATTTGGGAAAATAAAGGATTTGTCAAGCATCTGCGAACACACTGATCTTATTATTGATGGTGGTAATATAATCCCTTGTATAGATAAAGAAGGTAAGGATTGTATTATTATGACCGACAAGGTGTTTAAAGAAAATCCGAAATGGAGAAAAGATGAAATAATCGATGAACTTAACAAGATATTTTTGGCCGATGTGGTATTCATACCTTGGGATACCGAAGAAGAGTACGGACATGCTGATGGTATGGTTAGGAGTTTGAGTGATGGCAAGCTTCTATTGAACTGTTATGAGGATATGGATGAGAAATTCGACTTTGTGTTGAAGGACGCTCTTTCTGAGCGCTTTGAACTGTGTCAATTAAGTTATAAAAAGTATTGCAGTAATCTAAGTTGGTGTCATCTCAACTTTTTAGAGTTGGAAGATGCTATAATTGTTCCTATGGTTGGAATAAAGTCAGACGATATTGCGCTGCAACAAATAAGAGATTTTACAGGNAAGAGGACTCTTCCTCTCAAAANGAAAGNAATTGTCAAGGACGGTNGTGCATTACACTGTATTTCGTNGACAATGAAAGAACCACATCGTAATATCATCGAAATAATGAGAGATGCAAGACACCATTCGGATAAAGATTTAATATACTAGATTATAGCCCTCCTCACATCATACGGAGAGTTCCAATCTCCAAATATCTCCTTAGCGACATTATCAGCCTTGCTACATACAGCATCTTCCAGTCTATCACTTTTAAGTGACTAACTTGTGGATGAATAGGGTTTAAAAATTTGCTTGAGGATATCGAGGATGCTGTCGTTTGCAGCAGATGAGTTAATTATATGTTAGTGCAAATTTACAATATATTTTATTTTCATAAGGTCTTCATTAGTTTTAATGTATCAGAATAATACGACAACTGTGGAGACAAATAATACAGATATTCTCTACGAAGTAAATGGAGCTCTTTCGGTATGGGAGGTGGTTCCTACGGCAAACCATGGTAAGCTTTATGTGAAATGTTGTCTGAAATAGGTTATATTTGANAATTATTGTGATTTGAAAAGAAATTATTATAATTTTGTAAATAGAATTAACCATTAAAAGATAACATGAAACTTATTGCAAAATTATCCGGGATTACACTTGCGGCAGTTCTTGCAATGCCACTGAGTATGGGCGCTCAAGATTTGAAACTGAGTGCCGACAATATCGATCAAATCCTTAATGCCATGACACTTGAAGAGAAGGCTACCCTTCTTGTGGGAGGTGGTAACCGAGGCTTCTCGAGCAGTACGGAGAGTACAATCGGTGCTACGCAGAATCTTGTGCCGGGAGCAGCCGGTACCACTGCCGGTATTCCACGTCTCGGCATTCCTCCTACAGTTCTGGCAGACGGTCCTGCAGGAATCAGGATTTCACCGACAAGGAAGGGTGATGCTCATACATATTATGCCACGGGATTTCCGGTGGGAGTGGCATTGGCAAGTTCGTGGAATACGGAACTGGTGGAGGAGGTCGGTAAGGCCATCGGTAATGAGGTTCTGGAATATGGAGCCGACGTGCTTCTTGCTCCCGGTATGAATCTGCACAGGAATCCCCTGTGTGGACGTACATTTGAGTATTATTCGGAGGATCCTGTAGTGACGGGTAAGATTGCAGCAGCCTATGTAAATGGAGTGCAGAGCAACGGTGTGGGTACAAGTGTGAAGCATTATGCAGCCAACAGTCAGGAAACCAACCGCACGGGAGTGGATGAGATCGTAACACCGAGAGCTTTGCGTGAATTATATCTGAAAGGATTTGAAATTGCAGTCAAGGAGGCTAAACCCTGGACAGTGATGTCATCTTACAATAAACTGAACGGACCCTTCACACAAGAAAATAAGGAACTTCTTACTACAGTACTCCGCGATGAATGGGGTTTTGACGGTATCGTTATGACCGACTGGATCGGAAAAAGGAATACTGCGAGACAAGTGCAGGCCGGTAACGATCTCATGGAACCGGGCAACGTTTCCCAGGTAGAGGAGATAATTGAGATGGTTAATAACAATGAGTTAGCTATGGAGGATGTGGACAAGTGTGTTAGGCGTATTCTCCAATATATAGTCAAGACTCCGCGTTTCAAGGGTTATAAATACAGCAATACTCCTGATTTAAAGCTTCATGCCGATATTACACGTAAGTCGGCCACAGAGGGTATGGTGCTGCTGAAGAACGAGAACAATACACTTCCCCTTGCCGATGTTGATTCTGTGGCTTTATTCGGCATCACCTCGTATGATTTCATTGCAGGTGGCACAGGTTCAGGTGATGTCAACAAACCATACGTAATAGATTTGCTTACAGGATTGAAGAACGTCGGTCTTGATGTCAATTCCTCCCTTGCCGACCTTTATCTTTCATATAAAGATTACAACGAGAAGAAAGCCGCTCACGACCGAGCTCCCGGAGGATGGTTCTGGGGTAAGCAGGTTCTCGAGGAGATGCCGTTGTCACGCAATGCGATAGATAAGCAGGCAGATCTTACAGATGTAGCCATCATTACCTTAGGACGTCAGGCCGGAGAAGGTAGAGACAGGGTTATTGACAATGATTTCAATTTGACAGAGACCGAGCGTACATTGCTCACCAATGTGTGTGATGCCTTCCACGCAAAGAATAAGAGGGTAGTGGTCATCCTCAACATGGGAGCGCCTATAGAAACGGCCTCATGGAAGAATCTCCCTGATGCAATACTTATGGCATGGCAACCGGGCCAGGAGGGTGGAAATTCTGTAGCTGACGTTCTTGTAGGTAATCAGAATCCTTCAGGAAAACTCACCATGACTTTCCCTATATCGGCTATGGATCATCCTTCATCATTAAATTTCCCTGTTGATCCTTCGAAAAGAGGGAGCTCAGGTTCATATAACCGGCAACCTGCTAAAAATGTGGACTACACACGTCATGATGAGGGTATAAAAGTGGGCTACAGATATTTTGACACAGAGAATAAAAACGTATCCTATCCTTTCGGGTATGGATTAAGCTACACAGATTTCGCATATTCCAAACCTATGGTTAAGGCTGACAAAGACGGCTTCACAGCATACGTGACGGTCACCAATACCGGGAAAGTGGGTGGTAAGGAGATTGTCGAGGTGTATGTAGAAGCACCCAAAGGGTCGCTCGAGAAACCGAGAAATGAACTGAAATCATTTGCAAAGACAAAATACCTTAAACCGGGAGAAAGCCAGACTCTGTCGTTCAAAGTTACAGATTACGATCTGGCATCGTTTGACGAGGCAGGCAGCCGCTGGGTGGCAGATGCAGGTAATTATAAAGTGAAATTTGCGACCTCACTTGACAAGGTGCTTGCGACTGCAGACTACACGATGAGAAAAACATTCATTCTGCCGGTCAATGATGTGCTAAGGCTTGCCGATTCCAATTAAAGTGAGTGATTATTGATGTTATCAACCACAGAGCGTCAGAGCTAATTACAAGGGGCCGTGTCAGCATAAGAACTGATACGGCCTCTTCCGAGTGGCAGGGAAGGCTTAAAAAGTAATAAAAAAAAGAAAAAATATTGATCGAAGGATTGACAAAGGGTGCTAAATGTATTATCTTTGCGCGAAATTATGACCTTGTCATGTCCCGGAGTGGGGTATGAAGAATAATATTACTAATCCTCGGGTAGGATATGAAGAATAATAAAGAGGTAAAAATCTCATATTGGGCGGCTCATCTCACGACTATCGTGAGCGTGACCCTTGTGCTCATCATTATAGGAATAATCGCTCTTGTCAGCGTCACAGCGACCAATGAAACCCGAAGGCTTCGTGAGAAACTTGAGGTGAGTGTGGTTATGGCTGACACAATCAGTGACAATCTTACCAAAGCTATATCAGAAAGGATAGCGGTTCAGCCCTACGCCTTGTCGGTAAGAGTGATCACCAAAGAAGAAGCCCTCAAGAATTGGAAAAATGATACCGGAGAAGATTTAGAGACACTCTTCGGTGTAAATCCATTGTCACCGGAAATCACATTCAGTGTGAAATCAGATTATGCTAACGAGGCGGAACTGGAGAAAATCGATAAATATCTGTTGTCGATACCCGGAGTTGAGGGAGTGGCACTTCCCGATTCGAACATGGTTGACAACATGAACCGTAATATCGAACGTTTCGCATTGATGTTGGGTATCGTGGCACTGGTGATGTTGATCATTTCCTTTGTGCTGATAAACAATACGGTGCATTTAGCCATATATGCCCGCAGGTTTACTATCCATACGATGCAGCTTGTGGGTGCTACCAACGGCTTCATACGCCGTCCCTTTGTCAATAATAATATGTTGTCGGGCTTCATAGCGGGTTTGATAGCCACGGCACTGATAGCGGTGGCTCTGGCGGCCGCTCCCAATGCAGGTTTCAACCATATCAGTGATTATGTCAGTTGGGAAGCCTTTGCCATAGTGGGGGCATCGCTGATCGTAGCAGGCGTGTTGTTGTGCGGTCTGGCAGCCTGGGTCGCCACGACTCGTTACCTTCGTCAGGATTATGACGAGTTATTTAAGTAAACAAGACATAGACTACCCGTCTATGAGGAAATAAAAACAAACTTCCAAAATTAAAATGGCATTAAAATTTGACCTCAATAAACCGGAAGAGAAAGACAAGCAGGGGCTTGATCGGATTAAAGATAAAGAACGCCCGTTCTCAAAAATCAACTATTACATGATGGGGGGATGCGTAGCCCTTATAGTAATCGGATTTATACTAATGAGTGGCGGTGGAAGCACAGTAGAGAACGGTTTTAATCCGGAAATATTCAGCACACGCCGTATAGTGGTCGGACCGATGTTGGCTTTCTTCGGTTTTCTCCTCATGGCATTTGCGATAATTTATACTCCCTCTTCCCGTCGTAAAGAGATTACAGACTCTAAAGAGACAATAACAGAACAATAATATGGAGTGGTTAGACGCCCTTATACTTGGTGTAGTGCAGGGCTTGGCTGAATATCTTCCCATCAGTTCAAGCGGTCATTTAGAAATCTTCAGAGAGATTCTCGGCATAGATCTTCCCTCGGATAAAGTATTACAATTTGACTTGATTCTGCACGCGGCAACGGTGTTGTCAACGATAGTAGTGCTATGGCCGATGTTTTCCAAACTGTGCCAAAGTTTCTTCTGTTTCAAGCGTGATAAAGATTTCTATTATGTATGTAAGATATTGCTTTCATGCATACCTATAGGTATTGTCGGAGTATTTTTCAAGGATACGGTTGAAGAGTTTTTCGGCAGTGGCCTGACAGTGGTGGGTATATGTCTGATAATCACAGCGTGTCTGCTTACGTTTGCCTACCTTTCGGGTAGAAATGCCGAAGGAGAGGTGGTTAAAGCAAGTGCCGGTAGAGACATCACCTGGCTCGATGCTTTTATCATAGGCTGTTCGCAGGCGATAGCGGTGCTACCCGGACTCAGCCGCTCAGGTACCACCATAGCTACCGGTATACTCTTGGGTGACAAACGAGACAAAGTGGCTTCCTTCTCTTTCCTGATGGTCATCATACCTATTTTGGGGGAGGCTTTGCTTGACGTCAAAGAAATTGTATCCACCCCTGCCGATCAAGGAGATACTGTAGTAGGGGCAGGCGCTTTGTTCATAGGTTTCATATCATCTTTCGTAGTAGGTTGTTGCGCATGTAAGTGGATGATAAATCTTGTAAAGAAGGGTAAACTGATATGGTTTGCCGTTTACTGTGTGATAATAGGAATCCTCTGCCTTTTATGGCATTGATTCAATCAGATAAGGATTATAATGGATTTTATCAGCGGAGAAATCATAGGAATAGATAAGCCGTTAGGATGGACTTCATTCGACGCGGTGAAGCGTCTGAGGGGAGCGATCCAACGCAGGCTCCATGTGAAAAAATTTAAAGTTGGTCATGCCGGTACACTCGATCCCCTTGCAACGGGGGTACTGATAATCTGTACAGGACGCGCCACGCGTCGCATAGAGGAGCTTCAGAATGGAGATAAGGAATACGTAGCCACAATCCGCTTAGGAGCGACGACGCCAAGTTTTGATCTGGAGACAGAAATAGACAGGGAATACCCTTGGGAACATGTGACCAGGGAGATGGTAGAGAACGTGCTGCCACAGTTTACAGGAAAAATAATGCAGGTTCCACCGGTTTTTTCAGCCGTGAAGGTTGATGGAAAACGAGCATACAACTTCGCCAGAAAGGGTAAAGAGGTGGAGCTCAAAGCCAAGCCACTCGAGATAAAGGAGATTGAGATATTATCCTGTGATTTTCCGGAAGTAGTGCTCCGGATAGTGTGCAGTAAGGGTACCTATATCCGAGCTATAGCCCGTGATTTCGGGTGTGCCTTAGGAAGCGGAGCTCATCTTACCGGACTGAGGCGAACAAAAGTGGGAGGGGTGTCAATCGACTCATGTATGAGTGTAGAGAAGGCTCTGGAGAGGATCTCAACAGAAGAGCTGACTTTCCCTGATGACTACCGCCTCCCGGTGGATAATTGAGATAGAAAATACGTATATAGATCATATAATCAGCAATGAAACTCTCACAGTTTAAATTCAAGCTTCCTGAGAATCTAATCGCGCAATATCCTTCCGAGAACCGCGATGAATGCCGCCTAATGGTGGTCAATGCCCGTACAAAGGAGATAACCCATCATATTTTCAAGGACATCCTTAATTTTTATGATGATGGAGATGTGATGATATTCAATGATACAAAAGTTTTTCCGGCTCGACTTTATGGGAATAAAGAGAAGACCGGCGCACGTATCGAGGTCTTTCTTTTACGGGAGCTCAATGAAGAGAATAAATTCTGGGATGTGCTTGTGGAACCGGCCAGAAAAATCCGAATAGGGAATAAACTGTATTTCGGTGATGATGATTCACTTGTAGCGGAGGTGATCGATAACACCACCTCGCGTGGACGCACCTTACGTTTCCTCTATGACGGATCGCATGAGGAATTCAAATCACTTCTATATTCAATGGGCGAGACTCCACTTCCGGAGTATATCACAAGGAAAGTGGAGGAGAGCGATGCCGACCGTTATCAGTGCATATTTGCCAAAAACGAAGGGGCTGTGATGGCTCCGGCGGCAGGACTTCATTTCAGCCGAGAACTTTTGAAACGTCTTGAGATCAAAGGCGTTGAGCGAGGTTTCCTGACCCTGCACAGTGGTCGTGGCAACTTCAAGGATATAGATGTGGAAGACCTTACCAAGCATCGCATGGACAGCGAGGAGATGTTTGTGAACGAAGAACTGGTGGAAATGGTCAATGCCGCCAAAGACCGTAATTCGAGCGTATGTGCAGTTGGCACTTCAGTTTTGAGAGCGTTAGCCACTGCAGTGTGCATGAACGGACATCTGATGACATTCGAGGGATGGACAAATAAATTTATATTCCCGCCATACGATTTCACAGTGTGCAATTCACTTGTATCGAATTTTCATCTACCCTTGAGCACGATGTTAATGATGGTGGCAGCCTTCGGCGGCTACGATCTGGTAATGAATGCCTACGAAGTAGCCGTGAAGGAGAAATACCAATTCGGCGCCTATGGCGACGCCATGCTCATTCTTCGATAGCGGAGTTGCCTGAGTTGTCATCCGGGCGCTCGCTGTTGATCAATTTCAGCAGCTCGGGGATAGCATTTTCACTTGGTATATTTTTCTTTACCAAGACTTTACCTTTGTATAAACTGACTTTTCCCGGACCGGCGCCGACATAACCATAGTCGGCGTCTGCCATTTCCCCCGGCCCGTTAACGATGCAACCCATCACTCCGATCTTGAGTCCTTTAAGTTGAGAGGTTGCCTCTTTTACCCTACGGAGAGTTGACTGGAGGTCAAACAGAGTGCGTCCGCAACCGGGACAAGCGATATACTCCGTTTTGCTGATGCGCAGACGAGCGGCCTGAAGCAGTCCCAACGCCAGAGAATTGATTTCGTCTTGTGTGAAAGCCGGGGCTTCAATCCATAATCCGGCACCGTAGCCCTCTAACAGTAACGGTCCGAAATCGGCACCGGCCTTTATCTGAAGGTCTTCAAGATCGGTGTCATCATATTTTAAATGGAGGAATACAGGATTTTTCCCTCCGAGTGACACGAAACGATCGATCCATGAAGCGATTTCTCCGGGGCGGTTGGCATTTGTGGTGGAAATTATGACCGGCAGTTCATCGTCAAACAACAGAGGTTGAGTTGAGGCATCGACTCTATGCCAAGACTCCGGAGCAGTGGCAAGGTCAAGGCCTAAGATCAGTGGATTTGTTTCATTTTCAAATCCCGGCACTTTCACAGCCAACTCACGAGATCCCTTAACAGTCTTTTCGGGGACAACCACAGGGGTGTGGCCCTCACGGGTTTTAATATAGTCGCGTAGCTTTATAGCGACCGGAATTTCATTTTCAGGGTCTTCGGTAAGTGAGACACGTATGGTATCACCGATTCCATGCGACAATACAGTTCCAATCCCCACGGCACTCTTTATTCTTCCGTCCTCGCCGTCGCCCGCTTCCGTGACTCCGAGATGAAGCGGGAAAGCCATTTCCTCTTCAGCCATTTTCCTATCGAGCAAAAGCATAGTCTCCACCATAATCACCACATTGGAAGCTTTGATAGAGATAACGATGTCGTTGAAATCTTCTTCTCTGCAGATTCTGAGGAATTCCATCACAGATTCCACCATACCTGCGGGAGTGTCGCCATATCGGCTCATGATACGGTCGGATAGAGAGCCGTGGTTGACTCCAAGTCTGACAGCGGTGTGATTATCCTTGCATAGTTTCAGGAAAGGCACAAGAGTTGTCCGG
>WFLX010184209.1_pt1 | contig 10693 bp, 13 predicted proteins | sample 4967041 | NCBI WGS metagenome assembly WFLX01 (sample SAMN12857096, study PRJNA449069) | gut metagenome | isolation source: stool from male and female vole | host: Microtus ochrogaster | place: USA:Florida | collected 2017
AAGCAACTATCTAAGACCGGAACTGATTGCAGATCTGGTACAGTCTGTTGATGGCACGATTGTGGAGTGCAACACTGCTTATGGCGGTTCCCGCGCTGAAACAGCCATGCATTATCAGGTGGCGGAGGATCATGGCTTTACTGCCATTGCTGATTTCCAGATTCAGGATGAAAACGGGTCCATGACCCTGCCTGTAGAAGGAGGTACGCGTCTCACAGAAAACTATGTGGGGGCGTCTTTTGCGGACTATGATTCTTATCTGATTCTCTCTCATTTTAAGGGTCATGCAATGGCCGGGTTTGGAGGAGCTATTAAGAATATCTCTATTGGCCTTGGTTCCAGCGAAGGGAAATGCTGGATTCACAGCGGCGGCACCAGCCTTACTAGCCCGTGGGGTGGTGAGCAGGATGCATTTCTTGAATCTATGGCCGAAGCCGGGAAATCCGTATCGGANTNTCNTAGTNATGGTGANCACATCGTNTATATCAATGTGATNAACCGACTTTNNNTANACTGNGATNGTNATNNCAACCNANCAGAACCANATATGCACGNTATNNGTATTNTTNCATCNACTGTATCCGGNNGCATTANANCAGNCATGTATTGATCTGATCTATGCACAACNGGATGGTGAGGGCGCTTCACTGGTAANCNGTATTGAATCNCGTAATGGNCTGCATACCTTAGAGCATGCGGAAGAAATTGGGNTGGGTAGTNGCACTTACGAGCTGTTATTGTTAGATGAGTAGGTNAAATAATATTAGNNAAGTTTTCTGTTATTACGATATACTTCCTACAAGATTTGGATGAATTCCTGTATCTTCTGTCGCCTGTCAAAAATATGGGAATAGAGGACACAGAGGGAGACAAATGACAATAAAGGACTTTCCCATATTCCCCCTTATTATTACCGTTTTACGTGTGCCTTTTGTTATTATACTAATGATAGTGGAGATACTTTATTGTATTTGAAAGGACGTTTTTTATGTGGGATAAGTGGATGTTATAAAATAATAAAGGGATAAAGAAGGTGATAGTATCGGACGCATATTGATGATTGAGTTTAATGGACAGGATTACCCAGCTTTTGATGAGGTGTTGGAAGTCCTGAAACGCTACCCTGATTTTGAATATGTGCAGATGAATGACGATTCGATACTGTCGGTGCCAGGGCTGGAGATCTACCCCAGCCGCAGGAAGATATACCGCGGACGCAAGGAGATCAGCCTGACGGCAAAGGAGTATGACATTTTCTATCTTCTGGTGGTGAACAGGGGGCAGGTCCTCACCTATGGGCAGATATACCAGAACGTATGGGGCGATGAGGCAATTGGCAGGGAGAACAATGCCGTAAAATGCCATATCAGGAACCTTCGTGAAAAACTGTTCAAGGCATTACCGGATGCTGCTTTCGCAATCCGGTGTGTCAGGGAAGTCGGGTACTGCTTTGATGTGAATCCCGAATAATTAATGTATAATCAGTGGTTTGGATGGATGATCTGAGCCGCTGTTTTTTTGACCCGTTTTAGTGTAAACCTACAAATTCCCATAAAAACATTCCCAATTCTCCGGGTCTGTGCCAAGCTGTGTCGCAACTTGCGTTTTCCTACACCGTTCCTACACCCAGCCTACACTTGCCCTACCTTTGCATATTTTATAATTTCCCCTGTTGGCAGATTGTCAGGGGGGAACGCGGTGGAAAGCCGTGTATCCCTGGAAAGGGGATATCATGGGCATAGAGTGGACGGAGTTGAGACTTGTGCCGCAAAAAACAAAATATTATATACTTTCCATACACACCGCAGATCCCAAAGGAGCTGCGGTCTTTTTATGTTCGACACATTCCCCGCCCTTTCTGTCCCGTTATATAGAAAAGCCCATAATCCTACAAAAGAGCGCACCCCGCAAAAAGGGCCTGCGCTCTTTTGCTGTCAGGGGAAAATGCCGCAGCCCGCCGCTTGTCCTTCGTTTTCTGAAATTCGGAAATGAAGGAGGACAAGCCTATGGCAAAGGCATACAGAATCCCGGATTATAAGAAGATGTATCCGGAGGCCGGCGAGGAAGTGATAGCTGTGCTGAGAACCACAGAAAGAAAAATGCAGTACCAGGAATATGACCTCAAGACAGAACAGACCGTCATAAACCAGGAGAACCAGACCATAACTACCATACCCAGCAGGGAAGATTCCCTTGAACGGCTGGCAGACCAGGAGATGCAGTTTGCAGGGGAGTCAGAAAGCGTGGAGGAAACCGTGCTGCGCAGGCTCCGGTATGCACAGCTACATAAAGCGATTTCCCTGTTGTCTGATGATGAGCGCGAACTGGTGGACCGCCTGTTTTTCCAGGGGCAGACTGAACGGGAGGCGGCAGCAGAAATGGGGATATACCGCAATGCCGTACACAAGCGGAAGAACCGCATCCTGGAGAAANTAAAAAATTTTTTGGAAAAATTTTGATTTTAGGGTGTGCAAAACGCTCTGCCAACGTGGAAGTAAGTAGAGGGGAATTTTTTCTCCCCTCTGCCCATTGAAAAATACCGCCGCCAGGCGGTCATATCCAGCAGCATAGATACGTTAGCTGTCCAGCTTGATAAAGCAAAGCGGTGCGGAGGACACGCCAAGACCACCTGCAGGGTAAAACCTGTCAAAAAGATCACNTCAAAGGTGCAGAGCGGCAAATGTCCGTCCCAAGGCGGCCTGTGGCGGGCCGTTTGCCATGACATGGACAGCCTATAATGATACTTCCGTCCAGTCACAGCCCCGCAGGAGCGGGATCACGCAATGAGGGCGGCTCGGAGAGAACCTCGGAGGGGTTAGAATCCCATGACGGCCTACAAGCTACAGCCGGTCTTTGTCTGCTGCCTATGGGCGCATCCTGCGCCCGCTCCGGGGAGTAGTGTCGAACAGGGGCAGATTGAAATGAAAGACGAAGGACAAGCATTTCCGGGCTGGGGAATTTTCCAGAGGGAAATGCTTTCATGATAGAAACTACGGCGGCAGACTGCCAGGGAGCCGGGAGGATGTTCNAAACGGCCACNNNGGGNNNTGCCGCCGTCCTTGTGTCATGAAAATATNAAATATGNGGCANGAAAGAANCTGCCTNNACAGGAGGGAATGCATGGATCAGAAAACAATTGACATGGTAAACCGGATCATGGATACGGAGAGGATGGGATATGCCTATGTGTACCCGTCAGATAGAGGCACAAGGGAAGAATACCTGNTCGCNACAACGCCGGAGAACCTGGCGGACTTTATCAGCAGCCANCNTGANGCACACAGGATAACTGTCACAGACATTGCGGACAGGCCCCTCCTTGATGTCAGCGGAGGTTCTATCAATGGCAATCCAGGACCGGGGATACGCACAAAGATNCTCACCCGGCTGGCGCAGATCCAGACAGGGGAGAAGGCGTCCGGGGAAGTCCTCCAGCTTGACAGGCGGCAGGCGGACGAATATTTTGCGGCGGAGGACAGGGCGGCAACCATGGCGGAATATGGCATGGAGTGCGGCATGGGATAGAAAAATGGATGCGGGATATGCCTGCAGGGAAGGAGGAAACGGACATGAACATCAAACGGGGCGATATTTACTATGCAGATCTTGCGCCCGTGGTCGGGAGTGAGCAGGGCGGCACCCGGCCTGTGCTGATCATACAGAATGACATGGGGAACCGGCACAGCCCCACGGTGATCGCGGCGGCCATTACCAGCAGGCAGAAAAAGAAACCGCTCCCCACCCACATCAGGCTGGAGGACAGCCCCGGCGGGCTGGAACAGGAATCCACCGTCCTGCTGGAGCAGGTGCGCACCATNGACCGTGCCAGGCTGAAGGAATACATAGGCCGGGCGGGCAGGGCGACCATGCAGGATGTGGACCATGCCATNGCGGTCAGCTTCGGGCTGGACGGGATACTTTTCCCCCCGCAGGGACCGGAACCACAGGCAGGAAAAGAAAGAGAGTAGAAGCCCTCCGGCAGACGGATGCAGGAGGACAGAAAGGGGGCAGCTTATGGAAAGCAGGAAACGGGCATGGGCATACTGCTCGATTGATGCGCCGGAGGATGAAAATGACGCATTAAAGAAACAGCGCCAGCAGCTCTGTGAATATGCGGAGCAGATNGAATTTGCGGTGNNTGGNAGTTCCAGCGACATAGGNAGGAAACCGNTGTGGGAGCGCNCCGGNTTCAGGCGTTTTGTGGATGCGGCCACCAGGGGAGAAGTGGACATCCTGCTTGTGGCAAGCCGCCGCTGCCTGACGCATTCGTCCATGCAGATGGCGCAGCTCCATGCACTGGCAGAGGACTGCGGCCTGCAGGTGTATTCGCCGNTGACCGGGCCAATGGAACTGTTATAGACAGAGAAAAGGAGGCAGGCATGGACCAACAGGAATTTGAACACTGGCAGGCGGTGACATCCAGCAGCAGGCATATGTGGGTTGAGGATGCGGTGACACGGATGAACGGGCGCGGCTGTCTTTATTACAGCGGCGGGGAATCNGGGATCTATATGCGCATCACCCAGGACGGGACCCTGCAGGTCGGGANTTATGAGGGAGCCATCCCCCATATCGGGGAAGCCCTGTTCAAGCCGGAGGCGAAAAAGGAATGCGGCAGCTTTAACGAGGCATTCCAGCTGGCCTGCGAGCTGGGCGGGAAGAAGTTTCTGGCGGATATGTTCTCCGGCAGCCAGATCCCCCAGGAGGCAGAAGCGGGAGGCATGGCACCCATGCAGATGTAAGGCAGGGAATCCCGCAGGACGTGGAGGACAGGATCATGGACAGAAAGAAACATATGGAGATGGAAGGAGGCAGAGACATGGCGTGGATCATAGGAACGGCAGTATTTATCATACTTTTTCTGGCAGCCATCTATGTGGTGGCCGGCATAGCGGTCAGCGTGGCAGGAAGCTACCAGACAGACTGAAACCCTTTGTCGGTTCTGCTTTATTTCCGGCCGCCATGTTTGTTGGGTATGGATATAGATAACATCACGCCTACACGGTATACTGTGTATGGCGTCAGGGAAGGAGGCGGAAGCGGATGCGGCGGTACAGCGTAGGGACCATATCGGAAGGGGCAACAAAATATTTCTTTATCCGTGACTGCGAGACCATGGAGATCGTGCTGCTGCCCTCCAAGTACCTGAAGCATAAGACAAAAGCCAACCGCTCGCCCAATACNGTGAAGCGGGCGGCCTTTGCAATCTGCTACTACCTGGAATACCTGAAGGAGATCCCGATGGANGCNACACAGGTCTANGGGCTGGACTACGAAAAACAGAATGAGCACTTTGTGAATTTCCTGCACTGGCTGAAAGCCGGGAANCACAAGCAGGAGGAAGACAAAAGGGNNATCAACAATGGGACCTGCAANGCATACCTTGAGGATGTGTTCAGGTTCTATCTTTTTGTCGAGGCAGAGTATGAGCAGTTCGGGAGCCTNAANGTNCTGTCCTACAATTANCATGTGGCGGCAAATGCAGTGGGCGTCCAGAAGAAACTGCGGTACCAGTCCTTCAAAGGGTACCTGAAAGCAGANGAACGGAAGGTCAGGCCGGCAGAGCATGATGAGATCACCACGATCCTGCAGGCATGCACCAACTGCCGCGACCAGCTTCTCATCCTGATGCTTGCGGAAACGGGNTTCCGGATCGGGGAGATCCTCGGCGTGGACTATACCCACGATATCGACTACCAGAGGCATATGGTGGGCGTCTATTTCCGGGATGACAACGAGAACGAGGCAAGGGCAAAGAANGCNGAGTACCGGAAAGCGAAGGTCAGCGATGANACCTTTGAATTCCTGATGTACTACCTTGCGGAATACCGGGAACTCCTGCAGCACCAGCGCCTCTTGTTCATCAATATCACGGGCGACACGGCGGGGCAGCCGCTCAAGGTAGACAGCGTCTATGACATGCTGGAGCGGATGGAGAAAAAGACAGGGATATCCCTGACGCCGCACATGCTCAGGAGGTATTTCGCCAATATGCGCCGCAAGGCAGGCTGGCGGCTGGAGCTGATCCAGCAGGCCCTTGGGCATAAGCACATCGACACCACAATCAGGTACCTGAACATCGTGGATGACGAGCTGCTGGAGGCCAGCAGGGAATTTTATGAAAAGCATTCCGCCATGTATGGCGTGGAGAAGCTGCTATAGGAGGTGATGCGGGATGCCCGCCTATGCATTGCAATGGGCCGGGCCGCAGGAACAGGACGGCAGGGAGCCGCCAAGCCTGGTCAACGAAGAACTGGAAGCCTGCACGGAGGTGCAGGGNGTGGGCAGGAACAAGCTGAAGCGGTTCCTGNTTAAGGCGGGGGTCCACAGCATTGTGGAGATGGACTACCCACTGCGGCAGGCATATGAGAAATACCTGAAAGACGAACAGAACATCCAAAGGCCAGACCGCTACCTGCTGGCATATGACCGGGTAAAGCAATACTCCATCCGCCAGCAGATGCAGACACTGGCAGGGCGCCAGCAATGCCGGTGGCAGATGGGGGACCAGGTGCTGTTCATCCCCTACCACCCGGACCAGGGACTGGCGATGGAATTTGACTCCGTAAGGAATAAAAGCAACATGGTCTGGGATTTTACCAGAACCTGCCCCCTTACATTAAAGGAGCAGATATTCACGGCGCTGAATGCCATGATCGACAGATTCAAGGAACCCAGGCGGAGGGAGCAGAAGCTGACAGGNCTGCAGTACCTGTACGATTTCTGTACGGAGGCAGGCATCGGGGACATCGGGAAGATGGACGGGCTGCAGACACGGCAGTTTGANAGCTANNTGGATNNAAGGACCGACAGCACCTCCAGAAAAGAACAGCTCCTGCCAAGCCTGAACTTCTGCCGCAAGGCCGTATTCCTGCAGGATGAGGAAATCCGCTGGGATGCCAACGTCTGGTANCTGGAGNGGCTGCACCTGCCGAAGAACCGGGTCAACCCAAGCGGGTCCCGCAGCAGCATATCCTTTCTGGAGATCNCAGATGCNGAGAACCGCAGGTACGCGCAGGAGTATATGAAATACCAGGTCGGCGTCACGGGGCTGGCGGTCAGCACGATCACCACNAAGTATGAAGGGATCAGGAATTTCCTTGTCTGGCTGTGCGAAAGGGGCGGGACTGCCGCCGGATGCACNGCAGGGCAGATGGATGAATACATCAGGGAGCTGCAGGATAAGCGCATCATAGCGAAAACATATAACGAATACCTGGNAGGCATCCATCAGTTCTTCCGCTTTTTAGAGGTGCGCGGGTATATAGGGAAAGTGCCGTTCCACCTGGAATATTACCAGAAGAAGATGCTGCCCAGGCACCATGACAGGAGCGTCCCCGCNGAGGTCTGCACGGAGATGNTGTCAAAGCTCCACCTGCTTCCNGAACACCTGCGGTGCATGTACCTGCACCTGTGGTGCCTTGGGCTGCGCATCAGCGAGGTATGCACACTGAAGGGCAACGCCTACAGCATGGAGGGGCAGGACGCATGGATTCAGGTGTACCAGATCAAGATGAAGAACTATAAGCGCATCCCGATTGCAGAAGGGCTGTACAGGATCATGCAGGTATACATCAAAAGGCATGGCATAGGGCCGGATGACTACCTTTTTACAAACCGGGACGGCGGGGCATACCGCAGCGTGACTTTCCAGTACCAGATGAAAAAGTTCTGCCGGGAGCAGGAGGTGGAGGGCGGCGAATACTTATTCCGGTCGCATGACTACCGGCATACCGTAGCCACGATGCTCTATGACAGCGGCGTGTCCCTGCAGGGCGTCAGGGATTACCTGGGCCACAACTACGAGGAAATGACACAGCAGTACCTGGACTACATGCCGATGAAGATCGCAAAGGAAAACGAGGAATTTTTCAGGCAGCCTGGCAACAGCCTTGCATCCTGCCTGAAGGAAGGAGGAAAAGATGGATGACAGACTTTTGTACAGTGAGCTTGACTGCTATAAGGATGCGGATGAAGCCTTGATACGGAGAATAGGGAAGAACGGTTATTTTGATCTTTCGCCCCTGCGCTCGGAAACAATGAAGGATGAATTCCGGCGTTTTATCAGCCACAGGGGAAGCCAGGTGTCCCTGAACACGTTACAGCATGACAAAGCCTATTTCCGGCAGCTCTGCGAGGCACTCAGAACGCGGAAGAACATACCGGACAGCCTGCTGGATTGGGAGGAAACGAAGTGGGTGCAGTTTCTGAAAGGATGGATGCTGAAAAACGGCATCGCCCTGAACAGAGAAAAAAAGAGCGTCTATGGGGCAACACACCTGATAGAGGCAAGGCTGATCCGGTACCTGCGGATGCTCCTGCGGTTCCTGCAGCCGGAAGATACGCGCATGGAGCAGGAGAAGGATATCTGGAGGCTGGAGAACCTGGATATCCCAATAGAGGAAAACCCCATCTACAAAACAGAGACGCTGAACTTTACGGGAATCCTGCAGGACGGCATCCGCCAGGAAGTGAAAAAGGCGGTTTATGCACACCTCAAATACGAGAAGCTCGGAACCGTCAAAAGGGAGCTGTCCTCAATGCGGCAGTTTTCAAAGTACCTGAAGGACAAGGGGATAAAGATACAGTCCTGTGCGGAAGTAGACAGGGCATTGATAGAGGAATACCTGATACATAAGGCGACCAACGGAAGCTCCGGGCGGGGGAACAGCGATGAGATCATCAAACTGCGGTCTGTGCTGGAGGGCGTTGGGAAGATTTATGGATACCCGCATCTGGAAAAGTTATTCATCAATACGGATATCCCGCCTGAGATTCAGCCGGAGTTTAAGACATACTCCGACAGGGAACTGAAACGGCTGAATGCACATATCACAAAGCTGGATGAGCAGATCACAAGGTGCATGGTCATACACCAGATGCTGGGCACCAGGATCTCGGACACCCTGACATTACGGCAGGACTGCCTGTTCAGCATAGACGGGCAGGACATGATACGGATCGCGCAGGTCAAGACCAGCACTTTCCGGAAACCGGTCAGCGCGGAGCTTGCGGCGCTGATACGCAAGGCAGCCGCATATACAAAAGAACGGTATGGGGAAACAGAATACATTTTTGTGGATGAGAAGGACAAAACAAGGCCGCTCCAATACAACACCATAAAGCATAAGATCCTGCGGCTGATCCAGAAAGAGGACCTGCGGGATGATGAGGGGAAGCCCTTCGGGTTCAGCACCCATATGTTCCGGCGGTCCTATGGGGCAAAGCTGACAGAACTGCACCTGGATGACTGGACGATAGCCAAGCTGCTNGGACACAAAGGGGTCAGCGCAGTACAGCATTACCGGCGGATGGGCAACCAGATACTGGCTGACGAAACACGCAGGGCAAGGGAGGAACAGACCCGGATACTGCTTGCAAACCTGGATGGTTGGGAGGAAGAATATGAGCAAATACGATAAGATGATCGAATTGAACAGGGAGCGGAGCGTGGAAAAGGTCACTGCGGCAAAGGNGGCCATCCGCAAAATGTCGGAGGACGGGGAGCGGATCTCAGTGCCAAGGCTCATGAAGATGACAGGGCTTTCAAGGGGCTTTTTCTACAAGAACCCGGAGGTGCGGTCAGAGATTGACCGGGCAATGGAGCANCAGGCAGGNACAGCCGATCCCCGCAGGAGCATCCTTGACAAAGCGATGGACGGCAGGATCGAACTGCTGCAGCAACAGGTGGCAAAGCTCAAGCAGGAAAACGAACAGCTGCAAAAGGAGAACCAGAAGCTGAAGAAGGCGCTGAGTAAGCAGGATAAGAACATAATAAGAAATCTATAATATGAAAAATGTACATAGGACAGGCGGAAAAAACTGCCGGTTCTTTGCAGTTATAACCTTTCTGTTTATACGGGAAAACTTTTTGAGACTTCCACTTTAGGGTGGGAGCTTTTATATTGAGAGAAGAAAGGTTTCTGCAATTATCATACCTTTGGGGTATANGGGATTATGCAACATAAGCATTTGCGAAAGAGGATGGCAGGTAGTAGAATAAAAGTAGAAAAATGGCGAAAATGCTATTCAAAAGTCAGATAAAAAGAAACACAATACACACTTTTGTATAGCGTTAAAGCCAGTNTTTACAAGGGATTGCAGAGGCGGGCTACATTTTANTANCCCATATGGCATGGGCAGGCNCCNCGGATNATCAGTACNTTNNTGGAGAGNTANGATTTTNCNGGAAAGACGATTGTTCCNTTCTGTACCTCCCATAGCAGCGGTATTGGTTCCAGTGCGGACAATCTTCACGCGCTTTGTCCCGCTACCACAATATGGGCAGAAGGCAGACGATTTGAATCAGGGACTTCCAAAGATACCATAGAGGAATGGCTTGAAAGTGTAGGTATTAACTAGCTTAGATATTCGATAGATGCTGTTCATCTGATGAGACCTATGGTAGAATGTCGATAGACATTCTATCCGCCCTAATGGGCATGTACGTTACGATGATTGCGTAGCAATCATCGTATTATGAAATAAGCAGAGACCGTAGCTGTTATTGTTTCATCATAGAGCGTGTTACTCAGAGAAGGAGAGCGGCATGAAGAATATGATCGCATTTGTGAAAAAAGAAGTGGTGCTTTGCATTTCCCTGCTGTTAGCAGCGATTTCCTCCTGCGTGGTTTTGCCGGACAAGGAATATGCAGGATACATAGATTATCGGACGCTGGCGATCCTGTTCTGC
>WFLX010069002.1_pt1 | contig 10692 bp, 7 predicted proteins | sample 4967041 | NCBI WGS metagenome assembly WFLX01 (sample SAMN12857096, study PRJNA449069) | gut metagenome | isolation source: stool from male and female vole | host: Microtus ochrogaster | place: USA:Florida | collected 2017
TATCCATGATGAACTTCGACGCGGACGACGACCCTGAAAAACATCTCATCAAAGACATAGGTTTGATTAATCTCAGGACAAGGAAGGTGTTCTCGGACAAACTGAGGATGACTTTCCTGAAGATTCCTCTCATGGACAAGACTCCTGACGAGTGCAGGGATATTTTGGATAAATGGATTTATATAATGAAAAATATGGAAACTATGGAAACAATGCCGAAAGTGTTTATGCGTGATCCGGTTTTCAAGAGACTTGGCGAGGTGGCGAAAGTAGCCGCGCTAAATCCGAAAGATAAAAAGGCTTACGACAGATCTCTCAAGATCTATCGTGACAATTACGCTATAGCCGAGACAGAGCGTGCCCAGGGCAAGAAGGAAGGTCTCGAAGAGGGAATCATAATTGGCAAGGAAGAGGGAATCATAATTGGAAAGGAAGAGGGAATTATAATTGGCAAGGAGGAGGAAAAATGCAATATCGCCATCAATCTAATAAACATCGGGATGAATGATGACGACATAAGCCGCGCCACGGGATTATCACCCGAAAAGGTTTCTTCCATCAGACAGAACCACTGAGCAATCATCAATGGAAAAGACTTATAACCCAAACTCATACATTCACAACTACAACTTATGAAAACGACTATTCTCTCGATCATCGCCATGCTGATTTCCGCTATGGTGCTTGCACAGCCACCGGGATTCAAGATGCCGGAAATGCCTGCGGTGCCTGAGGCGTTGCCGTTGGGGACTGTGCCTTTGGGCGACATTGAGGCTTTCGAAGAAGTAACTCTCAATATCCCGATCGCAGAAGGGCCCTTTGAGCCGAATTGGGAATCGATCGAGAGTAATTATCCGGGCACACCGGAATGGCTTCGTGATGCCAAGTTTGGGCTATGGGTGCATTTTGGCCCACAGTCGGCCGGCGAGAGCGGAGACTGGTATGCGAGAAATCTATATAAGGAGGATCATCAAGCCTATAAAAATCATTTAAAAAGATACGGCCACCCATCAGAAGCGGGTTATAAGGAAGTGCTGAAAGACTGGAATCCCTCAAAACTTGATCCGGAATATCTCACAGAACTTTACCATAAGGCCGGGGCCCGCTTCCTTATGATTCAGGGTGTGCATCATGACAATTATGACCTGTGGAACTCTCAATACCATCCATGGAACTCGGTGAACATCGGGCCTAAACGTGATCTTCTGCGTGAATGGACTGATGCATGCCGGAAACACGGTATGCGCTACGGAGTGACTTTCCATCATGAATACACATGGTGGTGGTGGCAGACCGCTTTTGGTTGCGACAAGGAGGGAGAGAAGGCCGGCGTGCCTTACGACGGACATCTCACCATTGACGACGGCAAAGGCAAGTGGTGGGAAGGCTATGACCCGCGCTTGCTATATGGCATAGATCTCCGCGAGTATGAGTCGATCGACGAAAAGGCTCACACAGGATGGTCTACCCCAAATCCGGGAATCTTCACCCGTCACCTTGACTATGCCAAATGGTTTGCGACGCAGTGGGCTCTCAGAATGATGGACGTGACCGAAAACTATTCTCCTGACTTCATATATACCGACGGCACGACACAGGGGCCTTTCACCGGACGTGGCACCGGTACGGGCTACAAGTGCAACGCGATGCCGGTGGTGATGGCCGATTTCTACAACAAAACCCTCGCCAGAAGAGGGAAAGTGGACACTTTCAGCATCATCAAGTTCAGGAATCCTACAAACGGAGCTGTAAACACTGCGGAATTTGATTTCCCCGACTCCATCAACGCTTCACAGCCCTGGATACGCAAGGCACCGGTGGGCGACTGGTTTTACGATCANGGTNTCACCTACGANTCGGNAATGATGATANGTTTCATCATANAATCAATAGCACGCGATNGCAANGCNGCTCTCAATATCTGCCTGCGTCCTGNCGGCTCCATCGAAGATGAATGTNTNAAGATGCTTGAGGAAGTCGGCGATTGGATGAAAGTGAACGGTCAGGCTGTGTATGGCAGCCGTGCCTGGCGCAGTCCGGGAGAAGGGGAAACAGATGAGAATGGAAAGCTCCGCACCCTGCCCGGAGGTGGGCTCGGAAAGAGGCATGCCGATTTCAAATTTTCCACCAAAGATTTCCGTTTCACTGTCGGCAAAGACAATGCCCTTTATGCTTTCAGCATGACTGTGCCNGATTCGNGAGAAGAACNTANGATCAAATCNCTCGGAAANAATAACAACGGAACNATTGAGAAAGTATCTCTACTTGGAAGCAACGGGAAACTCTCCTGGAAGCAAAACAACGATGAACTCATCATCAGATGCCCTGACACTTCAGATTTCAAGACCGCCCTCGTATTTAGAATCGAATAATGAAAAAAAACTTATAACCCAAACTCATACATTCACAACTACAACTTATGAAAACGACTATTCTCTCGATCATCGCCTTGATGATTTCCGCTATGGCACTCGCACAGCCACCGGGATTCAAGATGCCGGAAATGCCCCAACCCGATTTCGCCGACCTCAACTATGCCGGAGATGACCTCGAAGGGCATAAACTTGACATCTATCTGCCCAAAGACGGCAAAGACAAGCACAAACTCATAGTGGTGATCTACGGCAGCGCCTGGTATAGCAACAACTTCAAGAACGCCGCCTACATGTCGCTCGGAAAGCCCCTCAACGATGCAGGCTTCGCAGTGGCCACCATCAATCACCGCTCAAGTGGCGATGCCAAGTATCCGGCCCAGATCAACGACGTGAAAGGCGCTATAAGATATCTGCGTGCCAACGCAGACAAATTCGGACTTGACACTTCATTTGTGGACATCACCGGGTTCTCTTCTGGCGGCCATCTGTCTTCAATGGCCGGTGTCACCAACGGCCTGAAGGAGCGCACCGTAGGCTCAACTTCTATCGACATTGAAGGAAACGTGGGCGGAAACAACGACCAAAGCAGCGCTGTAGATGCCGTTGTGGATTGGTTCGGGCCTGTGGATATGGCGAGAATGGAAAATTGCGAGACTGTGAAAGGTGCCGATTCACCCGAGGCCGCACTTATCGGAGGTGCGCCCGCCGACAATATGGAAATGGTAGCACTGATAAGTCCGATCACTTACGTTTCGGAGACCACCGCTCCCACACTCGTGATACATGGCACTTCCGACAGTGTCGTACCCTTCTGCCAGAGCAAATATTTCTCAGAAGAACTTGAGAAAGCGGGAAAACTCGAGCGCCTTATCCCTGTTGAGGGCGGAGAGCACGGCCCTGTCACTTTCAACGAAGACACCTTTAAGGCAATGGTGGAGTTCTTCACCGAGAAAGCCGGGAAGTGATCTGAGCAAGAATTATTATGCAAGGGGTCTTTAAAGTCGCGTGGCTTTGAAGACCCTTATCATATTCCTGACATCTCCTGAAGTTTCAGGTTCGGGCGTCCGAGTCTTACGCGCAGATAGTCGAGAAGGCGCTGGCGCTCTGAATACGACAGACGCGAGTCAATGCTTATCAAGGCCACCGTAGCGGTGTCGAGTTTCAGCGTTGCAGGATCAGACACCACAGCCGAAGAGATTCCGATGCGCTTCACCTGAGGGAACAGCGCGTGGATTTCAGGAGCCACCTGCTCAGCTGCGTCTGATGAGAACCGCGTCATGGCAAGCTCGCCCTGGAGCGAATCGATAGCATTCTGCTGTCGTGAGATAGTGGCCTGCGCCACGCGATACAGTTCCTGCGATTTCACATCGGATATTGACTCGGAAGAAGAACCACGCTCATATACACCGCCCTGAATGAACGATAGCGTCGTGCCGCCAAGCCCATAATATCTGAGGCGCGGCGTCAGAGCCTTCTCAAGCGAATCGATAGGCATAGGGCGCCCGATAAGTGTGATTGAAAGATACTTTTCGCCATCTTTGAAGTATGCTTTTCTGGCCAGCACCTGAGTGTCGGGGAAATCGCATTCTTCAGAAATAAAGCGGTCGGCATCCATAGTGAAGCGATTGTCGCGCAGCATATTATAAGTGAGATATATACTGGGCACCATCGTCAGAATGGCAAGCGCATAGACCACCCGCATAACCCGCTTCGAGCGGGCAGGATCGGCAGTAGGCACACTCTTATACTTCATCAGCTTCACTCCGATAAAAGTGGCGAAAGCGATGTAGATGGAGTTGATGATGAAGAGATAGAACGCTCCGAAGAAATAGTTGAGCTGCCACGTGGCGAGCCCATAGCCTGCCGTGCAAAGCGGCGGCATAAGAGCAGTAGCGATAGCCACGCCGGGAATCACATTCCCCTTGTTTGTGCTTCCAAGTGCTATTATGCCGGCACCTCCACCCACAAAACCGATCAGGACATCATAGATAGTGGGCGACGTTCGGGCAAGAAGTTCGCTATGCTGCTCATTCACAGGCGAGATAAGGAAGTAAAGTGTGGAAGCGAGCACCGAGAAGCCTGCGGCCATCACGAGATTGCGCATGCAGCGCTTGATAAGGTCATAATCGTGTATGCCTATGCCGAGACCAATACCAATAATCGGGCCCATCAGCGGCGATATAAGCATCGCGCCTATAATGACAGCCGTGGAATTGGTGTTCAGGCCAAGCGAGGCTATCAATATTGCCATTATCAGAATCAGTATGCTCGTGCCGCGAAACGACACACCCTCACGAATATTTTCTTCTGCCTGCTGCTGACTGACCAGCTGCCCCGACAGGGAGAAGTAATTTACAAAAAAATCGCTGAATCTCGTGATTATCTTTTTTTGCATGGCGATGTAGATAAATGTGGAATGTATTACTTCAGGAATGTTTACACTATAAACGTTTTCAGACCCTTAAAGAGTACGGTATTGCTTAAAAAAAATAAAATTTATATGGCCTCGAGAAAAATATAGCCGAAATATTTGGATAATCGGAAAAAAGTTATTAACTTTGCACCGCAATTGAGGGAAACCTCCAATGGTGAGGTGGGTGAGTGGCTGAAACCACCAGTTTGCTAAACTGACGTAGGAGCAATCCTACCACGAGTTCGAATCTCGTCCTCACCGCAAAGGCTGCTTTTTCGGAAGCGGCCTTTTTTTATTATCCCGAATCATAATTTTCCAAACAGCCTGAACAGACACAAACGTAGCGACATCGCGTGCGATGTCTGATGTAGGGATGCACCCGGGTGCATCCGCCACGGCGATAGGCCGAACGACAAATTTGGATCAAAATCATATAAAAACCGAAAATTTTGTGTAAATTTGCATCATGAATCGCCCGAAGCCATCTATCGCGGCCCTCTTCCGCCCTCAGGCCCTCCTCATCGCAGCCGTCGTCAGCCTCACGATGGCCCTGCCGGCATGCCGACGCGACAATGACGCCGAAGCGAGGCTCGACGCCGCCGAACGCCTCATGGAGAGCCGCCCCGACAGCGCCCTTCTCATTCTCGACTCAATACAAGCCCCGACTCTGCACGGAGAAAGCCGGAAGGCACGCTTCGCACTGCTGAAATCAATCGCCCTCGATAAAAACTATATCGACACCACAACTTTCGACGTAATCCAACCGGCCATCGACTATTATCTCAAAAAGGGAACTCCCGATCAGAGACTGCGCACTTATTACTATCAGGGCCGCATCTACCAGAATGCCGGAAACTCGCACAAAGCAGTGTCGGCCTTTATGCAGGGACTTGACAACGCAGACGATTGCACAGACTCCCTGGTGATGGCTCGAGCATTTGCAGCTCAAGGTGCGGAATATATGGAATTCTATGATTTTGACAATTATACAGGATGCTATCTAAAGGCTGCTAAAATCCTTAATGCCCTTCATCGTGAAGATCTTGAATTCGAATGCCTGCTTAGCGCCTTAAACGGCACTATCCTGATGAAGGATCAGGAAAAAGCCGACAGCATAATTAGCCTTTGCCGACAATTCAATTGANGNTTGCAGNGTACNAAGCGATGCGCCGGCTGCAATGCTTCAATCTGGCCTACATTCTGCGTTTCGGCTCAATCAATGAGCTGAAGGAGTTTATCGGGAGCAATCATGATCATACCGGTTACGACGCATTCGGCATCATCAATCTGGCTTCGGCCTACAACAAGGTGGGCGACAACACCACCGCAAGACATTTTCTGGATTACCTTGACAATAACCAAATGGAATATGACACCCTGAAATATCTGGGTACATCCTTCTTTATATATGAGGACTGCAAAGATTATGAGAATGCCCTAAACACTTATAAGCAGTTTTCCGCCATATTAGACAGAAACAATTTACGGACTTTTCAACATCAGATAGCCACTGTAGAAGACAAGCATCAAATTGAGACTCAAGCCCGCGAGGATGCGGAAAAGAAATCTAAAATCATCTGGAAGTGTGTGGCAGGTCTGATCATTCTCGCCATGATCGTGCTGATTCTCATGCTCGCTGTCCGCAGCAACAGAATCGGTCGAGATCTTGCAATCCAGAAAGAGCGTAATGCACGGCTTGAGATCGACAGGATGAGATCGGAGAGTGAGAGACTACTGCTTGAGTTCAGAAACCTTGAAGCAGACAGAGACAACAGCCTTAAAGAGGCCGAGACTCTGAGCAACCGTAATGCTATTCTGGAAAGAGAGAAAGATAATCTGAAGTCTCTGATCAAGACATACGAAGAAATACCCGCCGAAGTAAAGGAGGCGATTGAAGTGAGGCTTGAAATGCTCAATAACCTGCTCGCCGGCCATATCACCAACAATGCCGATTACGAACGCCGCTATCAGAGCCGCATTCATGAATTGACCGAGAGTTCGGAAAAATTTATGGACAGCAACCGTCTTGCATTTCAGGCCTCTCATCCCAAATTCATACGTTATTTTGAAAAGCATGGCCTCACCATCGATGAGATAAATTATGTATGCCTATATGCTCTCGGACTGCGCGGCAAGGAGATTGGCAGATACTTGAAGAAGAGAAGTCATTTCAACATGAGCAGCGACATTCGCAAAAAGTTAGGAATCGACATGCATGAGACGAATATCGGCATCTATGTTCGCAAGCTCCTGAACGAACTATGATTTCGGGCCCAATATGAAACTTTTTCACGCACTGCGCCGAAATTTTTCACTTCAAATTTTTCATATCACTAATACTTAGTAGGTTACACCCGCCGATTTCTCCCAAAATATGAAACTTTTTATTTGCAGATGAAACTTTCATGCGCTATCTTTGCAAATAAAAAACCTCATATTATGATAAAAAGACTTGCTTCAATTATTCTGCTTCTTGCGGCTTTTGCACTCAGCTCCGCCGCCGAGCAATCTAAAGGGAACAACAATTCTATTCCGGTCGGATTAGAAATAAAGAGTACAAACTCCGAAGGAAAAAAAATACTTCGTTCCACTTTGTTCATTCCCATCGAAGCATGGTATGAAATAGGAACCAGAAGTTTAGTTATAAATTATACAGGGAAGTCAACCGGGATAGTAAACCTATATCTAAATGGGACTCTCTATGAAACGTCTCCTGCGATCAACACTTCTTTTTATATCTCGGAACCGGGGATGTATTCAGTGCAGATTTTAACAGATTCATGGTACGCCATTGGCAGCATTGAAATCTGACAAATCAGATTCAACCAAAGAAAAGATTACTGTCGACAATAATCTTGCAGACTTCACTGCATAACAGGCGCGGATTCCGAAAAGCGAACAGAGTAGGAAACAATTATATATATCCATAATTCATGAAAAAAAGCTTTTATTGCTTCTTTCAGCGTATATGGGCTGCATTTTTGCTACATACGCATTCAAACCGGAAGCCTCTTCTGCGGATGACATTGTCAGAACTATCGACGATGCAGTTTATTCCCAAAATAACCTGAACTTCACGACTTTTGAGATCTACGCGNAGNAGTCTGGTCAATATCACGCANAATTCTGGNTTCTTCNTNNNAAATATGNAGACGGTTCATATACGAGATTCTCATTGTTTTTGAATGGAGAACCTGCAGGAACCATCACTCCCACTGAAGGGAACTGGCAATCAGCAAGTATTGACAACGGCGGTACTCTTGAACTGATTGAGGGTAAAAACATTATTTCAATTGGTACACCCGCACCGGAAATACCCTCGGTAGAGACAATAAAGATTGCCGCAAATGCTGATGATGCCATGATTTCGTCTGACGCATATAATTCATTTCTTAACAAAGCCAAAAAAAATACATCTTATCAGGAGTATTTATCGGATAATTACGAACCTGAATATTCAACATACGGTGATAATCAGATTCAGTCATTTTACAATGTCCCATTGAAATATACATTTTATCACATTCTCAGTTTCACAAAGGGGCAAGATATTTTTCTGACTTCAACAAGTTCCGCTNAACATACTATCGATATGGTATACTACGGAACGGAAAGGGATCCTCGTAATAACATACAATTAAATAGCGCAACTTCACCCTTGATTCCATACGATACGATTCCCCCGATAACTATAGAACCAAGCAAAGAGTGGATAAAGGGTCCATGTCCGTATATCTTGGCCTCTTCTGAAGAAATGCAGGGATTGAACTGGTGCGGCCCTTCGGAAAAGGCGCTTAATTCCCTAACTCACATTGCTAAAATTCATGAAACAATACCTAAGACAGGGGTATATTTCGTTAGAATCCGCCATAATATTCCGGGGGGCATGGGAGTAGTAAACCTGAATGTGAACGGAACTTATTTTTACGAAAACGTTCCGATGACCTATTCATTTGTTAAGAATACAATTCCGGCAGACAATGTCAGTTATGAGTCGTTTACAATATCTGCCAATCCGGACATTGACGATCCAATTCTGTTCGTGCATGGTGCAGCCGATAAAGTTGTTGGAATAAATGACGATTGCACAAGGAAAATAAAAGAGTTTTTTGATCTGTCATATTATGATTCTTACATAGCACAAAAGTATAGATTCAAAACCTCCGGACTTAGTGTAAGTAGTTATATGTCGGTAAACCCTGAATCCGAATGCACTATCATTACAAATAGCCCACAGACAACAGTNTCATTCAAACCATCCCTGAGAAGCCAAGATATTCAGAATAGCCTATCAATTAGCGCTCAATCAAATACTCAGGGAACGATAATGCTTAATAATGACTCGAAAGACTTGACAATATCCTCTTTAAACACCGATATCAAACGCATTACTGCATTCGACATGTTCNGCAAAAAGATCAGTTCTATAGAACCGGATGGACAGATCGTATCAGTTCCGTTGTCTGCACTTAGACTCAATAATCATGGCACATATATAATATTTGTTGAGACCGCCGAAGCCTCATTCTCAAGAAAAATTTACCTGTGATGAGATTATTCTTAAAAAAATTGTATTAACTAATAAAGAGAATAAGATGCAATTCAGACATTTAATATCTGCGCTCATAGCACTTGCCGCTGCAGTTTGCTCAGCAGAAAACACAGTAGACCCGGAACTGAACAAGGCTGATGGCGAGGTCGCCGGACACGAATATGTAGACTTAGGGTTGCCGAGCAAAACTTTGTGGGCAACCTGCAACTTAGGCGCAAGCACACCATACGAATATGGAGATTACTATGCATGGGGGGAGGCCGAACCGAAGCTCACTTTTTCTTGGGAAAACTATAGATATGTCAGAGGAATAGACCATGAAGGTTCATTTTATTGGCATATACTTGATGACATAGGAGAAGAAATCAGTGGTACGGAGTATGACGCGGCCGCCCTGGAGTGGGGACATGGCTGGCGGCTTCCGACATATCAGGAATGCTATGAACTCCACATGTTGGGATGGCAAAAATGGACTACTGACGAGCAGACCAACGGGACACGTGCGTATGGAACGAATGAGAAAAGCATATTTCTTCCTGCCGGTGGCATAGGAGGTGAGGGCTTGAATGGTGAGGAGATATTGAGTGGAGTATGTGGCTACTATTGGACAGGAACCTATTCTCCCTGGTGCACAAACAACGGCACTCCCATTGAGCCAAGCATTCGTGCGAAGTCATTATGGGTCGATTTAAGCCACATGCAAGTAGGCGATATATATAAGTGTGGCGGAGCGAACATAAGACCCGTCATCAGCAAATCTGACGCGGGAATAAAAGAGACTTCTGCCGACAGTCCTTATATCTCACTGAAGTATGCGAACAGACAATTAAAGTCATACGGAGACATAGAGGGATGCACTGTTACGGTGACTGATCTCGCCGGGCGCATAGTGTTGCGGACTCCGGCGCAAGATGTGATGACTCTGTCCGACTTGAACGAAGGGATATATGTAGTCTCGATGGATAGAAGTGGTGTCTTGATCTCAACAATAAAAATTGATATCAGATGAACAGATTAATATTTATACTATCGATATTATTCACTACTCTATCGGCTATAGCCGAAGAGTGCTATTATTATTGCGGCTCCGATATCATCACTATTTCAAAAGATTCGGCTCACGCAGTGATCACGACTCCTAAAGGGGCTGCATCTAAAATGAGGGCTGTGTCCTCCATTGAAGTCATCAGACATATCACCGATCAGACATACGACATTACGGTGATACGGNAGACAGNTGCTGTTAATTTTGCCGATATCAAGAAGATGATGCCCGAAAGAATGACTGAAACATTCGTGACTCCTTGCTATATGATCGGAGCATGGAACGACTATACTCCCGACAATAACTA
>WFLX010264543.1_pt1 | contig 10692 bp, 7 predicted proteins | sample 4967041 | NCBI WGS metagenome assembly WFLX01 (sample SAMN12857096, study PRJNA449069) | gut metagenome | isolation source: stool from male and female vole | host: Microtus ochrogaster | place: USA:Florida | collected 2017
ATCATTGTTCGAAATGAGCCTTATAAAATCTATATCCGGCATCCGAGGCACTATCGGAGGGCAAAATGGCGACGGACTCGGTGGAGTTGATGTCGTTAAGTTTACTGCTGCTTACGCTCAGCATATGAAGAATGTCAACGGTGGAAAGGCCGGAAAAATCGTAGTGGGAAGAGACGCCCGCATCTCCGGTCAGATGGTTTCTCATCTTGTAGTTGGCACTTTGATGGCTATGGGTTTTGACGTGATCAATATAGGCCTTGCCACTACTCCCACTACCGAACTCGCTGTAGTAGGAGAAAATGCTGATGGCGGAATCATCCTCACTGCAAGCCACAATCCAATTCAGTGGAATGCCTTGAAACTTCTTGACAAGAATGGGGAGTTTCTCACTGATGCTGCCGGCAAGGAGGTGATCCGTATAGCCGAGGAGGAATCATTTGTGTTTGCCGACGTGATGGAGCTTGGCTCAGAATATATTAATGATTCGTGGGGCAACCGCCACATCGACATGGTGAAAGCTTTGCGACTCGTTGATGTAGAAGCAATCGCAAAAGCTGATTTCACGGTGGCCGTAGACGCTGTAAATTCAGTAGGCGGAATCGTGATTCCTCGTCTTCTGAAAGCTCTTGGAGTAAAGAATGTGATAGAGCTTAATTGCGAGGCCAATGGCCATTTCGCCCATACTCCAGAGCCCATACCGGAAAACCTCACTCAGATTGCCGATCTGATGAAGACTGGAAAAGCTGACGTTGGATTTGTTGTCGATCCGGATGTCGACCGTCTTGCAATCGTGATGGAAAATGGAGAGATGTTTGTTGAGGAATACACCCTTGTGGCTGTAGCCGATTACATTCTTTCCCACACTCCGGGATCTACAGTGTCTAATCTCAGCAGTTCCCGCGCACTCCGCGATGTCACTCGTCGCCATGGCTGTGAATACAATGCTGCCGCCGTTGGAGAGGTCAATGTAGTGGCTAAGATGAAGGAGACAGGAGCTGTGATTGGCGGAGAAGGCAATGGAGGAGTCATTTATCCCGAGCTCCACTATGGCCGCGATGCTCTCGTTGGCGTAGCTATTTTCTTGACCCTTCTTGCAAAATCAGGAAAGAAAGTCAGCGAACTAAAGAAGACATATCCTCCCTATCAGATAGCAAAGAATAAGATTCAACTCACTCCTGATATCGACGTAGATGCTATCCTTCTTGCTGTGAAAGATAAGTTTGCCGGTTGCGATATAACTGATATCGATGGAGTTAAGATCGATTTCCCCGAATCATGGGTGCATCTGCGCAAATCTAATACCGAGCCGATTATCCGCATCTACAGCGAGGCTGAGACAATGGAAAAGGCAGAGCAACTTGCCGAAGAAATCAAGCAAGTCATCGCCTCCCTCTAAAAAATGAGGTCGGAGACCTCTGGATTGTGTAATAACCCCAGNCTTCAGNCTGNGGTAAATAAAGAAAAATCATTAGCCTCGGAGAGGCGCTTTATGTAAAATATATGCTTAAGAAATTCTTCCTAAATCTCCTTTCGTCATTTGTCGGCGCATGGATTGCAATGGTGCTTTTCTGTGTNGTGGCAGTGTTTGTTGCCATTGGAGTGGCGGTTCGTCTCGGTGCTTCCGATGATTCTGCCACAACTAAAGTCAGCTCTGATTCGGTTCTTCTTCTCGACCTTACCGGCACTATTATAGAGACTCCCGAGGCCGGTGATATTGATTTCTTGTCGCTCCTATATGGCGAAGGAGTTGAATCTCCAACTGCTCTTAATATCCTCATCGATGGAATAAGGGAAGGCAAAGAATCTGATAATATCAAGGCCATGTATATCAAGTGTGGTCANCCAGCTGCATCTCCCGCTACTCTCAATGCCATCCGTATGGCTGTGGCTGATTTCAAGAAAAGCGGCAAGAAGGTTTATGCTTATGCCGACGCCATGACTATGGGCGACTATTTTGTGGCNTCGCAGGCTGATAGCCTTTTCCTCAACCCTGGAGGTATGGTAGAAATTTCAGGTCTTGGCGGCACTACTCTGTTCTTTAAAGATTTCCTCGATAAGATAGGAGTGAAGATGACCCTCGTGAAGGTGGGCACTTTCAANTCGGCAGCNGAACCATATATTTCCAATCAGATGAGTGCTCCGGCTCGTGCGCAGCTCGATACTCTTTACGGAAATATGTGGAGCTATATCGGACGTGCTGTAGCTGAAGGCAGAAAGTCTCTGAATGATGAGTCAATGAATAAGGCTGCCAATGAGTTTATTGTGTTTAAGCCCTCCTCTGAAGTTCTTAAGCAAGGGTATGTAGATCGCCTCGTCTATGAGCGTCAGGTGGATGATATCGTTGGGAAACTTGTCGATAAGGAAGGAAAGAAAGTGAAATATTATACTCCTGAGACTCTTTCAGAAAATTCAAATTGGGGCAAGGAATATAACAATAAGAATAGGGTAGCAGTCCTTTATGCTACCGGTGAAATTCAGGAATATTCCCGAAGTGGAATCGATTGCTATAAGCTNGTGCCTCAGATCACTGAGCTTGCCGACGACGATAATGTCAAGGCTCTCGTGCTTCGTGTCAATTCTCCTGGTGGTTCCGTTTTCGGTAGCGAGCAGATAGGTGAGGCTCTTGATTATTTCAAGTCGAAAGGAAAACCATTCATCGTTTCAATGGGCGACTATGCTGCATCTGGTGGCTATTGGATATCATGCACAGCCGACAAGATTTTTGCTGACCCTCTCACCATCACAGGTTCTATCGGTATTTTCGGTCTGTTCCCATCTGCAGAAGGTCTGGCCAAAAAAATTGGAATTACGCCCCAGACAGTATCTACCAATCCAGGTAAGAATATTTCTCTCTATTATGACCCAACTTCTGAGCAACTCGATGTGCTTCAGACCTACATCAACGACGGATATTCCCGTTTCGTAAAGAGAGTTGCTAAAGGTAGAAATATGAAAGAGGAGAGAGTTCGTCAGATTGCCGAAGGCCGTGTCTATGATGCAGCTCAGGCAATGGATCTCAAGCTCGTAGATAAGCTTGGCTCGCTCGACGATGCAATCGCTTTCGCAGCCTCCGAAGCTGGCCTTAAGACTGATAAGTATGGCATTGCTGTTTACCCCAAGTACAAACCTGATTTCTTGGATCTTTTGAAAGCTCAGGGTCTCGACCAACTGAATCAAGAGATATCCAAAATTACTGGTGAGCGTCCTGAGTCTGCCATCATCTATGAGACTTCTAAGCTGCTCCGTCGCTCTCCATGGCAAGCAAGGATGACTCCGCTTTCTGTTAGATTTAATTAAACAATCATCTCTCTACGCTTATGGCTGCCCTTGATAAATGCCTGCAATATGTATTGACTCCGTTTTCATGGCTATATGGATTCGGAGTCTACGTGCGCAATAAACTCTTCGACTGGGGGATACTGAAAGAAACGTCTTTCAGTGTCCCGGTGGTCGGTGTTGGTAATATCACAGTTGGCGGCACTGGCAAGACTCCCCATGTAGAGTATATTCTTGAATGCCTTCGGTATAAGCGTAATATCGCAGTCCTGAGCCGTGGTTATAAGCGTAAGACTCGTGGGTTTATTGTAGCCTCTGCTAAGAGCACTCCGGATAGCATAGGCGATGAGCCTTTGCAGATTTATGAGAAATTTGGAGGCACTGTCAAAGTTGCAGTTTGCGAGAGTCGTGTTAAAGGCGTGAGGGAGCTGATTAAGCAGTTTCCAAAGATCGATCTCATTGTGCTCGATGATTCTTTTCAGCATCGTTATATCAAGCCAAAGGTAAATATCATGCTGATGGACTATTCTCATCCTGTATATTCCGACAATATCCTTCCCCTTGGCCGTATGCGTGAGAGCAGCGATGCAAAGTATCGCGCAGATATGGTCATCACCACTAAATGCCCTTCTGATGTCTCTGCTCTCGATATGCGCATAGTCTCTAAGCGCCTTGAACTGATGCCATATCAAAAACTTTATTTCTCTACATTTGATTATGGTGGGTTGATTCCAGTTTTTCCGGATGATTGCACTGAGCGAGTGCTCCTTACCGAACTTACAGCCGACGACACCGTAATTCTTCTTACCGGGGTAGCAAATCCGCGCCCATTCGTNAATCATTTCCGTTCTTATCCATTCAAAAAGAAGGTGCTCCATTTCCCGGATCATCATGATTTCAAAAAGTCTGACCTTCATGAGATCCAGAAAAAATTCAATTCTGCTTCCGGCAATCGGAAAGTGATAATCACTACAGAAAAAGATGCGATGCGCATCAGCCACAACCCCTATTTCCCGGTCGAACTCCGCCCCTTGATATTCTACATCCCCATTGGCGTAAGGATGCTCGACACCAATTTCGGCTACGACTTCGTCCCCGACCTCCTCCAAGCCATCGAAAAATAACACATCATAATCATTGTCTGAAAAAATCATTGTCTGAAAAAGGTATTCTCCTCAGCTCGGAGAGCTGATATTGTGTCGAAACCCCAGGCTTAAGCCTGGGGTCAGACTAATACCACAGTAGCCTCGGAGAGGCGATTGGTGATGGTGTCTTTATCCAGGATTAGAATTACCAAATTCTTGTCTATCTAAACAATCCTTAGTTGTCTTGTGTTTTCTATTTAGTACAATTCTCTTTCCCTGAAAGAGGAAAGCTTTAAAATTCATACGATGGAAAAAACAATGCTCGACAAAATTAAGGAAACCTCCGCTTTCATTCGTGAGAAAGTATCTGAAATGCCCGAAGTGGCAGTAATTCTCGGATCTGGTCTTGGCAACCTTGCTGACAAGATGGATATCAAAGCTGAGATAGACTATCATGAAATCCCCAACTTCCCTGTTTCTACAGTTGCAGGACATGCCGGAAAACTAATTTTCGGCACTCTTGGCGGAAAATATATTATGGCTATGAAAGGCCGCTTCCACTACTACGAAGGTTATGATATGAAGCAAGTGACATTCCCTGTGCGTGTCATGAAAGACCTCGGTGTGAAGACTCTCTTTGTCAGCAATGCTGCTGGCGGTATGAACAAGGAATTCCGCGTTGGCGACGTGATGGTAATCACCGACCATATCAACCTTTTCCCCGAAAATCCGCTCCGTGGAAAGAATTATGATGAACTTGGCACTCGTTTCCCAGCCATGACGGAAGCTTATAAGAAATACTTAGTGAAGTATGCTGATGAGATCGCAGATGCAGAAGGTCTTCGCCTGATGCATGGTGTATATGTGGGCACTCCTGGCCCGACTTTCGAGACTCCAGCAGAATATGAATATTTCCGTATCATTGGAGGCGATGCAGTCGGAATGTCTACAGTTCCGGAGGTGATCGTTGCAAATCATGCAGGGATGGATGTATTCGGACTCTCNGTTATCACCGACTTGGGCGGAAAAGATGTCGACTATGTCCCCACTCACGAAGAGGTGCAACAAGCAGCAGAGACAGCTTCCCCCGTTATGGTGAAGCTCATCACCGAAATGCTCCGCAAACTCTAAAAACCTCACAACCCCACAACCTCACAACCCAAAATGTCAGAAATATCAGATATAGGTGAGTTTGGCCTTATCGACCGCCTCACTGCCGGTTTCCCCCTTCGCAATGAGTCGTCTATTCTNGGAGTAGGGGACGATGCCGCAATTATGAACTATGCCGACAAGGATGTCCTCGTCACTACCGACCTTCTCCTCGAAGGAATTCATTTCGACTTGAGATATGTACCTCTAAAACATCTCGGTTATAAGTCTGCGATAGTCAATTTCAGTGATGTCTACGCTATGGGAGGCACTCCTAAGCAGATTACTGTCTCTCTGGGTGTATCAAGTCGATTCTCCGTAGAGCATATCGACGCTCTTTATGAAGGTATCCGTACTGCTTGTGATTTATATGGGGTCGACCTCGTAGGAGGCGACACTTCAGCTTCTGTGACCGGTCTCGTCATAAGCATAACTTGCATTGGAGAATGCGAGAAAGGAAAAGAATTCCGTAGAGATGGTGCAAAACCTACAGATCTCATCTGTGTGTCGGGCGATTTGGGAGCAGCCTATATGGGTCTCCAACTCCTCGAGCGAGAAAATCGTGTCAGCGCTTCGGCCGGAAAGGAATTCCAACCAGATTTCGCTGGAAAAGAATATATTCTGGAGCGCCAATTGAAGCCCGAAGCAAGAAAAGACATAATTGAGGCTCTCAAGAAGGAGGGTATTCATCCTACTTCGATGATGGACGTCAGCGATGGTCTTTCATCTGAATTGCTCCATATATGCAAGAAGTCTAATACAGGTTGCCGTGTTTATGAAGATAAGATTCCTATTGACTATCAGACTGCCTTGATGGCTGAAGAATTGAATATGAATCTCATNANNGCNGCTATGAATGGAGGNGAGGACTATGAACTCCTGTTCACAGTCCCTTTGACCGACCATGACCGTATAGAAAACATCAAAGGTGTCAAGATGATCGGTTACATCACGGCACCCGAACTCGGATGCGCTATGATCACCCGCGACGGTCAGGAATTCCCTCTCAAAGCCCAGGGATGGAATGCCTTCACCCAAGAAAATAAATAGGTTTAACTCATCAAAACGTCATTTTGTATTATTTAACAGTAATTTTGCCCTCGTATCGAAACTAAAGTGTTAAATTTGCAATTGATTTATGGGTCACAGCTTTTGGACTCCTTGTCCGAAAGCTGTGATCAAACCATTAATATTATTTAGAAACCAACTGAAGCCCGTATGGAACAGACAGTTAATATTCGCGAACTCAACGATCGCATTGCTGCCAAGAGTAATTTCCTCAGTATGATCCGCAATGGTATGGATCAGCGCATTGTAGGTCAGAAGCACCTGGTAGATTCCCTTCTCATTGCTCTTCTTTGCAATGGTCATGTTTTGCTTGAAGGTGTACCTGGTCTTGCAAAAACCTTGGCTATCAAGACTCTTGCCAACATTGTAGATGCTAAATATTCACGCATTCAGTTCACACCTGACCTCCTCCCGGCCGACATTATCGGTACACTTATCTACAGCGTGAAGAAAGAGCAATTCGAAGTGAAGAAAGGTCCTATTTTTGCCAACTTTGTGCTTGCTGATGAGATCAACCGTGCTCCGGCTAAGGTGCAGAGTGCTCTTCTCGAGGCTATGCAGGAACGCCAGGTGACTATTGGCGACCAGACTTTCCCTCTCGATCGTCCGTTCCTCGTAATGGCAACNCAGAACCCTATCGAGCAGGAAGGTACATATCCGCTTCCTGAAGCTCAGACCGACCGTTTCCTNCTTAAGGTCGTAATCGGNTATCCCAACAAGCANGAGGAGAAGTTGATCATCCGTCAGAANATNCGCGGCACTCTCGANGATGTNCGTCCTGTNGTTTCTACTCANGATGTNTTGGAAATNCANAAACTCGTCCGCGAGATCTATATAGATGAGAAAATCGAAAATTACATTGTCGACATCGTTTTCGCAACTCGTAATCCTGAAGCTGCCGGCTTGAAAGACCTCGAGGGTATCATTGCTTACGGTGCTTCTCCTCGTGCATCTATTTCTCTTGCTCAGGCTTCTCGTGCATACGCATTTCTCCAGGGAAGAGGCTACGTGATCCCTGAAGATGTTCGCGCTGTTTGCCATGACGTTATGCGCCATCGTATCGGCTTGACCTACGAGGCTGAGGCCAACAATATCTCTGCCGACGAAATCATCTCCAGCATTCTCGACAAAGTCCAAGTCCCCTAAAGAATCTCTTGGCCCTTGACCCTTGACNCTTGNCTCTTGACTCTTGCTTAACCCTTAACTCTTAACTCTTTACACTTATTCGTTTTGGATGCCAAAGAACTTCTAAAGAAAGTACGAAAAATTGAAATAAAGTCGCGTGGACTCTCCAACAATATTTTTGCTGGAGAATACCACACTGCTTTCAAAGGCAGGGGTATGATGTTTTCCGAGGTTAGGGAATATCAGCCTGGCGACGACGTGCGTGATATTGATTGGAATGTTACGGCACGCCATAATAAACCGTATATTAAGGTCTACGAAGAGGAGCGGGAACTTACAGTCATGCTTCTCGTCGATGTCAGCGGAAGTCGCGATTTCGGCGCAGTAGGNCAGGTCAAAAGGGAGTTTATTGCTGAAATTGCCGCCACTCTGGCTTTCTCTTCAATTCAGAATAATGATAAGGTCGGAGTGATTTTTTTCAGCGATAAAGTGGAGAAATTCATCCCCCCGCAGAAGGGACGAAAGCATATCCTCTTTATAATTCGTGAGATAATTGATTTCAAACCTGAGCACCGTGGCACTGACATTAACGCTCCTCTCGTGTTTATGACGAATGCCTTGAAAAAGAAATGTTCAGCTTTTATCTTGAGCGACTTTATTGATTCTCATGATTATTTCAAGTCTCTTTCTATTGCCAATCATAAGCATGATGTCGCTGCTATTCAGGTTTATGATAAGCGCGATGCCAAGATGCCTGACGTCGGTCTGATCCGCCTTCAGGATCTGGAGACTGGCAGAGACCTTTGGCTTGATACTTCCTCCAAAAGCGTCCGCAAAGCCTACGATAAGGCTTGGTATGAGCGTCAACAGAATTTTTCTTCTACCACTGCCCGCTGCGGTGTAGATTCAGTCTCAGTTGCCACCGATGAAGACTATGTCAAGGCGTTGATCGCCCTTTTCCGCCGTCGCGGATGATCTTTTTTATCTGTAGACAAAATTATGCATTATGCATTATGAATTATGCATTCTCTTATGAGTAAGTCTTTTTTTAAATATTTGGCTATCTTTGTTATTGCCGTCGTGTGCCACTCTCGCTCTCTTGCAGATGTGCAGGTGACTGCGGCTCTCGACTCTGCGTCTATATTGATGGGGCGCGTCGATACTCTGCGCCTTTTTGTAGAGCGTGATGCTGATCGCCAAGGTGTGTTCCCTCTTTTCAATAAGATGACTCCGGGTAGCTACGTCACTTTGATGGGCGACACAGTCGAGCTTGGTATGCCCCGTATGGATACAGTGAAGCGAGAAGGCTCAAGAATAGTCGAACGCTTCGTTGTTCCGGTTCAGGTGTTTGATTCAGGTTTCTATCGTCTTCCCCCGTTCGTTTATNTCTCCGCTACCGATTCTGCTGCTTCAAATCCAGTTGATTTGACNGTAGTGCCGGTGAAAGTAGGGGAGAACGAGGCTATNTCAGATTATCAGGATATNACNGATCCTTCCGACCGTTCGTTCTGGGACTGGATGCCTGATTGGCTCTATGATCTTTGGTGGATGTGGCTTCTCCTNATAGTGGCAATNGCAGCNGCTATTTATTTCGGTAGGAAGTATCGNAAGACNGGNAANTTTATCACTCTGCCCGAAAAACCGCAGCCTAAGCCGTGGACAGTCGCTCTTCAGCAACTTGATCATCTCAAGGAGAAAAACCTTTGGGAAAATGGTATGGAGAAGGAATACTTCACAGATCTTACCGACATTCTCCGCGAATATCTCTTCAAGCGTTTTGGAATCAACGCTATGGAGATGACTTCACGCCAGATCATGCAGACTCTTGCCGATCAGGCCGACGTGAAGGAGAAGCGTGGCTATATGCGTAAGATTCTTGATATTGCCGACTTTGTGAAGTTTGCAAAGGTTCGTCCTCTCCCTGCCGATAATGTGGCAGCCTACGAAAATGCAGTCAATTTCGTCAAGGAGACCATCCCNGCGGATCCNGATCCCNGACANCNGCACANCTGACAACTGACCCACAGANANNNGAAACCTCGACANCTGANANCTCNACANAGAAAGGAGGTGACAAATGAAGTTNCTTCATCCTGGTATGCTTTGGCTGCTTCTGCTTTTGATCCCTCTNATTGTCTGGTANNTCATTAAGCATCGCAGTGCAAACCCTTCNTTGGGNATNTCTACNTTGCAGCCATTCCTAAAGTTTGGTAATTCNTGGAAGGTTTGGATCATTCATCTTTGCTTTGCATTGCGNCTTTTNNNNATCGCTGCNATNATNGTNGCNCTTGCTCGTCCGCAGACTCATGATAGTTTGAAAAATTCCCGCGTACTCGGTACTGACATCGTCTTGGCAATGGATATCTCCGGCTCTATGTCGGCCACAGATTTTAAGCCGAACCGTTTCGTTGCGGCTAAGGATGTGGCTACTTCGTTTGTAAACTCACGCCAAAACGATAATATGGGTCTCGTAGTGTTTGCAGGTGAATCTCTTTCCCTGATGCCTCTGACCAACGACCGGGCTGCCCTTATCAATGCAATTGCAAATGTAGATATGGGCGACCTCAATGATGGTACTGCCATTGGCGATGGTCTGACAAGCGCTATCAATCGTATATCTCAAGGAAAAGCTAAGTCCAAGAGCATCATTTTGCTCACCGACGGTAGCAACAATGCCGGCGATGTCCCTCCCGTCACTGCTGCTCAGATTGCAAAACAAAAAGGAATAAAGATATATACTATTGGTGTCGGCACTAATGGCAAGATGCAGATTGCCGACCCCTACGGCTTCTCTACTACAACTCTTGAGACCAAAATCGATGAGCCATTACTTAAGAATATGGCGAAGTTGACAGGTGGTAAATATTTCCGTGCTAAAGATGAGCGTATGCTCAAGCAGGTGTTTGATGAGATTGATTCTCTTGAGAAGTCGAGCATCGATGTCAATTCTGTCACTCTTACTCAAGAGGAGTTTATGCCATGGCTTTGG
>WFLX010297619.1_pt1 | contig 10692 bp, 13 predicted proteins | sample 4967041 | NCBI WGS metagenome assembly WFLX01 (sample SAMN12857096, study PRJNA449069) | gut metagenome | isolation source: stool from male and female vole | host: Microtus ochrogaster | place: USA:Florida | collected 2017
GCCAGACCCATATTATGATGGAGCTGAGGGTTTTGAGAATGCATTGGACCTTATTGAAGGCGGTTGCCAGACTCTTTCTGAATGCATAATTCATAATTCATAATGCATAATTGAATAGACTGTAAAAACTTGTGAGCGAAAAACCTAATTATGAATTATGCATTATGAATTATGAATTATCGTAGGGAGTATGCGACGCTTTTTAGGTTGGGAATGCCGGTTATGGCGACCCAACTTGGTATAATCACGGTGGCTTTTGCTGACACCGCGATGGTGGGAGCGTATGGTGTCGACCAACTGGCGGCAGCTGCTTTCGTCAACTCTATGTTTATGATTCCGGTGGTGATGCAGATTGGTTTTGCATCGGGCATCACGCCACTAATCGGTGCACTGTTCGGACGCGACGACCATGAGGCAGCCGGCCGTACGCTGCGTGCTGGCCTGCAGGTGAATTCTTTTCTCTCGATTGGGCTGACCGTGCTGATGGGAATTCTTTATTTCTTTCTTGGCAATTTCGGACAACCCGAAGAGTTGCTCCCTTTGATAAGAGAATATTATCTCATTATCCTTGCATCGCTGCTGCCGATGGCAATCTTCAACTGCTCTCAGCAGACCGCCAATGCCGTCAACGACACTGCGATGCCGATGTGGATAATCCTATCGGCAAATGTGCTGAATATTTTGGGCAATTATGTGCTCATCTATGGCAAATGGGGTTTTCCTGAGCTGGGACTCAACGGAGCCGGACTTTCTACTCTGACGGCGCGAATTGCATCGGCAATAGCTATTTTGCTCGTATTCATGATATCTCGTCGCTATAGGCCATATAAGAAAGAAGCATTAGGAGCAAGCCATGTTGGGCATATCCGACGGATCGTGTGGACCACTTCATGGCCAATAATGATTCAATCGGGTATCGAATGCGGACTTTGGACTCTTGGAGCAATTGTTACAGGCTGGTTTGGCAAGATACAATTGGCAGCTTACCAGGTGATCAACACCATATCGCAGTTGGGCTTCATGACTTTTATGAGTTTTGGAATCGCGGTTTCAATTCGCGCATCCAACTGCACAGGTGCTGGCGACATCCCTGGAGTGAGACGGATTACCATTGCCGGTTTGCATCTCAATTTGGTACTTGCAGCGGTTGCATCGGTGGTGTTCTGGATATGGGGCGACAATCTTACCCATCTTTTCTCCCCTGATGCAGAAGTGCTGGCATCTGCTAAATTGCTGATAGTGCCGTTGGTGCTCTATCAGTTTGGCGACGCTATCCAGCTTACGTTTGCCAATGGATTGAGAGGCACCGGGAATACACGGCCATTCGTGTGGGTTTCGATGATAGCCTACATTCTGATTGGTGTGCCGGCAATGTTTTGGTTGGCGACGGGATTGGATATGGGGAATGTCGGAGTTTACTATAGTTTCTCGTTTGCTTTGTTTAGTGCGGCGGTATTGCTGTATGTATATTTCAGGCATACGATTAACCGATTAACAAACAAATAACACGAATCGCCTCTCCGAGGCTACTGAGCGTTTTTGCTCTGCCCCAGGCTTAAGCCTGGGGTTTCGACACAATAACAGCTCTCCGAGCTGAGAAGGAAGTTAAAATACATACCATTAATAACTTAATAATTTATGAAGACAAGGATAATCGGATTGCTGCTCATGATGATGGCAATCGGGCAGATGTGGGGTGCTGGAGATGGTCGGTATGCCCAGACTATAGTCGTAGCACAGGATGGCAGTGGCGACTATAAGACTATCAATGAGGCTGTCAAAAAGCTGAGAGGGGATATTGAAGAGCCTGTACGCATCTATATCAAGGATGGAGTGTATAAGGAGAAAGTGCTTCTCAACAATACCCTCAAGAATGTGACACTCGAGGGGGAAAGCCGTAAAGGTACTGTCATCAGCAATGGCGATTACGCCCAGCTCAATAATATGGGCACCTCCGGCAGCTATACCCTTCGCGTGGATGCCAATGACGTCAACATCAAGAATATGACTATCGAGAATACGGCTGGTCCGGTAGGGCAGGCTGTTGCTCTTCATACTACAGGAGATAAAATCCATGTGAAAGATTGCGACATTCTTGGCAATCAGGATACTCTATATGCTACGGGGCACAACTCACGCGCTTTGTTTGACAATTGTTATATCACGGGCACTGTAGACTTTATCTTTGGAGCCGCCACTGCCCTCTTCCGCAATTGCCATCTGCATGCACTTCGCGATGGATATCTTACGGCGGCCTCTACTCCGAAGGAGAATAAGGTGGGATATGTGTTCGACCACTGCAAGGTGACGGCTGCTCCTGAAGCTAAGAATGTGCATTTGGGAAGGCCATGGCGTCCATACGCTTCTACCTTCTTTATCAATTGCGAACTTCCGGAAAACATCAATCCTAAAGGGTGGCATAACTGGGGAAAAGAAGAGAATGAGAAGACTGCGCGATATGGAGAGTATAAGTCAACCGGAGCGGGAGCCAAGGATAAGGAACGCGTGGGATGGAAGAAGACTCTCAACGCATTAGATGCGGCTGAACTGACTGATCCGGGCAGGATATTTGCTCGCAACTCCGTTTGGATACCGGAGTGATGCGTAGTGCGTATCGCGTTACGCGTTACGCGATACTCGTTACGAAATTTAACTTTGGGCAGATTTGTTTGTCTTATAGAGTATGAAAAGAATATTTAGTATAATTTTTGTTGCTTTATGCTTGGTCCTTGCAGGGGGTATGGCCCGAGGAGCGACTAAGTTTGANGATGAGACTTTGCGGTATGTGATCACTTATAANTGGGGACTTATCACAAAGGANTCAGGTGAGGCTACNCTTTCNCTTAAAAACCAGGGTTCAAAATATTATATACAGTTGACAGGGAAGACCAAACCATGGGCTGATGGACTCTTCAAGGTGCGTGATACCCTGACATCTGTAATGGACAAAGGGAAATTTCTCCCTTTGAGCTACACAAAAGCGGCACACGAAGGTGACAAATTTGGCAAAGATATCATAGAATATTCCTATTCAGGAGATCACGTGACAGGCAAAGCCGTAAAATATAGAGACAAAAAGGGAAAGATAACGACAGAAAACCTTGAATTGTCGGCNACNGGCGACACTTTCGACATGCTAAGCGTCTTCTATTGGCTTCGCTCAATGGATCCTGCCACTATGCCTATAGGGGAGAAAGTCACTGCTACCATGTTTTCAGGCTCACACGAAGAGACAGTGAAAATATGGAAAGTGGGAGAAGGAACGGTGAAGATGCGAGATGGATCGAAGAGAGAAGCTTGGCATCTCCGCTTCACATTCACCTCGAAGGGGGGGAAGAAGACGAGCGATGATATCGATGCATGGCTCTCTAAAGATGCGAAGCACATTCCTCTTCAAATTAAAGGATCTCTTCCGTTAGGACATGTGTGCGCCTACTTGATTAATTCATAATTGGCTTCGCCCAAGCTAAAGCAAGTCATAATGCATAATGCATAATTAGCTACGCAGTAAATTTAATTATGCATTATGCATTATTATTTGGGGATTATTGTGAATGTGAGGGAGCCGCGAGTCGACGGGGCTCCTTTTTTTGCACTCCATCGGGCTTGCATGGCGGCTTGCTCGCATTTTTTGCGGATTTCGCGCGTTGCGGCTCCCGATGCTGTGGCTGTCAGCACTTTTCCTTCAGCATCTACAGTGATCGAAACCGTGACAGTGGTCTTGTGAGCGAGAGAGACATCTGGAAGAGGGCATCCAAGGAATTGGCGGCCAGACATCTTGCCGGAGACTCCACTTCCAGCTCCATCACTGCCTCCTGCAGAGTCGAACTTACCAGATACTGAACCTGGCTTGCTTTTAAACTTACCGGCCATAGACGTAGCCACTTTCTCCTCATCTTTTTTCTTATCAGGGGCAGCAGTCTGCACAGCGCTTTCCTCATTAGATGTGATGAGAGTCTGCTCAGGCGACGGAACAGTGTTCTCACCCGAGACCACTGTGTGGGCTTGCTCTACGGGAGCCGGAGCGGGTTCACCTTTTANCTCAGGAGCCGGACTATCATGGGTAGTGGCATCGGGTTCGCCTATAGTCTTGTCATTCTNAAGCAGGANTTNCGGNTCNAGGAAAATCTCATCTTCTTCAAGTTCAGGGTTNTCNGATGTTGCAGCCATCTTTTCNTCATAGCGCAGAGTNGCCACGAGAAGCCACACGAGCATAAGCCCAACCGCCAGGATAGTGACGAAGGCTGCGATAAAGGAATCTCTGCGTTCGGATTTATTCATAATTTTATTAATTCATAATGCATAATTAGCTACGCAATGCAAACAATGATGAATTATGCATTAAGCACTATGCATTAATCTGGATTTTCTTGGAGGGCTTTGGTTGCGAGCACCATCTTCATGCGTCGGCGTGCAGCCATATCGAGGATTTCCACAATTTTTCCATATTCCACCTTNTCGTCGGCATAAAGTGCAATGCCGCGGGTGGANTCCTGCTGCTGGATGAGAGTGANGGCAGAGATGAGTTCATCCCGGGTGACAGCACGGGGGATTGAGTTCCCGGGTANGGAATCNGTGCGGTCCATCACGATGTAGAACTGTGAAAGNGAATCCACATAGACCTCTGTCAGAGGTTTTTTNGAAGTCTGCTCAGAAGATTGCGGAAGATTGACATCGATGGCTGCTGGGAAGATGAGCGTCGAAGTCACCATGAAGAAGATGAGCAAGAGAAATATCACGTCGGTCATCGACGACATCGAGAAAGTGTCGAGACTTTGGAATGAGCGTTTGAGAGCCATTAGGGTTGTGGGGTTGTGTGATTGTGGAGTTGTGGAGTTAGGAGGCCGGCTCGTTAAGGAGGTCCATGAATTCCATTGTTTTGGTCTCCATGCCGGTCATCACGCGGTTGACGCGGCTTACGAGGAAGTTGTAGGCAAATAGCGCTAATATACCTACGATAAGACCGGCTACGGTAGTGACAAGTGCTTGATAGATACCGCTTGAAAGCACAATGATATTAGCTCCTGTGCCTGCCATAGCGAGGGCATAGAAAGCTTCGATCATACCTGTAACAGTGCCGAGGAATCCAAGCATCGGGGCTCCGGCTGCAGTGGTAGAAAGCCAAGTGAATCCCTTTCCGAGTTTTGCCACTTCAATATTACCTGTATTTTCGATGGCAACGAGCACGTCTTGCATTGGGCGTCCAATACGGGTGACGCCCTTTTGAATGAGTCGTGCGTATGGAGTATCAGTTTTCTTGCAGAGCTGGAGGGCACTTTCAAGGTCGCCTTCATGCACATAGTCGCGAATGCGCTGCATGAAAGAGCTGTCTTCCTTGCTTGCGCGGGAGATAGCGAGGCAGCGTTCCACGAAGATATAGATGCTGACGATGAGTAAGAGAGCGAGAGGAATCATGATGTAGCCACCGTCCATGACGAGCGACCATAGGGATAGGNTTTCCATAATTNTTTCAATGCATAATGCATAATGCATAATGCATAATTTTATTCAACTGNTTTATATATGATTACTTTTTTTGATATTCAAATTGAGCAAAGCGCGAATATTTCCGTATGATGCCAATTATNAATTATGCATTATGAATTATGAATTATGCATTANCAAGAGAGGCAGTCGAGATAGCGATGGANGGTCTCTNCTATGCCAAGGTATAGGGCATCGCAGATCAAGGCGTGACCTATGCTGACCTCGTCGATCCAAGGAATCATCTCGTGGAAATACTTGAGATTTTCGAGACTCAGGTCATGCCCGGCATTAAGACCAATGCCACACACCTTTGCGACGGTTGCGGCATCCAGGAATGGAGCAATCGCGTGCTCTCGACTTCGGGCGTAATTGTCAGCATATCCCTTCGTGTAGAGCTCAACACGGTCAGCACCAGCGAGCTTTGCTTCCAATACTTGATTGGAATCTGGATCTACAAACAACGAGACTCGAATACCGGCATCCTTGAATCTATTTATGATTGGGATAAGCATTTCTGAATTAGCCATAACATCCCATCCATGGTTTGATGTCAATTGTCCGGGAGCATCCGGCACGAGAGTGACCTGAGCGGGACGCGTCTCGAGCACAAGCCTGATGAAATCTTCAGAGGGGTATCCCTCGATGTTGAGCTCGGTAGAGATAGCCTCCTTCAGCATGGGGACGTCGACGCGTCGTATGTGGCGCTCGTCGGGGCGTGGGTGTACTGTGATGCCTTGAGCACCCGCTTTCTCACAAGTGAGAGCAAACCTGACGAGATCGGGATTATTCTCGCCGCGGGCGTTGCGGATAGTGGCAACTTTATTGATATTGACGCTTAGTCTTGTCATTTTCTCTTTTCTTTTGTTATAAATATATAATACAACAAAGAAAACATCAATATTACGCACAAAATTGGAGATTTAATCAAATTCGGCATAATATTTGTTTTATCTATGGCAAAGTTAATGAAAAACATTGAAAACTCCAAATAATTCAACATTTGCTCCGCAAATGTTGAGGTTTATAGGTTTATAAGTTTTGGGGTTAGGATAATATTTAACGAAAAAAAGGAAAGATAACATTGACTACACAAGAGACACTCATACAGCGCGACGATTGCAGCATGGTGACGCTCCTCTGCTCACCGGCCGACTACAGTGCCAGCATTCTCACCCATGCGTGTGAAGATGCGGGAGCTCCGGTCGTAGACCTACTCACTCAGCCTGCCGATGAGTCGAGCATCAGTGTGACTCTGCGGCTTCGTTGCGACGATCCCACCCCTGCCATCCACAATCTGGAACGCTACGGATATGAAGTGGCTGAAGCAGAAGGGAATAATTATACTGATGCAGTGATAGCGGCCGAACGCATGCTTGAATTGCAGGTATTATTGAATGTATAAGAGTATGAAACGGATTACGTTAGCGCTGTATGGAAAATCCCGTCAGGATGAGAATCTGACAGGGATACTGAATTTTGTGGCCGAAGCCCGTAAAAGGGGATTCGGCCTTTTGTGTCATGAAAAGTTTGCAGCCTATCTGGCAAGATTTTTGGAAAATACTGATTTTATCCCACAGGTGTTTTCAGGCATCCCGGATGCCGATATTGCCATAAGTTTTGGCGGCGACGGGACATTCCTTCGCACAGCACGCCGTCTGGAAGCCACTGAGATTCCAATTGCTGGTGTCAATACCGGCAATTTAGGGTATCTTGCTCATTTCTCAATCGACGACACCTCCCTCCTTCTTGATGGAATAAAGAATAAGACTCTTAAAATGCAACCCCGTAAACTAATTGAAGTTTCGGGGAAAGGTGTCCCCTCCGATTTNCTGTNNTGTGCGCTGAATGAGATTGCGCTCNTGAAGGATGATTCGGCTTCGNTGATCAATGTGAATGTGGAGNTGGATGGATTCTTTCTTGCTGNTTACAGAGCGGNTGGACTAATTATTTCTACAGCCACCGGAAGCACCGCTTACAATCTATCGGTGGGAGGACCAATTGTGCAGCCGGAGATGGACTGCATGGTGTTGGCTCCGGTGGCTCCGCACTCCCTGACACTCCGCCCCATAGTAGTGGCTGGGAGTTCGGTACTTAGGCTTGTGATGTCGTCACGTACAGGNCGATATCGTCTTAGTGTCGATGGCTACAGCGTCACNATGAGGGAGGGAGATGTCCTTGTGTTGAAGGCAGCCCCATANGTGGTCAATATGCTTTCGCCACATGACGACACCTTTGCAGCCTCTCTTCGGGAGAAGCTGCTCTGGGGAAGACGATAAATAGATAATTATAAGAAGAAAGATACTCCTACAGTGAATGGGGTGAAATTGATTTGAGANCCGGTCTTTAGCATCTTCATCGGCGAGTAGCGCACGTAGATGCCAAGTGCATTGTGATAGGAAAGGCATCCGAAAAAGTCGACTGTCACATCCCTGCGGTCAAAATCCTTGGAGAAATATTCGCATTTATTGCCAGCCTTATCCTCATAAATTCCTTTAAGAGAAGCGTAGGTATTGAAATTAAGAATCGGACCAACTTTCAGTTTCATCCATGATTTCGGAATCTTCCATTCATACATCAATGGAAGTTGCAGACTGAACACCTTAAGATTTGTAGACTTTATATTTACCCCTTCCGGAGCCTCTCCCCACTCTATGCCNCCATTTCCATCGGGNTGAAGCCAACGGCCATCTGCGGTAGCTTTAAAATTACGCCAATCAAAGCCTAAGCCAAGGTATATTCTCGACCGNTTGAATATATAGCCAACATTAAAACAACTTAGCCAACTGATTTCAAAAGATTTTGACCATTGCAGTCCACCTCCACCAGTCTGGTCAGTCGCCTTATTCAGTCCGATGCAAAGGCCATCCATACCTATGGCCCACCCAGCTTTTTGATTTTTTCTGCTCATGTAGTTGAAACCCGGGATATTAAGTGTTGTCTTCGAAGAGTGTTGCGATGTGCTGACTTTCGCACCGGGAGCGTACGAAACGAAATGTGATTGTTCAGCCCGGGTCACTGTATCAGTTATTGTGATGAGCGTGCCGTCAGCACTCTCCGTGATCACTACCTTTGATGGCGTATCTACTCTCAATAATGTATCCCGATTCTCAGTTGATGCTATAGAAGAAAGGGAGAGAATGAGGAGGAAGNGTGAGGAAATATATCTTTTCATAAAATTCATTTTTTTAGTTACTAAACACGCGTGCAAACGCANCGGGATGGCGCCTACTATCCTGAAGAGTCGTTAGAAATTAACTGTGGCGCCTATACTCCAAGACTTAAGTTGCGGACCGTAAGGAGATTTGAAGAGAGTCATCGGACTCCAAGAGGCATATATTCCCAGAATATCGCACACTCCAAGCGAGCACATCAGTTCTGCAGTAAAGAGTCGTTGCTGAAGCCCTTTATATTTCGTCTTGATTTTGGATGCTCCGTTTGAAATCTCCGTTCGTGCGTAGGCGTATGTGTTGAATACTCCTATTCCCCCAGCCGTAAACTTGACATCGCGACCAATAGGGAGTGTGAAAAGCAAAGGCACTTGGAAATTCATGACATGCAGTGCAGTAGATTTCACTTGATATCCCTNTNCTANAGNAACAATGACAAGCTGAGATCCAATACGCAAGAACATGAAGCCATCTTGAGCATTATATTTTTGGAACCCCATTCCAAGTCCTATGGAAAAAGAAGGAGTATGTGAGCCCCTGCTCCACCGCATTCCTATGATATCTCGGACTCCTCCTTCCAGTGAATTTTTTATGTTGCCTTTGTCAAAGTAGTTGAATCTATGGCCTAAATAAATATTACCCAAACCAAATACGTATGTTTGGAGTTTGGAATGCTTTTTCTTCTTTTCTTTTTTAATACCGAATGGCAATTCGAAGTCGATATTATCTACATCTTCATAATCGTCAGCATCATTGACTGTGATATTATATGTGAAAAGTTCGTTTCCGGATTCTTTATTGGTGGTGACATCCACTTGTGTGGTGTCGGCAGTGCGGGATATAAGCACCATGTCGGCATTTTCAATAATTCTCACAGTGTCAGCAGCTTCCCGTGACTGCGAAAAGACATATAAGGAAGGAAAGAGCAGTGTTAGTGTTAATAATAAATGTCTCATATCATTTGATTTTTTTCGTTATCATTGTTTTGACTTGTTCCGGGCTCCAATCCCCTTCAATGTAGACGAGGGTAGTTTTGTCTTTCCCTTTCGGACGAAGATCGAGGTAAAACAGATATTTTCTGTGCTTACCCTCGCCTCCGAGTCCATAAAAACCGAAATATAGNTTTCCGTCTTTGAAGGAGGTTTCCTTAAATTCAGCTTTAGCACCATCTTTTTTGACACTTCTTGCGATGTCGTCGGCCATCTCAGCATTGCCGGCCACTGACACGCTTTTATATGCTGAAAGTCCCTTCCAGCCGGTCTGCTCACCGGAGAAACTAACCATCGTTACGGCTGGATTCTTTGCGAAATCCTCCTTAAAGAATGGTGAAACATTGAGTTTCTGAGCATTTGCCGTTGCACTTGCCATGCTTACGAATAGCATTACCACGAGTGCCATCCATTTTATAAAATGCTGTTTCATATTTCTTCTTCATTAAAAGCATCCCTGATATCGTCAAGATCGGATGTGACTGTATGCGCAAACAATTCCGATGAGATACTNATATCATTAAGCTGCTCGTCAACTATCTTCATTATCTCTGTCTGATCGCTGATTTTGACACCCTTAATATATGCCATCATTCCTTCGCNCTGGCTTGTNNAGNTGTNCGTTNTGCCAAANNNCCATGGTGCANGCNCCNGCNATNACAGCNANNGCAGCCGCAGCTCTCCAAATGCGNGNCTTATTGGCNCGTCGAGGNTTGGANGATTTNGAAAGTGCATTAGGCTTGCGGGTCATAAGCATGACGGCAAGTGCCTCATCGGCCTTCGGATCTTTTCCTCTATATGAGAGGAGGGTGTGGAAAAGTTCCTCTTCTTCCTTTATCGACAATTGGGCATCAAAATAGAGGTCAATTGCCTTGTGTATGTCTGTTTCTTTCATCTTGCTTGTCGTTTTAGGTAAAGTTCCCTGATAGTCTTTCTTGCCCGCGAGACTATCATTCTTGCGTTTGCCACCGAGATCTCGTAATAAGAGGCGATTTCATCAAATTCCCACCCGTCTTGGTCACGATGAAGTAGTATTTCCCGGTCGCGAG
>WFLX010020741.1_pt1 | contig 10691 bp, 6 predicted proteins | sample 4967041 | NCBI WGS metagenome assembly WFLX01 (sample SAMN12857096, study PRJNA449069) | gut metagenome | isolation source: stool from male and female vole | host: Microtus ochrogaster | place: USA:Florida | collected 2017
CTCCTTTTGCTGGCGGGTGTCACCCTTTTTGTGGTGACCCAGACCACCTCCGGTCTGGACGTGGACCGCATCGCCGCCTTTCTCCGGAGCGTGCATCCCATCCTTTTAGTCCTGTCTGTGGTCAGCGCCCTCTCCTGCCTGGTGGTAGAGGGCTGGGTCTGCCGGATGCTGTGCGCCCGGCTGGGACACCGGGTCCCCATGCGCAAGTGCGTGATGTGGGCGGCGTCGGACTACTATATCTCGGGCATCACCCCGCTGGCCACCGGCGTCCAGCCCGCAGCGGCGTATTTTATGCAAAAAGACGGCATTCCCCTGGCGGAGGCCTCCCTCCTGCTGGTTCTCAACACCACCATGTACCAGGACGCGCTGTTCTTTTTGGGCATCCCCGGCATCCTCATCGTCCTTGTGTCCCCTCAGGCCTCCATCCCCGCCGGCGCGGCCTGGATGCTGGCGTACGGCTTCATCGCCATTTTCGTGATGCTGGTGGTGTGCGTGCTGTGCATGGTCCAGGGCAGCCTTGTCCGGCGCATCGGGGTCTTTTTCATCCGGGTCTTCGCCAAACTCCGCTTGGTGAAAAACCCGGCCAAGACCCTGACCTCCATGAACAAGGCCCTGGAGGAGTACAGCAAAACGGCCACCCTCATCGGCCGGGACAAAAAGGCCGTCTGGGGCGCGCTGGGCATCAACCTGCTCCAGCGCTTCATGGCCGGGATGCCCGTTTGTCTGCTNGCNCTNGGNCTNGGGGTGGAGCCGGCGCTGCTGCCGGTGGTCTTCGCCCTGAACGTCCTTTGCATCATTGGCGCGTCCGCCTTCCCCATCCCCGGCGCGGCCGGGGTCACCGAGCTTCTCTTTGTACTGCTGCTCTCCCCCCTCCTTGGCTCCGCCACCGAGTCTGTTATGCTCATCACCCGGCTGCTGGTCTTTTACCTGTGCGTGCTGGTGGGCGGTGTGTGGACCTGGGCCAGGATGNTGCGGCGGTCCGAGGGGAACCCTGAAACGAAAGACTGAGAGAGATAGAGGCGAAAGCAAATGCTAGGAAATTACGATTACACCGTTTGGCTCACCTATCTGTCCGCCGTACTGGGCGTTACGGGCACCCTCTTCGGCGTGGCGGGGGAGGGACACCCCTGGACCGCCGGGGTATGCCTCATCCTCTGCGCCATCCTGGACGGCTTTGACGGCCGGGTGGCCCGGTCCAAGAAGGACCGCACCGAGGCGGAGAAGCGCTACGGCATCGAGATCGACTCCTTTGCCGACACCATCTCCTTTGGCGTGCTCCCCTGCGCGCTGGTGTACGCCATGGGCAAGGCCCTGGGTCCCCTGGCCCCCCAGCCGTTCTGGACCGTCTTTTACGTGGTCGCCCCCCTCTTTGTGCTGGCGGCGGTGATCCGCCTGGCCAGCTTCAACGTGGCGGCGGAGACCGCGCCCCAGACCGGTCCCAAGGCCTTTACCGGCCTGCCTGTCACCTCCTCGGGCATCCTCTATCCCCAGCTCCTGCTCATCCAGTTCTTCCTTCGCCAGGACTTCAACCTGCTGCCGGTGAGCCTGTGCGTCATGGCTCTCCAGGGCTTCCTCTTCCTGTTCAAACCCCTTCGCATCCACAAGTGGAGCCTCAAGCCCATTTTGGTCCTGGCCCTTTTGGGACTGGCGGAGATCGCTTTCCTGGCCTATCTCTTCCTCCACAATGGACTCTAAGCGGCGGCAAACGGTGGACCCGGCGGCGGTGAAGCCGGGTCTGTCCCTGCGCTTTCTCTACCGCACGGTCCCCGGCCGTCTCGCGCTCAAGGTCTTGACCCGTCCCGCCGTTTCCCGTCTGGTGGGCCGGGTCTTGTCATCCTCCCTCTCCCGCCGGGCCATCCCCTCCTTTGTGCGCAAAAACAGCATTGATCTGGACCGCTACGACCTCTCGGACATCCACAGCTACAACGACTTTTTCTCCCGGCCCATCCGCCCCGAGCGCCTCCGGGTGGAGGAGGGCCTCATCTCTCCCTGCGACGCCAAGTGCGCCGTCTACCCCATTACGGAAGGGTCCGTCTTTACCGTCAAGGGCAGCGAATACAGCCTTTCGGAGATGCTGGACGACCCGGCTCTGGCNGAGGAATTCGCGGGNGGGGTGTGCCTCATTTTCCGGCTGACGGTGGACAATTACCACCGCTACTGCTACGCCGACGACTGCGTGGAGACCGCCCACCGCTTCCTCCCCGGCCGGCTCCACACCGTCCAGCCCATCGCCTTCCACCGCTACAACGTCTACCACCAAAACAGCCGGGAGTACACCGTGCTGGACACCGTCCACTTCGGCCGGGCGGTGCAGATGGAGGTGGGGGCCTTATGCGTGGGAAAAATCGAGAACTATCATTTGCCCGGCTCCCACAAAAAGGGGGAGGAGAAGGGCCGGTTCCTCTTTGGCGGCTCCACGGTGGTCTTGCTTTTGAAGCAGGCCGCCATCGACCCCGAGCTTTNGGACAACACCCAAAGGGGCCTGGANACGGTGGTCACCATGGGAGAGCACATCGGCGATTAAAAAGGACCCGCCCANNTGGGCGGGTCCTTTTGCTTGGATATCAGCCGTGGAGCGCGGCCANACGCTGGAGCACTACGGCCAGCTCCGCCCGGGTGAGCACGTCCTTGGGNGCCAGAGCGCCGTCCCCTCTNCCGGAGATGAGTCCGCTCTCCACCGCCCAAGTCATGCCGGTCTTGGCCCAGTNGGACACGTCGCCGGTGTCGGGGAAGGCCANAATGGCGGTGCCCTCGTCAGCCTGGTGGCGCTGGGCGTCGTTTTGCAGGCCCATAGTGCCCGCCCAACTGCGGAGCATGACACATAGCTGCTCCCGGGTNATGGGGTCGTCCGGGCCAAAGGTACCGTCGTCGTAGCCGCGGACGATGCCGCACTCGGCACACCAGCTCACAGCGCCGGAATACCACTGGTCATCGGCCACGTCGGCGAATATGTTCGAGGCCAGATCGGAGCCGCCGGGCAGACCGGCCAGACGGTTCAGCACNGTCGCCACCATGGCCCGGGAGACGGACATATCCGGGCTAAAACGCGCCTCGTCGGTGCCCTGGAGGACGCCCTGCGCGGTGAGGAAGTCCACCGCCGGCTTGGCCCAGTGCCCCGCGGGCAGGTCGGAGAAGGTCTTGGGCGGGGTCTCGGTGGCCTGGGCGTAGGAGGGCAGGGCGGGGGCCTGGCGGTCGTTCACCTTGGCGGCCAGAGGCAGGGCCAGGTCACGGATGGCCTGGGCGGCCCACTGGGCGATGAGGTCAGCGCCGTAGATGTTCAGGTGGGTATCGTCGGTGGAGCCTTTCTCATAGAACTCCGAGCCGACGAAGGGGGCGTAGGCCACAAAGCGGGAGTCNTAGGGCTTGACGCAGTTGAACATATCCTGGGCCGCGTCCACCCCCACCTGGTTGATCCAGCCGTTGGTAGCGGCGTAGAGGTCGATGCAGGGGGTGCTGGTGGCCTCGCCCAGCATCTGGGCAGCGCGCACGTACTTCTCCAGGCCCTCGTCGGAGAGCTTGCGNCGGGAAATGCTGGTGGCGATGATGGGGTGGGCGCCCTTCTCCCAGGCAAGCTGGATATATTCCAACATGGCGCTTTGGTAGGAGGTCTCGTCATAGCGGGACACGGTGAAGTCCCAGTTGGGGTCGGCGTAGGCGTCGGCCTTGTCGTCGTTGTGGCCGAACTGGACGATGAGGTAGTCCCCCTTCTTCAGGGAGTTTTGCAGCGCGGTGTAGTTGGCCTCCNGCTTGANGCTCCGGGAGGAGCGGCCAGAGAGGGCCNNGTNCACCNCCTCCACGCCGTCAAAGTNGCCCNCNAGCATCTGTGCCCAGCCCTTGCGGGGGTAGCGGTCATCGCCGTAGACGCTGGCGGTGGAGTCGCCCACCACGTAGACCTTGGCATCCTCGGCCAGGGCGTCGTCCGCCCGGACGGGCTTGACAAGCTGGGCGCCGGTGCGGGTGTTGCGGGCGGTCATCTCAAAATAGTCGCCGCTGTCCATAGGCAGGAGCACGCCGCAGGCCTGCGTCCGGCCCACCAGGAGGCTGTCCGGTACCAGCTCGGTCAAATGGGCGATATCCCGGCTTTCCTTCAAGGTCCCGTCGGCGGTGTAGACGCTGATGGCGACCACATCGTCAGGGTCGGGGTTGGGGTCGTTGCAGGTGAAGTTGACGCTCAACAGCACGCCGCCGTCCACCGGGGTGTAGCGGCGGTTGGGACCGTCGGAATAGACCCAGGCGTCCAAGGTCACCGGGACGATGCCCGCCACGGTGACGGCAAAGTCCTTTGTCACGCTGGCGTCGCCCCGGGCAATGGTGGCGGTGAGGGTGGCGGAGTGGTCCACGTCGGCGGCGGGATAGACCTTGCCGTCCGCCCCCACCACGCTCTCATCCGAGCTTTTCCAGGTGATGGCGGTGCCCCGCTTGCCGCCGGTGGGCAGCTCCAGGTCCCGCTTCACCGAGGAGGTGTCCCCCAAGGTGAGGGCCTGGGCGGCCACGGCAACGGCGGAGGCGTCGTCGGGGTCGGCCAGGACGGTGAGAGTCAGGGTCACGTCAGCGGCCAGCTCCCGCTTCTCCTGGACGGAGAAATGGCCGGTCAGCTCCACGGTGGCCTCGGTCTTCTGGCAGTTCACCGTGCCGTCCACGTCCACCACCTTGGGATCAGAGGAGGTCCAGGACACGTCGCAGGAGCCGAACTGGGACTCATAGCTGTCCACCAACGCCAGGTCGGCGTCGATGTGGTCCGCGTCCGGGTTCTCGCCCTGGATGCGGCTGAAGGGGAAGGCGGCGATCTCGTGGGCAAAGACCTGGGCCGGGTCCACATTCTGGAACGAGCAGCCGTACAGCCGGAGCTTGGAGCCGCTGGCGTAGACGGTGTAGGTGTGGCCGCCCTCCACGATGACGGTAGAGGACGTATCGGCGCTGACCTCCAGCTTCATGCCGTCAAAACCATCCATAGCCTCGCCGTTATCCATAATGTAAAACGCCTTTCCTGAATTGAGCCGGTACATGATCTCCAGCGCCCCGGTGCCCACGCTGTCGTCAATGGCAAAGGAGAAATAGGTCCCCGTGCCCTCGGCGGGCTTGGGGTTGGCCTTGCCGGTGAGGAAGCTGTCATAGCTCACCCCGGTGTTGGAGACGATGGGGATGTCCACCTGGGTGCAGCTCCACTCGTCCGCCCCCACCGTGAGGGTCACACCGGGGATACCGGTGTCCACGTTCACNGGCTGGGCGGTTTCGCCGGGGCTGACGCTGGGCCGGAAGGTCTGGGCCTCCTGGGCGGACGCCGGGACGGCCCACAGCCCCAACGCCAACGTCAAAACAAGAGCCAGAGAGAGAACGCGCTTCATAGAAAAACCTCCTATATGATGATATCAATTTGTAAAGGTGACCTTGTGGAACCGGGCGCTGCCGCCGGGACGGTTGCGGACATTGCGGGCAAAGAGGGCGCTCTTGGCCCCCGACCAGGAGGACGGCCCGGCGTAAAAGGACCCGGCGAGGGGTTCCTCCGCCCCATCGGGTCGCACATAGCCGTAGCTCACCGTGCCCCCCTCATGGAAATGGAGCCGCAGGGTGGCCGCCTCCCCCGCAAAGGGCAGGGCCAGGGCCAGTTCCTCTCGGGCCAGACCCTGGGCGGTCTGCTCGGTCACCGTGCCCCGGTAGAGCCGCAACTCGTTGCCGCCCTCGCCCCGGTGGAGGGCCAGGGCCGAATAGCTGTGGCCCAGGACGGCGATGCCCGCCTCGTCTCCNANCTCCCNCGCCTCTAAGGTCAAAGGGGTCTCTAGCGTAAAGGCCCAGTCCTGGGGCATCTGGGTGAGGACGTTGGGCATATACCACAAAAGGCTCTCGCCCCGGACGCAGGGCAGGATGTTCAAACGCAGGCCGTGGTCCACCTCGTACCACGCCCTTTGGGGATTGGCCTGCCACTGCCACTGGAGTCCCAGCTCCGGGCCTTGGAAATCATCATCCGCCGCGAGGGTAAAGGCATTTACCTTGTCAGCCAAAGGCAACGACCAACTGGCCACCGGCTGGCCCACGCCCTCTTGGTTCTGCCGCTCCCCCATCACCGGCCAGCCGTCTTTCCAGGTCATAGGCTGGAGGTGGAGCACCCGGCCGTAGACCCCCTTCTCCTGGAAATGGTAGAACCAGTCGTGACCGTCAGGGGTGTCCACCCAGGCCCCCTGGTGGGGACCGTTCACCGGGCTTGTCCCCTGGTGGAGCACGATCTTGTCCTCATAGGGCCCCAGGGGGGAGCGGCTACGCAGGACCGTCTGCCAGCCGGTNCCCACGCCCCCGGCGGGGACAAAGATGTAGTACCAGCCCTCCCGCTTGTACATCTTCGGGCCTTCCATGGTGGGGTGCCGGACCGGGTCGTTATAGACCTCCACCCCCTCGCCCAAAAGGCTCATGCCGTCCGCAGCCATGGGGCACACGTCGATGCGGTGCTTGATGCCGCAGCGGCTGTTGGCGTAGGCGTGGACCAGATAGGCCTTGCCGTCGTCGTCCCAGAAGGGGCAGGGGTCGATCCACCCCTTCCCCGCCCACACGCATTGGAGGGGACTCCACGGTCCGGCGGGATCCTTCGCCGTGGTGACAAAGATCCCCTCGTCGGGCAGGGGGATGTAGACGTAAAAAAGCCCCTGGTGGTACCGGATGGCCGGCGCCCAGGTGCCTGCGCCGTGGCAGGGCTGGTCGTAGCGCGCAAAGGGCAGCCGCTCCACGCACCAGGCCAAAAGCCGCCAATGGACCATATCCCGGGAGTGGAGCACGGGCACTCCGGGCAGATAGGTAAAAGAGGAGGCCACCAGGTAGTAGTCCNCCCCCACCCGGATCACGTCGGGGTCGCTGAGGTCCATGCGCAGGACCGGGTTTTTGTACTCACCAGACCCGGTAGGCGCGCAGTTGTACAGAGCCATAGAGGCACCTCATCTCAAGGTTTTTTCCCATCATACCACGCCCCTTGCCCATCGTCAAGCGGCNGGTCCGGCCCCGGTTTGTAGACTAATTGTATAAGAATCCTCCCGCTTTTCCGGCGGATTTGCGACAAATTTCCCCAAAAAAATCCCTTGCGCGACAAAGTTCCACATGGTAAAATAGGGACTGTATTTTTTCGCTAACGTGCTAAAGCGCCGCGGCGAGAGAGAGGAGAATGACGAATTATGGAAGGATTTGTAAAGGGCGTGGAGACGGTCAACACCGCCGTCAACGACTTTGTGTGGGGCCCGCCTATGCTGGTGCTGCTGGCGGGCACGGGCATTTTGATGACCCTGCTCACCCGGGTGTTCCAGATCAGCCACTTCGGCCACTGGATCAAGCAGACCATCGGCAGCATCTTCAAAGACAAGAACGTCACCGCCCACACCGGCAAGGACGATAAGTCCATTAGNNAGTTCCAGAGCCTGTGTNCCGCCCTGGCCGCCACCGTCGGCACGGGCAACATCGTGGGCGTGGCGGGCGCCNTCATCATCGGCGGCNCCGGCGCGGTGNTCNGGATGTGGGTCATTGCCTTCNTTGGCATGATGACCAACTACTCCGAGNACGTGCTGGGCATTTTCTACCGCCGCAAAGGNGNGAANGNCGAATGGCACGGCGNCGCCATGTACTACCTCCGGGACGGCCTGGGCAACTATAAGAACTGCAAGCAGATCGGCAAGGTGCTGGCGGTGCTGTTCGCCGTATTCTGCTTCCTGGCCTCCTTCGGCATCGGCAACATGACCCAGGTCAACTCCATCTCGGAAAACATGAAGGCCGTATTCCACGAGCCCGCGTGGGTCACCGGCGTGGCGCTCATGGCCCTGGTGGCCCTGGTCATCCTGGGGGGCCTGAAGCGCATCGCCTCGGTCACCGAAAAGGTGGTCCCCTTTATGGTCATTTTGTATATTCTGGGCACGGTGGTCATCCTGTGCACCAATCTCCACCAGATCCCCACGGTGTTCGGCGCTATCTTCCAAGGGGCCTTTGGTCTCAAGTCGGCGGCGGGCGGCATCGTGGGCTCGGGCATCAAGCTGGCCATCGAGCAGGGCGCCAAGCGGGGCGTGTTCTCCAACGAGGCCGGCCTTGGCTCCAGCGTCATGGTCCATTCCAGCTCCAACGTGAAGGAGCCGGTGCGCCAGGGGATGTGGGGCATCTTCGAGGTCTTTACCGACACCATCATCGTGTGCACCCTCACCGCCTTTTCCATCCTGTCCTCCGGCCTGGTGGACCTGACCTCGGGCGAGGTGGCGAGCACCTTCAAGGGTGTGGAGGTCAGCAAGGGCAACCTGATGAGCCTGATCTTCGGCGAGCAGTTCGGCTTTGTGGGCTCGGCCTTTGTGGCGGTGGCCATCATGCTCTTTGCCTTCTCCACCGTTCTGGGCTGGAGCCACTACGGCGCCACCGCCTGCGGCTATCTGTTTTCCGATCGGACGGTGCTGGCCTACCGGATCATCTTTGTGGTGGCCGTCTTTGGCGGCGCGGTGATGGGGGAGAACCTGGCCTGGGATATCGCCGACACCCTCAACGGCATGATGATGATCCCCAACCTCATCGGCGTGCTCAGTCTCAGCGGCGTGGTGATGAAGATCACCAAGAACTACGTTGACCGCCGGTTCCGGGGCCTGAACGTGGCCCCCATGTACTCCAACTTCCCCGACATCCAGGCCCAGCAGCTCCAGAGCGACAGCGAGGCGGGCTAAACCGACAAGCAAAAAAGGCCCCCGGCAGCTCACAACGAGCCGCCGGGGGTCTTTTATGCGCGGAAATCACATCCCAAGCGAGGCATCAAGGGCAAAGAAGGCGCTCACACCCGGTCGGTCCGGCGGCGCACATCCTCCTGCACCAGCCGGTAGATGGCCGCGGCGATGGGCACGCCCAAAAGCATCCCCACAATGCCCATGGTCCCGCCGCCCACAATGACGGCGGCCAGCACCCAGATGCCGGGCAGGCCCAGGGTCTTGCCGATGATCTTGGGGTAGATGAGGTTGCCCTCCAACTGCTGGAGGATGACCAGATACAGCAAAAACAGCGCGGCCTGAAGGGGGGAGACGGTGAGGATGAGCAAAAAGCCGATCAGCCCGCCGATATAGCCGCCGATGACGGGGATGAGAGCGGTGAAGCCCACCACGGTCCCCACCACCGCGGCGAAGGGGAAGCGGAAAATGAGCATGCCCGCCGCGCACATCACGCCCAGGGCCACCGCGTCGGCCCCCTTGCCCACGATATAGTCGTGGAAGCAGTCCTCCACCACCGCCAGCACATGGGCGATCTTTTCCCGCCAGTCCTTTTTCAGATACCGCCGCCCCAGGGTCTTGGCCTGCCGGCCCAACTGCTCCTTCCCCGCCAGGACGTAGGCGGCGAAGATGAGGGCCATCAGGGCGTTGAAGGTCACGGAGATCACAGAGGTGATGACCCCGGCGGCCATGCCCACCGCGCCACCAAAGCCGCTGAGTAGCACCCCGCCCACCTTTTCGATCAACTCCTGCCAGTTCAGGCCGTTGAGCCACTGGGCAAACTCAGGGGTGGCAAGGTCGGAGTCGGCCACGGCGTCGCTGATGCTCTGGAGAGTCCCGGGCACGTTGGCCACCAACAACTCAGCGCAGTCCACCAGCTCGGGGATGACCAGAACGGCCAGCAGGGTCAAAATGGCGCCCACGCACAAAAAGGCCAGCAGTAGGCAAACGCCCCGGCGCACCGCCTTCATATGGGGCGCTTTGTTGTTTGGGAAGAAATGCCGCTCAAAAAACCGCATGGGGATATTGAGGATAAAGGCGATGGCGCACCCGGCGATGATAGGCGTGGCCGCCCGAAGGGCCAGGAGCAGAAAGCCCACCGCCAGGTCCCAGTACCGCACGCACAAAAACAGCAAAAAGGCACTTGTCCCCACCCGCAGGCAGGTCTTCCAACTAGGCATGGCGTTCCCTCCTTTTGTCTTCTTACCGCTCCAGCGCGGTGAGCTTGCCCACCACGCGGGTCCACGAGGTGCTCTCCCCGTCCCACAGCGTCCGCATCTGGATGGAGAACCGGCCCGGACCCTGGGGCAGTTGAAGGGTATACTCCCCCTCCGCGCCCGGGTCGTCGGCGGTGGTCTTGTCCAAAAGGCCCCGGATGGCCCGTGAGGCATCGCCCAGGGCCTTCCCCGCGGGGTCGGTGTCAGGCTGGATCACCACCTGCTTAAGCCCCAACTGCTGGGCAGCCGCCTTGGAGAGCTTCAGGCGCTGGCTGTCCCGGTCGTATTCGAAGATCAGGTCCTCGGTGACGTCGGTGTAGAATTCAAAGCGGGCGTTGGCCTGCTCCAGCAGGTTCAAGGTGCGGCGGGACACGTTCAGCTCCCCGTGCTCCAAAAGCTCGCTGGTGACCCGGCGGATCTCGGTGGAACCCATCGGCTCCACATCCCCCAGCTCCAGCTCCCGGTTGAGCCGGTCGGCGCACTCCACCAGGCACTCCAGCAGCACCGGGTTGAACGCGCCGCACTCGCCACCCAGGATCATACTCAGCGCCTTCTCCGGCGGATAGGGGTCCTTGTAGACCCGGACAGCGGTCAGGGCGTCATACACATCGGCCAGGGCCACCACCTGGGCGGCGATGGGGATCTCCTCCCCCTTCAGGCCGTCGGGATAGCCCTTGCCGTCGTACCGCTCGTGGTGCCAGCGGCAGATGTCGTGGGCCATCTGCAAAAAGCCGTCGGTGCTGTCCGTCTGGCCCGGCGTCTCCTCCAGCAT
>WFLX010046946.1_pt1 | contig 10690 bp, 11 predicted proteins | sample 4967041 | NCBI WGS metagenome assembly WFLX01 (sample SAMN12857096, study PRJNA449069) | gut metagenome | isolation source: stool from male and female vole | host: Microtus ochrogaster | place: USA:Florida | collected 2017
CCACACAGAGCACTCGTCACCCATCGTGACTTCTCCCACTATGGCTGCCGTCTCGCTGAAATAGCAGCCTTTGCCCCATTTGGGCGTTTTGCCGTATATAGTCTTTATTATTGCCATGAAAACTGTTGTTGAATGTTATTGTTGTGTCTGAAAATGTATTTCTGATAGTCCCGGCTTTATGATTCTTGGAGACACCATAGGCTTTTCCGTCGCCGTCACGGTGCTTGTGCGGGGTGTTGTGGCTTTTGCGTATGCGACACCTGTTTGTAACGCCTCTGCATTGCGCCCCGCTGCGTCGAACGCTACGAATTCTTCAAGATTCCAAACGTAATTCGGGTTGGCTGCCCGCATTATGCGTTTGTATATCATCGCGCGGCTTGGGGTGTTGAATGTGTTGTTGTTCGGGTTGTTGTTCGGATCCCCCGGCTTGTAGGTCTCGTTCATAGTGCTGTAGTTACTGCATCGGCAGAACTTTATAGGGAACTCGAACGCGCCGGTATACCATCGTATGTCCAGTGCGCTGTAAGCCGGGTGTTGTTGGATTTCGTATATCCATGATGTCTGCTCGATAGGGTTTACGGCATTGGTTCTGTTGGCATTGTCATCGTATTTCGTGTTCATATATACCCCATACTTCAGCCCGTCCTCTATCAGGTATTTGTCTTTGGAGGTCGGGGTGCTACCGGTGTAGCAGTATTCGTCCGCCAATTTGCCTATGCCGTGACCCACAGCCTCGTGGCGTATGAGGTAGGGCATGATGTCAATGTTTATGTTTCCGAAAGGCTTGACAGGTATAACGGGTATGTAAGACAATGAGAAACCTGCCGGTATGCGGTCTGTCGCCGCCTCGTCGTAGGTCAGTAAGGTCACGCCTTTGTATGTACCGCTGTTGAGCAAGGTTATGATAAGGGTGTTGTTGAATTTGGACAGCAGCTCCTCCGTGGTCTGAATGTTGTAGACTTGTACCAGGGCTTTGAGGGCGCATGCCTCTATTGTTATTGAGTCTCCGTACACATTGCTGGTGTTGTCGGGGAAATATGTGCGCAGTGCGGTGTCGTGTTTGGTTTCGCTTATGCCGGATTCCTTGGACGGTACCGCTACCTCTATGATGTCAATGTAGTCGCGCAGTGATGCCATAGGCTCCTGTTCAAACAGCGCCGCCTGTGCTTTCATCACCGCTTGGCGGTATGTGTTGCTGCTGATGTCCTCCTTAGTGTAGCCGTCGGCCATTATTATTACATGGAAACCGTTGCCCGTGGTGTGCTTTTGCAGAAGGGTTACGGTGCTTATATTGGCTATAGAATCGGAATAGTTGCCGTTAAGCCCCGGGTTGTTGTTGCCGCTGTCAGGCAGAGGCGGTATCTCTTCTTCTATCTTATTGCATGCCGTCAGGCATAGCATTGCGGCGAGCATGAATAGAAAATGTCTCNTGTTTNATGTNTTANCAGAATGTTTNATCGTTGTTTTGGNTTTGTGGCTATGCTCCAGACATAGCCNTTTTCTATATTGTAGTGNCTGGTCAGACGGACGTTTTGCATGCGTNCCGACTGCAATACCGTTTTCAAATCGTCTGTAATGCCCTCACCCGTTAGTTTTAGCAACNCCTCTTTNCGNGTNNATAACTGTGTGANTGTCGTGTCAGNGTCNTCNGAAGCCGCTATCATCGCTTTTTCGTCGGCGTTCATGCAATAGTCGGCGAGGCTCTCCGTGTACCGCCCTTTGCATTCAATGTCGATGCCTACGCACTCTTCGTCGCTCACGACGCAGGCTATGGCGCGTTTGCAGTGTGACATATTGAAACTGATGTCGTATGGCAATGCGGGTCTGCCGTGGTTGCCGACAATGAACTCCGGCTGCCGCTGTATGCTGAAATTGTCCCGCAACATGTCGCAAAGCAACAGGTATGACAGGCAGCATTCTCTGCGTCCTTGCTCCAAACGGTGCCTCAGTGCGGCATCACGCCGCCACGCCGGCAAAGAGTCTATGAGGCCGGTCAGTGCTATGCCGCTGACCGACAGGTCGTCTATGATGCGGTAGTCTGTCATGTTTCAAAGGCCAAAGGTAATAAATAATTTTCATATATATTAATGAATGTCATGATTATTTATTTGGATTGTTATATTTTTTCTGTTTTTTATTGCGTAATTCGTACTAACTTTGTACCTTTGCAAGCAAATTTTACAATATTAACACAAATGGCTTACAATTTACTTAAAGGTAAAAGGGGCATCATTTTTGGTGCGCTCAATGACCAATCCATAGCTTGGAAAGTGGCGGAACGCGCGGTAGAAGAGGGTGCTCGGATAGTATTGACAAACACAGCGGTTGCCTGCCGCATGGGAACAATTGACGAACTTGCAAAGAAAACGAACGCGGTTATAATACCGGCAGACGCTACCAGCGTGGCAGATCTGGAGAATCTCTTCGTGGAGGCACAGAAAGCACTGGGCGGTCAGATAGACTTTGTGTTGCATTCATGCGCCATGTCGGTCAATATGCGTAAGAAACGTACATACGATGACCTTGATTACGGCTTCCTTGACAAGACACTTGACATCTCGGCCATATCATTCCACAAGATGATACAGGTGGCAAAGAAACTCGATGCCATCTCAGAGGGAGGCTCAATACTGGCGCTTACGTATGTGGCCAGCCACAGAACGTTCTTCGGATACAATGACATGGCAGACGCGAAAGCCCTGTTGGAGTCAATAGCGAGAAGCTTTGGATATATATACGGACGCGAAAAAGGTGTGCGTGTGAACTGTATCTCACAGTCGCCGACACTTACTACCGCCGGTTCCGGCATTAAAGGATTTGACGGTATGCTTGATTATGCTGACCGTATGTCGCCTTTGGGCAATGCGTCTGCAGACGAATGTGCCGACTATTGCATTGTGATGTTCTCGGACTTGACACGCAAGGTGACTATGCAGACACTCTTCCACGACGGCGGTTTCTCCAATATGGGTATGTCACTCAGGGGCATGACGCAGTATAACAAGAGCTTTATAGCGGAGAATACAGACGAGAACGGCAAGATAATATACGGATAACATCAACCGATTTGACTAACGATGGGAGGCTTTTTCGGAACCATATCACGCCAAAAGTGCATTACAGACCTTTTTTATGGCACTGACTACCAGTCTCATCTCGGTACACGCCGTGGAGGATTGGCTACGTATAACAAGGAAACTGGCTTTGTGCGCCGTATCCATAAGCTCGAAAGCAGTTACTTTCGATCGCAGTTTGAGGCGGAACTGGAGAAGTTTGACGGTACAAGCGGCATAGGAGTCATAAGTGATACCGATGCACAGCCGATGTTGTATAACTCTCATCTTGGACGTTTCGCGCTCGTTACGGTGGCGAAGATTAACAATGGTGAGGAGATAGCGCAGCAGTTGCTCAGCGAGAATATGCACCTCTCGGAGTTCTCTTCCGGTAAGATTAATCCCACGGAGCTTGTCGGTCTGCTCATACTTAAGGGCAAAAACTATGTTGAAGGCATAGAGAATGTGTACCGGACGGTGAAGGGTTCCTGCTCAATGTTGCTCCTTACGGAGGACGGTATCATTGCGGCGCGCGACTTTTGGGGTAGGACACCTATTATAATAGGTAAGAAAGATGGGGCGATGGCGGCAACGTCAGAGTCTACCGCTTTCCCGAATCTCGACTATGAGATGTCTTATTTCGTCGGCCCCGGAGAGATAGTGCGCCTCAAGGCCGATGGCATGGAGGTGCTCAGAAAGGCTGAGGAGAATATGCAGGTATGCTCATTCCTGTGGATCTACTATGGTTTCCCGACATCTTTCTACGAAGGAAAGAATGTGGAGGAAATGCGTTACGAGACAGGACGGGTCATGGGCGAGGAGGATGATACCGAGGTTGACAACGCGGGAGGTATACCTGACTCCGGGTTGGGAATGGCCACGGGGTATGCGGCCGGCCATAAGGTGCCCTATCAGAGGTGCATATCCAAATATACTCCGACATGGCCGCGTAGCTTTATGCCTGCCAATCAGGAGATGCGCAACCTTGTTGCGAGGATGAAGCTGATACCAAACCAGTCAATGCTCAAAGGCAAGAGGTGCCTGTTCTGTGATGATTCCATCGTGAGGGGAACGCAGTTGCGTGAGAATACGGAAGTGTTGAAGAACCTCGGAGCCAAGGAGGTGCACATGAGAATAGCCTGCCCGCCGCTGATTTGGGGTTGCCCGTTCATCAATTTCTCCGCCTCCAAGAGTGAGCTTGAGTTGATAACGCGCCGCGTTATTCAGGACTTGGAGAGCGATTCGGAGCATACCACAAAGCTGGACGAGGCACAGACAGCCCGGTGTGTCAACATCTCGGAGGACAGGCTTAAGGCTTATGCCACTACCGGTTCGCCCGAATACAATGCCATGGTGACGGAGATTGCAAGACGTTTGAGCCTTGACTCTCTGAAATTCTCTAAGATTGAGACTATAATCAAGGCGATAGGACTGCCGAAATGTAAAGTCTGCACGCACTGTTTTGATGCCAGCTCCGCTCATACGATATAGTAATCTGTTGCNAAGAATAGGCTTTTTGCNGTGTAACTTTAATAGAATGAGATTATATTTTTATTANAAANGACAAGTTTGTTTATAGTATTGCCAATCCTGACGCTGTTGATGTTCGATCTCGGTCNGACGCTACAGCCTCAGGATTTTCTTCTTGTTATAAAGCGTCCTAAAGCGGTTCTGGTCGGATTGTGCGGTCAGTTGGTGCTGTTGCCGCTGATAGCGTATTGCATATCTGCGGCCTTTGCGCTCCCGCCATATATGTTTATAGGTGTGATGCTGGTGGCATGCTGCCCCGGAGGGTCGTCAAGCAATATCTTCTCCATGCTCGCTAAGGGCGATGTCGCATTGTCAGTGTCGCTGACTGCATTCAGTTCTGTAATTACTGNCATTACGGTACCGCTGNTAATGCAATACACTACCACGGCGGTTGGGGAGGCTGTAGGGGGTCGTCTGCCTGTTGGCAATCTGCTTANGCAGAACCTTGTCACCATGCTTGNGCCCANTGTGGNCGGCATATTGGTCAGATATAAATGGAGCAATGTGGCGGAACGCATGGATAGCGTGCTGTCCAAAGCCGCTTTTCCTGCGTTGATGCTATTGGCATGCCTGTTTTTTGTGCAGAACAGGCATGTCATTTCAACACACTTTTCTGCTGTCGGTCTGTGCGTGACAATGCTTATTGTCACCGCTGTCCTGATGGCCTATGTGATGTGTCGTATTACTTTGCTGAACAAAAAGGAACGGCGTACTATCGTGATAGAGGTCGGAATGCAGAATGCAGCGCAAGCTATAGCGGTGGCGTCCAGTCCGTTTGTCTTCAATAACGGCGCTATTGCCATTCCGGGTATTGTCTATGCGCTCATGATGAACATTGTGTTGCTGGTCTATGTCGGTGCCATCAGGATTGCCAAACAGCCGGTAAAGAGTTTTTAATGAAATTATTTGGCGGTTTCAGTAGTTTTTCTTACCTTTGCACGGAGAAAGGCATTGGGTGACAAACGCACAAACAATGAATAATCAAACCAATAAATATAGTAAACAATAGAATATGACACGTGCTATAATAACCGTAGTAGGTAAGGACACAGTGGGCATTATAGCTAAGGTATGCACGTACCTTGCGGATAGCCAGATAAACATTCTCGACATCTCTCAGACCATTGTTCAGGACTATTTCAATATGATGATGATTGTGGACATGTCCCGTTGCAATACCGCTTTTGAGCAGGTTGCGGCCGATCTCGGTGCCATTGGCCTCGATATGGGGGTGCAGGTGAAGTGTCAGTTGGAGGACATCTTCGACAAAATGCATCGTATATAATAAAATGTTAGGTAACTCTTAACCCGCAAGTACATGATAAATATATCGGAAGTGCTCGAGACCAACATGATGATCGAGCGTGAAAACCTCGATGTCAGAACCATAACCATGGGCATTAGTCTGCTTGACTGTACCGACAAGTCATTGGAGGTGACGTGCGAGAAGATTTACAGCAAGATAACATCGTTGGCGCGTGACCTTGTCAAGACGGGCGAAGAAATCAGCAGGGAATTTGCTATTCCTATCGTAAATAAGCGTATTTCCATAACCCCTATATCTCTTGTAGGGTCTGCATGTTGCAAGATTCCGGCTGATTATGTCGTCATTGCCAAGACACTTGACAAGGCTGCCAAGGAAGTCGGGGTGAATTTCCTCGGCGGATACAGTGCCATCGTTTCCAAAGGCATGACCAAAAGCGATGAGCTTCTTATACGTTCCATTCCTCAGGCCATGGCAGAGACGGAGCGTATCTGTTCCAGTATCAACGTAGGGTCAACCAAAACAGGCATCAATATGGATGCCGTGCGCCTTATGGGCGACATAATTGTGCAGACGGCGGAATACACTAAGGATCAGGACTCATTGGGTTGTGCCAAGTTAGTGGTTCTATGCAACGCACCGGACGATAACCCTTTCATGGCCGGGGCATTCCATGGAGTGAGCGAGGCCGATGCTATCATCAATGTCGGCGTGTCCGGTCCGGGTGTAGTCAAGTATGCCTTGGAGCAGATGGACAAGCATGCTCCCGTCAATTCCGTTACCGAACAGGGGCTGGCTAACTTTGAAGTATTGTGCGAGACGATAAAGAAAACCGCCTTCAAGATAACACGTGTCGGTCAGCTTGTAGCTCAGGAAGCCTCAAAACGCCTTGGCATACCGTTCGGCATAATAGACCTTTCGCTTGCACCCACGCCGGCTATCGGCGACTCTGTGGCCGACATCCTGCAGTGTATAGGCGTTGAGCGTGTCGGAGCTCCGGGTACTACCGCCGCATTGGCATTGCTTAATGACCAGGTTAAGAAAGGCGGCGTGATGGCATCGTCATACGTTGGCGGTCTGTCAGGAGCCTTTATACCTGTCTCCGAGGACCAAGGCATGATAGATTCTGTATTGGCCGGTGCATTGACAATAGAGAAATTGGAGGCTATGACATGCGTATGCTCCGTTGGCCTCGATATGATTGCCATACCGGGTGACACCCCTGCCACTACAATAGCGGGCATTATAGCCGACGAAAGTGCCATAGGCATGATCAACCAGAAGACCACCGCGGTGCGTATCATACCGGTTATCGGTAAGAAAGTGGGTGACACGGTAGAGTTTGGCGGCCTGCTTGGATACGCACCTATAATGTCTGTCAACACTTTTGCGTGCAACAGACTGGTGGATAGGGGTGGAAGAATACCCGCTCCGATACACAGTTTCAAGAACTAAACGGTTTTAGAGCAACGGTAATTGGTTGCGGATACCGGTTTGAGGCAATGTCTCATCGCCAATATCCCATTACAATCCGAAGGCTGTGAGCAGCATTTCTAAAGCTAACACAAACAATATAACACAACAACCAAACAAAAGATGAAAAAGATTAGAGCAGCTGTAGTAGGTTACGGCAACATCGGAAAGTTCACGATTGAGGCGCTTGAGGCTTCAAACGATTTTGAAATCGCAGGCGTAGTACGCCGTAACGGTGCGGAGAACAAGCCCGCCGAGCTGGCGCAGTATGATGTGGTAAAGGATATAACCGAATTGAAAGACGTTGATGTGGCAATCCTTGCCACGCCGACCCGTTCATGTCAGGAGTATGCAGAGAAGATACTCGCAATGGGTATCAATACCGTTGACTCTTTTGATATACATACCTCTATCGTCGATTACCGCAAGGCTCTTATGGATGTTTGTAAGGAACACGGCACTGTTGCGGTCATAGCAGCCGGTTGGGATCCGGGTTCTGACTCCGTAGTGCGTACACTTATGCAGAGCCTCGCACCCAAAGGACTGTCATATACCAACTTCGGACCGGGTCGTTCCATGGGTCATTCCGTGTGCGTGCGTTCTAAAGAGGGTGTGAAAGACGCCCTTTCAATGACCATTCCTTGTGGAGAGGGAATACACCGTCGTATGGTTTACGTGGAATTGGAAGAGGGTGCCGATCTGAAGACAGTGACAGAGGCCATCAAAAGCGACCCGTATTTTGCCAATGACGAGACACACGTATTCCAGGTGCAGAGCGTTGACGAGCTTAACGATGTCGGCCACGGCGTAAATCTTGTCCGCAAGGGTGTCAGCGGCAAGACACATAACCAGCTGTTTGAGTTCAATATGAAGATAAACAACCCTGCCCTTACGGCTCAGGTGCTTGTTAATGTGGCCCGTGCCTCAATGAGACAGCAGCCCGGTGCATACACAATGATAGAGATACCGGTAATAGATTATCTGCCGGGTGACCGTGAGGAGCTTATCGCACATCTTGTGTAAGTTGCCTTAAACAGAAGCTATAAAACAACAAACAGAACAGNAANCATGCAGGAATATAATGAAAGACCGAGCAATAACCTGCTTTGGGCCATTCTGAGTACATTGTTTTGCTGTTTGCCTTTGGGCATAATGTCAATTATCAGTGCCGCNAAAGTTGACGGACTGTATAATGANGGCAAGTTCAGTGAGGCTCGTTTNGAGTCAANCAAGGCTTTGAAGTATGCGAAAAACGCATTNTTAGTTGNATTGATTATATCCGCAATATATTTTCTGTTCAATGTATGTAGCGGCGGAAAGTAGATAAAACATATTTATGAAACAACGGATTGATAAGGTAATGCCGGCAGCTTTCCCTTTTATCATAGCGGGAATAGCGTTGTTCTATTACTTTGTCAATCCGTTTTTGTCAGGCTATCCGCTGCGCTGTGTCTGGCATGCCGCCACCAATACGCAGTGTCCTGCCTGCGGCATGCAGCGTGCTTTGCACCTTCTTGTGCATGGCAATGTGTCGGAAGCCTTGTCGTATAATTATTTCTTTGTTATCTCCATACCGTTCGCCCTTATTGCTGTTTTGGCGGAATGGTATAACTACAACCATACGTTAGACCCGCTCCGTAGGTTCATTCACCATCGTTATACCCTTTGGACGTATGTCGTTGCATACTTCAGCTGGTGGGTATTGCGCAATGTCCTGTCTGTATAAGTGTCAGGTTTGTCACGGTATTTATTGTGAGAAGGAGTATCAGTTCAGCAGATTCTTTATTTGCGCAAACTCCTTTTCAAACATGGGAGTGAACACATTACGCCCTATATTCTCCTCAATCTCTTTTATTTTCCAGAAGCGTCCGCCCTCCGTCTCTGTGGCAGACGGTGACAACTGTCCGTTATACACGGTGCTGAAAACATACACCAGTTCTTTCTCTATATCGCTTTCGTAAACATATTTCCTTAGCAACCGAGGCCTGTAACCGTCAGGTCGTAACCCGATCTCTTCATACACCTCACGCATCAAAGCCTCTCCTACGGTCTCCCCGAAGTCTATATGCCCTCCTGTCGCCGTATCCCATTTGTCCGGTTGCACCTCTTTCCACGCGGCTCGATGCTGCAGATACAACTCTCCATTGTCGTTTGTCACGTGCAGATGCACCACAGGATGCAGGCGTTTTGTGCCGCAATGCGCTTCTGCCCGTGTCATACAGTCCAGTACATTCCCGTCTTTGTCAACCACCGGAAACAGCTCTTCTTTTGCGTCTCTTTCCACCAGATGGCGTTCTCCCGTTTCTTTTTTATAATTCTCAGATTCTATGTTCATCGCTTTTTTGATAGTTATCCGACCACAAAATTACTCATTTCTTTTCTCTTGCCCAAATTTTGCGGTGTCAAATATCCCGCATGTCATTTTTTTTGTTTAACTTTGTGGCATAAACCTGATAGCTATACCGTTGCCCTGTCGGCGCCGGAACGAGCCGTTTCGGCGCCCGTGTGTCGTGAAACGGTCTGTAAATGCTAAAACTAAACAAACGAGAATAAATGAAAACACTTTTCCTATCAATCGCCATTCTTTTTGGAATGCTGCCCGCCGTGTCAACGGCACGGGCTGAAACCTCGCAACAGGTGCTAAAGACAATAGAGAAAGTCAACGACTATTGGCAGTCGAACAACTCCCCTTATTGCCGTGCCTTTTGGGATAACGCTGCCTATTTCACCGGCAATATGGAGGTATATCGCCTTACCGGCAAGGCGCGTTATTATGATTACAGCGACAAGTGGTGCCGTCATAACAATTGGAAAGGGGCCACAAGCAACGATAAAAGCAAGTGGCGCTACAAGACATACGGCGAGGGTAACGATTTCGTGCTGTTCGGCGACTGGCAGATTTGCTTCCAGACATACATAGACATGTTCAGTCTTGTGCCGGCAGACTATAAAGTGGAGCGCGCCATTGAGGTGATGTCCCACGAATGCAGCATGTCCGACAATAAATTCTGGTGGTGGGCCGATGCCTTATACATGGTTATGCCGGTCATGACGAAGATGTATCTCCTGACGAAGCAGGAGATGTATCTCGACAAACTCTATGAGAACTTTTTGTGGAGCGACAGCCTGATGTGGGACAAGGAGGCGCAACTTTACTACCGTGACGGCAAATATATATGGCCAAAGGTGACTACCGCCTGCGACGGCGGCAAGAGTTTCTGGGCGCGGGGCGACGGTTGGGTGCTCGCAGGTCTGGCCAAGGTGCTCGCCGATATGCCGCGCGACTACAGGCACCGTGACATTTTTGTGGAGCGTTTCCGCCAGTTGGCAGAAGGCGTGGCACGCTGTCAGCGTCCGGAAGGCTATTGGA
>WFLX010124849.1_pt1 | contig 10690 bp, 8 predicted proteins | sample 4967041 | NCBI WGS metagenome assembly WFLX01 (sample SAMN12857096, study PRJNA449069) | gut metagenome | isolation source: stool from male and female vole | host: Microtus ochrogaster | place: USA:Florida | collected 2017
GTTGACGCTGCCAACGGCGAGGCTGTATACTACAACCTCAACGGTGTACGCGTTGCCAACCCCGAGAACGGCCTCTTCATCAAGGTACAGGGCGGCAAAGCCACCAAGGTAGTGAAATAATTCACACCCGATACAATAAACAAAGGGAGATCGCCCGCCGGGCGACCTCCCTTTGTTTATTACCTACATCAGATCTTACTTATGGCGCTTGATGAGCTCCTCCTCGAGATCGGCTATCGATAGGCCCTTGGCCTCAAGGAGCACCAACAGATGATACACCAGGTCGCCGGCTTCGTAGATGAGGGCGTCGCGGTTGTCGGCCACGGCCTCGATCACTGTCTCCACGGCCTCCTCGCCCACCTTCTGGGCGATCTTGTTGGTGCCTTTGTTGAATAGGTAGCTCGTGTANGAATCGGCGGGCATNTCGGCATGGCGCNGCTTNANCACCTGCTGCAGCCGGCGGATGAAGCCCTCGGCCTCGGGGGCTGCGCCGTCAAAGCAGCTNACAGTGCCCTTGTGGCATGTGGGGCCGCATGGATTGACACGTATCAGCAGCGTGTCGTCGTCGCAGTCGGGAGTGATGGATACGACATCAAGGTAATTGCCGCTGGTCTCGCCCTTGGTCCAGAGCGTATGACGGGTGCGGCTGTAGAAGGTGACGCGACCCGAGGCCACCGTCATATCGTAGGCCTCGCGGTTCATGTATCCGAGCATGAGCACGCGCAGGGTCTTGTCATCCTGTATTATGGCCGGGATAAGGCCATCGGGATTCTTTTTGAAATTGAGGTCAGTCATGATGATATTGTGGTGAAATTAAAAGCGGACGGGTATGCCCATGGCGGCGAGCTGGCGCTTGAGCCGGGGTATCTCGATGGTGCGGTAATGGAATATGCTGGCAGCCAAGGCTGCATCGGCATATCCGGGCGACAGCACCTCGGCGATATGGTCGGCATTGCCAGCGCCACCAGAGGCGATCACCGGCACGGGCAGTGAGCTGAGCCGGCGGTAGACATCCAGAGCGTAGCCGTCGCGTGTGCCGTCATGATCCATCGAGGTCATCAGTATCTCGCCGGCTCCGCGGTCGCACACCTCGGCGGCCCAGTCAAATAGATCGAGGCCGGTGAGGCGGCTGCCTCCGTGGGTGGTGACACGCCATGTGCCGTCGATACACTTGGCGTCGATGGCCACCACCACAAACTGCGATCCGTATTTCGCCGCTATNCCGTNGATNAGCGACGGNTCGGCCACNGCCGCCGTATTCACCGACACTTTGTCGGCACCGGCATCGAGCAGGCGAGCCGCGTCATCGACCGACGATATGCCGCCGCCCACCGTAAACGGGATATTGATATGGCCGGCGATGCGGCTCACCAGGCCCGTGAATGTGTTGCGGCCTTCGAGCGACGCGCTGATGTCGAGATATACGAGCTCGTCGGCACCCTCGGCGGCGTAGCGCGCCCCNAGCTCCACCGGGTCGCCCACGGCNCGGAGTCCCTCGAAGTTGATGCCCTTGACCGTGAGGCCGTCGCGCACGTCAAGGCATGGTATTATACGTTTTGCAAGCATCGCTCAAGGTCTTGAAAGGTGATACGGTCTTCGTAGATAGCCTTGCCCACNATGACACTGCGCAGTCCGGCCTCGGCCACGCGCATGATGTCATCAACGGATGATATGCCGCCGCTCACNGTCACCTCNANGTCNGGAAACTCGCTCTGNAGCGCCGTGTAGAAATCGACCGATGTGCCGCACAGCATNCCGTCGCGCGATATGTCGGTGACGATGGTGCGGGACAGGCCACCGGGAACGAATTCCCGGATAAGGTCTGAGGCCGACTTGTCCACGTCCTCGGTCCAGCCGTTCACCGATACCCGGCCCTCGCGCACATCGGCTCCGAGGATTATCCGGTCGTGGCCGAACTCATCGAGCCACCCGGCGAGCAGACCGGGATTCTTTATCGCCACGCTGCCGCAGATGGCACGTGCTGCCCCGGCCGAGAATACGCTGCGCAGGGCATCGGCTGATTTTATGCCACCGCCGTATTGCAGCGACAGATCGGTGGCTGTGGCTATGCGCTCGAGAGTGCGCAGATTGCGCGGCTCCGAGGCTGCCGCACCGTCGAGATCCACGATATGCAGACGTGTGACACCGCAGTCGGCAAATCGCTTGGCGGCCTCCACCGGGTCACGGTAATATACCTTGGCGCGTGAGTAGTCGCCCTGGGTGAGGCGCACCACCTTGCCGTTGATTATATCAGTGGCGGGTATGATTGTCATTGTGATATGCTGGGATTAAATTATCATATTTTAAGGAAATTACGCAGGATACGCGCACCGAGCTCTCCGCTCTTCTCGGGATGGAACTGCACCCCGAAGAAATTGTCGTGGCAGAGGGCCGCGCTGAATGGCACGCCGTAAGTGGTGACGGCCGCAGTGTCGTAGCAGATACCGGCCTTATAGGAGTGTACGAAATAGAAATAATCGTTGACGCGTACGCCTCGGAAGAGAGGCGTGCAGAGTCGGTCGACTGAATTCCAGCCGATATGCGGTATCTTGATGCCCTCCTTGTGGGGCAGGCGTGTCACGTCGGTGTCGAAGATGCCGAGGCATTTCACATCTCCCTCCTCGCTGTGGCGGCACATCAGCTGCATACCTATGCAGATACCCAGCACCGGAGCCTCCAGACGCGGAATCACCCGGTCGAGACCGCGCTCGCGTATCTTGGCCATGGCCGTGGCGGCCTCGCCCACACCGGGCAGTATCACGTGGTCGGCGCCGCTGATGACAGCGTGATCGCTCGTCACCGTGAATTCGGCACCGAGCCGCCTTAGCGCGTTGGTCACCGAGCAGAGGTTGCCGGTGTCATAGTCGATTACTGCGATCATTATATATTGTGTTTTAGATTATTCCTTTTGAGCTGGGTATGTCGTAGCCGAATCCCGAGCGGGCCACGGCCATGCGCAGTGCGCGGGCAAATGCCTTGAATATGGCCTCGGCCTTGTGATGGTTGTTGTCGCCCCGGGCCGAGATCTGCAGATTGCAGCGGGCGCCGGCGCAGAGCGACTGGAAGAAATGCCGCAGCATCTCGGTGGGGGTGTCGCCCACGTATTCGCGNGTGAATTCCACATCCCACGAGAAATCGATGCGGCCCCCGAAATCCAGTAGCACCAGGGCGCGGCAGTCGTCCATGGGCAGGGCGAATCCGTAGCGGCCTATACCGGCCTTGCTGCCCAGGGCCTTGTCGATGGCCTCGCCCAGCACGATGGCCACATCCTCGATGGTGTGGTGCTCGTCTACCTCCAGGTCGCCTTTGGCCTTGATATGCAGTGCGATGCCGCCGTGATGGGCGATCTGCGANAGCATNTGGTCAAAAAACTTNAGGCCGGTGTCNATNTCGCAGCCTGTGGAGTCGAGGTCGANGGTCACNGTNATGTCGGTCTCGCGGGTNGCGCGGCTNANGGTGACNCGNCTCTCNCCGCGCCTGATGTATTCGGCGATCTCGGCCCANGANTCGCTGACGAAGGCGCATGTGCCGGATAGGCCGGCTTTCTCCACCATGGCGGTGCCNNGGGCTTTGTCGGCTATGAGGATGGCGCGTGCCCCGAGGTTGCGGGCCAGCTCCACATCGGTGAGGCGGTCGCCGATCACGTATGATGAGGCCATGTCGTAGTCGCCCGAGAGATAGCGTCCGAACATGCCGGTGCGGGGCTTGCGGGTGGGAGCGTAGTCGGCCTCGAAGGTGCGGTCGATGAGCTGGTCGTCGAATGTCACGCCCTCGCCGCGCAATGTGGTGAGCATCTTGCGGTGCGGCGGCTCAAACTGCTCCATGGGAAATGAATCGGTGCCGAGGCCGTCCTGATTGGTGGCGAGCACCATGTCGAAATCGAGCGATCTCAGTGTCCTGAGCGCTGAGATGGCTCCGGGCACAAACTCAAGTTTCTCAAGCGAATCCACCTGGTAGTCGACGGGCGGCTCCACGATTATCGTGCCGTCGCGGTCTATGAAGAGGGCTTTTTTCATCGGTTGTAGCTGTTGAGGATTTGTATGACGCGGCTATTTTCGGCGGGTGTGCCCACCGTGATGCGCAGGCATCCCCCGCACAGGGGCATACGCGAGCGGTTGCGCACGATCACGCCCGACCGCATCAGGGCGTCATATATAGCGTCGGCATCGGTCACCTTGACCAGCAGGAAGTTGGCATCCGACGGATATACCTTGATTACGCACGGGCAGGCCGTGAGCTCACGGGCGAGCCGGCCGCGTTCGTCAAGGATGGCGGCTATCTGCGTGTCTATGGGCTCGGCGAGCACGCGCATCACGGTGGCCTGTGTGAGAGCGCTGATATTGTAGGGATATTTCACGTTGGCAAAGAGGGAGGATATCGCGGGCGATGCGAATGCCATGCCTAAGCGCAGGGCGGCCATGCCGCGGGCCTTTGACATGGTCTGCAGCACTATGAGGTTGGGATGCGTGTCGAGCAGCGACAGCGCCGTACCCTTGCTGCTGAAATCGGCGTAGGCCTCGTCCACCACCACTATGCCGCCGAAGCTCTCGAGCAGGCGAGCGATGTCGTCCAGGGCGAAGGCGTTGCCCGTGGGATTGTTGGGCGAACATATCCATATCGCCTTGCTGTGGCTGTCTGTAGCATCGAGCAGGCGGTCGACGGGCAGCGAGAAGTCGTCGTCGAGCAACACCTCGCGTATCTCCACATCGTTGATGGCCGCCGCCACGGAGTACATGCCGTAGCTGGGGGCGATGGCCACNACATTATCCACGCCNGGCGAGCAGAACACCCNGTATACNAGNTCGATGGCCTCNTCGCTGCCGTTGCCGATGAAGATGCGCTCCGGCTCTATCCCCTTGAGTTGCGACACCATCGCCTTCAGGGCCCGCTGGTGCGGATCGGGATAGCGGTTGTATCCGTTGTCGTAGGGGCTCTCGTTGGCGTCGAGCCACACGTCCACGGCATCGCCCTGATAGTCGTCGCGGGCGGTGGAGTAGGGGGCGAGTGCCAGGATATTGGGGCGCACGAGCTGGTCTAGCCGCTTCATGACTCACCTCCTTTCAGCCTTACGGCCACGGCGTTGGCGTGTGCGTCGAGGCCTTCGGCNCGTGCCATGGCNATTATGGTGNCGCTCAGGGCGGCGAGNCCTTGNGGTGTGAGNTGCTGGTATGTGATCTTGTGCATGAAGCTGTCGATATTGACACCGCTGCATGCNGTGGCCCATCCGCTGGTGGGCAGCGTGTGGTTGGTGCCNGAGGCGTAGTCGCCGGCGCTCTCGGGCGAGTAGTTGCCGATGAATACGCTGCCGGCGGCAGTGATGCGGTCGGCGGCCTCCCATGGGTCGCGTAGGCTGAGTATGAGGTGCTCGGGGGCGTAGAGGTCGGCGAAGGCGATCATGTCGTCGCGCGAGGGCAGCACGATGATACGGCTGTTGGCNAGAGCCTTGTCCACCGTGTCGCGCCGTGGCAGCGCCGACATCTGGTTCTCTACGGCCAGCTCTACGGCCTTGGCTATGGCGGGCGAGTCGCATACGAGTATGGCCTGGCTGTCATCGCCGTGTTCGGCCTGCGACAGGAAGTCGGCGGCAACGAAGTCGGGGCTGGCCGACGAGTCGGCCACCACCATCACCTCCGACGGGCCGGCGGGCATGTCGATGGCCACATCCGAGGCTCCGAGCATCTGCTTGGCGGTGGTGACGAAGCGGTTGCCGGGACCGAAGATCTTGTCTACCTTGGGCACGGTCTCCGTGCCCAAGGCCATGGCGGCTATGGCCTGTGCCCCTCCGATGGTGAATATATGGTCGACACCGCAGAGATCGGCGGCGTAGATGATCTCGGGAGCTACCTTGCCGCCCGGGCCGGCGGGTGTGCAGAGCACGATGTCACGGCATCCGGCCAGCTTGGCGGGCACTGCGAGCATGAGCACCGTGGAGAATAGCGGGGCTTTGCCTCCGGGTATATACAGGCCTACATTCGAGATGGGCACGGCGCGCTGCACGCATCTCACTCCTGGCATTGTCTCGATGTCGACTGTGGCGGGCATCTGTGCCCGGTGAAATGTCTCTATGTTGGTCTTGGCCAGGGTGATTGCCGCACGCAGATCCGCGGGTACCAGACTGCTGATCTCGCGGCGGCGGTCGGCTGATAATTCAAATGCGGCGGGGGCGTATCCGTCGATTCTCCCGGTGATGGCGCGCAGGGCCTTGTCACCGCCGTCGCGCACCTCGGCGATGATGCCGCTCACGATGGCGGCTATGTCGGTGTTGTGGGTCACGCATCTTGCGGTAAGCGATTTCCACTGGCTGCGCGGCGGGTTGGTGTATGTATTCAGTGGTGTCATGCTGTCACTTTATCATGTTTTCCATCGTGATCACGAGTATGCCCTCGGCTCCGATGGCCTTGAGTTTCTCGATGCTGTCCCACATCTTGGATTCCTCGATCACTACGTGGATCGAGCACCAGCCTTTCTGGGCGAGGGGCAGGATGGTAGGACTGCGCATACCGGGGAGTATGGCGGTGGCCTGGGCCACGCGGTCGGCGGGCAGGTTCATGAGCATGTATTTCATGTCGCGGCTGCCGATGATCGATTCGAGCCGGAATATCAGGTGGGAGGCGAGGTCGCGTTTCTCCGACGACAGCGAGGGNTTGGAGATGAGCACTGCCTCCGACTCAAANACNCTCTCCACCTCCTTGAGGCCGTTGGATACGAGTGTGGCGCCCGATGATACGATGTCGAAGATGGCGTCGGCCATGCCCACGGCGGGTGCTATCTCTACCGAGCCCTCGATGCGGTGTACGTCGGCCTCTATGCCGTTGCGGCTGAAGTAGTCGGTGAGGATGCGCGGGTAGGATGTGGCCACGCGTTTGCCGTTGAAGTAGGCGAGTCCGGGGTAATCGTCGCGGTCGGGGATGGCCAGCGAGATGCGGCAGCCTCCGAAGCCTAAGGGCATCGTCTCCTCCACGTCGAATTGTTTCTCGGCCACCTCGTTGCGACCCACTATGCCCATGTCGGCCACTCCCATGGTCACGGCCTGGGGTATGTCGTCGTCACGCAGGTACAGCACGTCGAGCGGGAATCCCTTGGCATGTGTGAGCAGCCGGCGCTTGCTGTCGTTGACGGTGATGCCGGCTTTCCTGAGCAGCTCGATGCTTTTCTCGTTGAGGCGCCCCTTGGCCTGTATCGCTATCTTTAGATTGGTCATACTGTATAAAAATAAAAAAATCCATCTGCACAGAGAGAGATGGATCAACATAACAAATAATTACATAACCACACATCTCATCTCTGCCTTATGGCGAGATGATGGTGGTGGATATGTATGCAAAACAACATTTACCTTAGAATTGAATATACCTATGTTTGAAAATTCAAATTTTTCGTTGCAAATTTACGTATATTTCCAATAAGCACGCAGCAAAAAGTTAAAAATCCCCACCTTTTTAACATATTTTATAATCAGCGGAGGACTTTGAGGGGAGCCTGTAGAGATATATAGCATCGTATATCTGCAAGTTATCCACCACGACATCGCATCTCCGAGTTATAGCGGCCGGAAGACATTAATATGTGGACATAGAGGTGACATCATCGAGAGCGTCGGAGACGCGGGTTGTCCGAAACCCCACGTGTAGCGTAGCGGAACGTGGGGTTTCGGTCCGATAAGGTATCAGAGCCTCGGAGAGGCGACATTGTGGTAGATACCTTGCAGGTACATCCCTGAGATACTATGGCTTATACCACAATATCGCGTCTCCGACGCTCAGTCGTTTGGCCACGATCTATACCCCATGTTCCGCTTCGCTTCACATGGGGTTGCCCACAACCCGCGTCTCCGACGCTCTCCTTGATATCATCACTGTCTCTATCTCAAAACCACATCACCGCCCTAAGTAAAGGCTCTTGGCCGCCGGCATGCCGACGCGGTGTCCTCATTGTGCAATGTATCTGCGCCGGGAGGTCGCGGCATGCCGCGACCCTACAAGTTGTGGGATACCTGTGTGGGGGGAGATGAGAAAGCCCCGGCCTGNAGNGNCGGGGCTTATCGTGGGTTATGGGNATTGNNTGCGGNNGACTGCCGTATGCNNNCGGTCNGTCANTTGNNNGGGTTANTTACTGTAGAGGGCGCTGCGGTCTTTCTCCTTGGTCCAGTCTATCGAGTTGTCATTCACCCAATCGGCGAATTTGGGATAGCCGATACAGATGTGGGTGTACTCCTTCATCCACTGCCACTTGCTGCCTGCCGCATCGTCTACGATGAAGAACGACTGGGCGGCCTTGCCTTTCTCAGGCAGCGGTATCAGATACGCACCGTCATCGCTTGTGAGACGGTCGTTGTCTATCGCCTGCATCTGGCTCCATGTCTCGGAGCCGTCGCNCTGCACCACTACANAGAGCACGCCGGAANTCTTTGTGCCGTCGCCGGCTTTGANCAGAGTGTCCACCGTAGTGTTCTTATCCACCACCAGCACACACATATTCTTATCTGATGTCTCGATATGAGTCGATATACCGGTGTTGACCATCATCGTGTAGGGCACATTTCCAAACCATTTGTGCCATTCGATGCCCTCGGGAGACTCACCCTTGGTGAGGTCGTATCTACCGGGAGCCAGCGTGTAGTCGGTGTTGTTGTATTTGAGGTGGACATGCACGGGCAGTGTACCGCCGGCGGCGAGGGGACGGAATCTGAGTTCGCGCACTACCTTCTCTTCGGTGGCACCTTCCACACCACCTGCATTGGTGATTGTTGTGGTGACAGCGATGTCGCTGATACGCATCACGAGGTCGTTGAAGTCAAAGTCGCCCGTAGAGCCGAGATCCTCGAGAGCCCATATCCAGTAGAAGCCTTCCTCATTCACTTCTTCCTTGGGCTTGATCGTCTTGTCACCATCGATTTCCTCATAGCCTTTCAGCAGGAATATGAGGTCATTGACATCACGGTCGCTGCTCCTCTCGTTTTCTGTGTATGCGTATCCGCCCTCGTCTTCTGCCTTGTGGGTGAGATCCATATCCTCGAATGTAAAGAATGTACGTCCGGATTTAGGATGGTTGAAAGCCGCCGCAGTGCGCTGGCCGTAGGTGTTGAGCCTCCGCTGTGAATACAGGGTATAGGGATTGGCAAGCGGGGATGTGACGAATTGGTAATTTTTATTATTGTCATTATCCTTGTTTTCAACCTTATTTTCTTCCGCGACGGTGATATACATACCGAATTTACCTCTGTAGGGAGTGCCGTCTCTATTTGTGATCTTCACGTCATAGCCACGGGTGCGTGCGAGCATGGGCTGGTCGACAGGGAACGACACCACTTCCTTGCCCTTTGGCAGGTATCGGCTCCAGACACGGTTGACATCCTTCCACCCTCCTTTATCGGTGAGCATCTCCTGATCGTCCGGGGGAATATTATCGGCTCTCGATTTTATCGATGCGGGCGCACCGTTACGCGGCTGGAGATACAGAAAGCATTGAACCCACCACTCGTTTCCGCAATTGAATTTTATACCGGCCAGCTCATAATCCTCGTATGGATATGAATCTTTAGGCTCTTTGTTGTCATATTGATTCACGATAGCGTACTTGTAGGTATCCAATGATTTCTTGAGGTCATTGAATAATAATTCGATCTTGCCGTCGGCAAGCAGTACATTAGAGGTGCCGGTAGTCTCGTGACGTATCAGATCGTTGCTGGCGTCTCTCTGATACATGCAATGGTAATATCCATCACTATCATCTCCTAAGAATTTTTCTCCCCACAGCTCTTTAAGTCCGGTAAATTCCGAAATATTATCATTGTCGATGCATACATAGAGCTGACTGGATGTATCTCCGGCCGCATCATTTACGCCGGCAGGCACTTCGACACCGTAAGTAATTTCAGTTGAGGGTTCAGTGACAATGATAAATACGTCAGCCTCCTTACCGGTGACTTCCATATTATTTAGATCATTGGCAATACTTACCGACATACAATATTTCCCATCTGTCATCCCTTCGGTTTCGTAGCCATGAGTGTCGAGATGGGCGGTAATCTTCCAATTATCGTCACAAGAGACAAATTTCTTGCCAAAGCGTTTGGGATGGGTGGGGTTGCCTTTGGCATCGAGCTTATCGTCCACCCAATCATGATATGCTATACGGCTATGATATTTTTTCTTGAAGTCACCATCATATATAATTTCTTTACCGGATTTATCGTAAATACGCACGTCAAGCTGATATGTGTCACCGACATTAAGATACAGAGGATGCTCCCAGTCTATTTCAATGCCGTTGTTGTCAAACACCTTTATGGCATCAATATCAGAGCAGTAGCGAGGCTGCACCTGCATGTCGCCGGGATGCTTGTCGATGAAGATAGGGAGCTTGATGTATTCGCCTCCATACATCCTGGGCGTGCCGTCATCGTTGAGCAGATACACACCGAGCTCGTGGATAAGGTTGGTGCCGTAATAATACGGGAATAGGGTGAATGAGCCGTTTTCGCCTGCATCGACGCTGAAGTCCACCGCCACATCGCTCACGCTGTTGGCGAGCACATTGTCAAGATAGGCCTTGTTTGCATTAAATACTCCGCTCTCGGGCAGCAGACCTTTGGCGTCCTTGGTGTTGTAGACCATGCTTTCGGTGTTGAGCGAGTAATAGTCGCTCCATATCTCTGTAGGCACCAGAGGAGCCATCTGCTGAGTGTTGA
>WFLX010169159.1_pt1 | contig 10690 bp, 5 predicted proteins | sample 4967041 | NCBI WGS metagenome assembly WFLX01 (sample SAMN12857096, study PRJNA449069) | gut metagenome | isolation source: stool from male and female vole | host: Microtus ochrogaster | place: USA:Florida | collected 2017
GACTGTCACACCCCTGTTTTAAATTGCAACTTCAATAGTTAATTTCTATATTGCGTTGCTTGGAGCAAGATGCCTTCGGAACAGTAAGAGTAGTGCAACGGCTTACAGAATTATAATTGACTTCCACTTTTTTACCGTCTACCATAGCCTCCCCTACAGGCTTATCAGTATTATATATCTTTAATTCATATCCACGTTCTTCAGGAATACGTTCAGCCTTACCCTTACGCGGAGCAATCGTATAGACACCTTTCTTGCCCTCCATCTTATGGAAGATGGCAGTAGTGGCATAATTATGTTCATAATCATTTGAATCACCGGAATCCTCATACAGCTCCGTTGAGCCGGGAGCACCTGACACAATGTTGACAATAAGATTATCCGGACGTTCGGTCATACTCTTGACAGATTCAGGATTATTTACAATCACAGCCCCCTCTTTAAAGAAATAAGGAATTTGGTCAAGCGAAAATTCCATAGTCTCACTTTTACCCCCTTTAATCATCTTATTATGAGCTACTGACCACCAATTACCTTCCGGAAACCAGATAATCTTCTTGTTTATTCCATTTTCAGATGCCTCTACAATAGGCGCCACAAGAATATCATCTCCGAAGTAATACTCACCCTCATTGGCATATGCCTCCTCCTCCTCCGGATGCTCATAATAGAGAGGACGGCAAATTCCCACGCCGGTATCGTAACATTTCCTCGCCATCGTGTAAAGATAGGGGAACATAGCATATCGCAATTTAATAGCCTTATTGATGTCGCCAAGATTATCATATGTCCAAAGAAGACGATTAATCGCTGTCCCCTTAGTAGCGTGTGTTCTGAATATCGGTGTGAACACTCCAAACTGAATCCATCTCAACAGAAGTTCAGGGTCGTTCACATCCTGCGTGCCATCAGGCATATGTCCACCTAAATCATGTCCCCAGTAGCCATAACCCACATTAGAGGCCGTAGCAGTGAAATACGGCTCAAAGGCCAGAGTGGGATAATTGATATATGTGTCGCCCGAAAAACCAATCTGATAACGGTGGCTTCCAAGTCCGCCCCAACGATGGAAAATCAATGGGCGTCTGTCAGGACGGTTATTTTTCATATCGTTGAAAAAAACGTGGTTACACCAAAATGTCTCTCCAAGACCTTCAACATACGGACTTGTCAGATACTGCTGCCAGTCGAGCCACCAGAAATCCACTCCCTGCTTCTCAAACGGACGCACGAAATTCTTGAAAAAAGCATTGGCAAATTTCTTGTCTTCAAGTTGCCAAGGTATACGCTCCTTAGCAGTCGGGTCAAGTCCAAGGTCAAGCGCCATAGCCTCATAAATATCTTCATCGGGGGCTACCCCGTCGGCAGGATGAAGATTGAGCGCAATATGCAGATTAGCGTTATGTATATCGTTAAGTAGAGAATCAGGAGTGGGGATAAGCTTCGTATTCCAGCTCCAGCCGGTCCAGCCACCACGTCCGTCCGACACTCCCTCCTCTCCGTTCCAATGCCAGTCCATATCAAGAATCATAACATCGGTGTTGATGTCGTTCTCTTTCAGATTACGAATGATGTCACGGAAATCATCAGCGGAATAATTCTCATATTTGCTATACCAATAGCCGAAAACATAATCAGGAGGAAGAGGAATTTTTCCGGCTATAGTAGTAAAATCCTTCAATGCCTTCTTATAATCGTGACCATATCCCATAAAGTATAGGTCAAGAGCTTCGGGGTCAGCTCTTTGGGTTACCCAATCTATGCCATCCTCACCAGGTACAAACGCAAGAGATTTGCTACCGTCAGGACGTTCAGTGGAGGGAGAATCATCTATGACAGCCCAGCCGGAACGGGAAATGACACCCTGCTCCAATTTAGACCGATAGTCATCACCATTATTTCTGTCAAGTGTGCGGTAGGTGCCCAAAAGATTCTGATCATCTTGAAGACCCGGATACCATATTACCTCCNTCCCGTTNATANCCATTGTGATAGACAGGTTATCGGGGGAGGGAGATGCCATATCANGCACNNTACCCTTTCGGTATTTCAATTTAAGCTTATCCGTGCTGATTTCCAACCACTCGTCATCTCCACCAATCTTATATTCAGGTGTCGGGGTATTACGGTTAATGACAGCGAATGTGGCGCGGTCCTCGAATTTTCCGGCAGGACTGTATTCCACGCGAATCATCTCCGGAGTAAGGACAGTGAATCTCATATTTCCAGATTCAACCACAGCGTCTTGTGACGCCACAGGACTTGGGTCAAGATTCTTTGGAGTCGATGTGCCACACGATGCCAAAGAGACAGCCGCGAATGCAATAGACCATAAAAAANTTTTCATAAAAGAGTNATTTTTGAATTATTTATACTATAGTATTTCCATCAATAATTTTACCCAATCTACCATATACGNCCGATTGGCGACGTAAACTTCATCTTTTGATTATCGGCTTGGCTCCCCTCTCTGAAGGCTGATGAGACTCCACCATTGGCCATCCCTCGGAATCCCAAACTATACGGTCAAGATAGACCTTACGCCCGGCATCAGGATCTGCCGCATCAAAGCCGTGATAGAGCATCCAATATTGACCGGCATCATCTGTCACAAAGTTCGCATTATGTCCCGGTCCTATCACATCCTTGCTACGGCTCATAAGCAGCGAGAAACCGTTGTCCATTGCAGCCTCACCATCCTTATTTACATAAGGACCGAGCAGATCCTTTGAACGAGCCATAACAACGCGGTAGGTACTTCTTTCACCTTCACAACACGTGCCTGCCGACCCTATAAGGTAATAGTAGCCGTCGTGCTTGAAAATGTTAGTGCCCTCAGTGAGTGTACCCGCTATCTGAATCGGCTTGGCACCCTCCTTCACCTTCAATCCATCGTCGGTAAGTTCAATTGCGTATATTCCCCTGAAACTACCCCAGAAGAGATATTTCTTGTCGCCATCGGCAACGTAGATAGGGTCGATGCTGTTCTGCACCCCTATCTCGTTGCTGATAAACATCGGGCCAAAATCCGTGAAGGGGCCTTCCGGAGAATCTGCCACAGCCACACCTATGCCACACTCCCATTCTCCACCCCATTTCGATTTGGAATAATAGAGCACATAACGCCCGTCGATATATTGGATGTCAGGAGCCCAGATATTTCCATCAGGCACCATCTTAGGACGAGTCTCGTCCGTAAACGCAGTCCCTATCAACTCCCAATTAACTAAGTCATCCGATTTGAAGATAGGAAGATTCGGCACATTTTCCGTGGCATAGAGATAATAAGCGCCGTCGGGAGTGCGAATCACAGTGGGGTCGGGAGCACTCTGATTTATAACGGGATTGGTATAGTAATCTTCAGCCTTCGCCTCTCTTCCGGACACCAATTCACATATTACTGTCAGAACTATAGCATAAATACACTTTCGGACAAACATATTTTCTGTGTTTAAATGATAATTTGCCAAGGTTTAAGACAGCTTATTTTTTCGCGAAGAAATTATCAACGCGGTCGGGAGAGAGCATCTGCCATAGCGAGGCCACGGTCCAGCCGGGAGCGAAAATATCATTATAAAAGCCCTTGCCGTTTTTGCCGTAATCCCAAGTGGTGTGCTGCACCACCTCCGGATAATAGCCCTTCTTCGCAATGTCAAACGTGTTGTCTTCGCGAGGCATAAGCTGCAACATCGAGCTTTTTATAACATTCGAGAAATTCGAGAAACGGTTCTCCTTGTAATAGTCGGCGAGCTTGTCGAGCACTGTGGCAAACTCAAAGATGAATACGTCGATATGNTTATTCTCCACNGATACATTTCCCCAGCCACGNGAGCGGAAGTCAACGTCGCCCAGCATCTGCCCCGGAGCAAAAGGCACATCCCACAAGTAATACCACGAAAGACAGAAATAAGCCGATTTCTTGCACATATCCATATAGTGCGCACGCTCCTTTCCCGACGTAACGTGAGTGAGATAATACATAGCTGTTGAAGCATACAAAGAGGCCTCTTTGTCTTCGCAATTAGCATCCAGAGTTGAAGAGAAGTAATCGGCTTTATCAATAAGCTCCCTTTCAAGATAATTCGCTGTGGAGCGCGCACTCTCAAGGTACTTCTTATTGTTGAAATACTTGTAAGCCATAGCTAAGGGAAGAGTAGCTGACGGTGTGCTACCTCCCGCTGCGTCACATATGCTCATATCCGTGCGGAATTTCCTTGGAAAACTCCCGTCATTGTTCTGCAAACTCATCATATTGTCAAGCAGCAGAGCCATCTTACTCTCCCAGTCCTTATGATTATTGCCGAGGCGACGCTCTGCATCAAGATANTTGAGCACTGCAAANACACCCTCCGACTGACGNCGTATGCTGAGNATGTCAGCCTCNCTNCCATCTTCAAGGTTCATTGTCTCTTTAAAGAAACCATTGGGTGTAAATCCGTGGGTGAGCACACTGTTGAAAATGGAAGTGGCATTGTCTACCATAGCCTGATCGCCGTGCTCTCGTCCGTATTCAAGAGCATTATAAGCGTTAAGAAGAACTCTACCTACAAAACCCACCTCAAACATGCCGTTGTTGGCACAGTCATCAGTGCGTATGCCACACGAAGTGTAGTATTTCATATCATACTTGTCCACGAAACTTGTCCTGAAATAATTTGCCAGATAACCTTTTGCCTGCTCATTGTCAAGACCGGTATCCACAGGGTCGGGAGTAAGCGTATCGAAGGTATAAGTCCATACATCCGCCACAAAATCAGAATAGTCGTCGGCAGGAGTAGTACGCATCTGCCACTCAAGATGACGTGTGTCACCTTTTGAGATTTTTTCAAAGGCCCTCACAGGGTTTATAAGTGTCAGCTTGCGTATATATCGCTTAGGAGACTCTGTATAAGGATATCCAAACACAAGGGTAGGTTTATTGTCTACATTTCTGAAACCTGTAAACCCTACAGAAGTATGACCCGGAAGGATTATGTCGCCGCTCTGATTCTGTTCCGTACAATCGGCTTTATCCGAATTAATACGCAAAACGGTATAGCCCATTTTTGTAGCGGGATCATATATACCGGTGAGTGGTGAGCTGAGGCGGTCTTCTCTTACCGTCCAGCTGTCTGAGACGTTGAACGAAGGAGCGCCCTCCGGAGAACGCAGATTGTGGTGATACCAGAATCCCGGCATATAAAACTCACAATCCTTATGTGCATTGTTGCTTACCGTCTCCTCGTTTTCAAGGCTAAACCAACAGTCCTCCAACGCAGTCACGTCATATGCCAACTCTCTTACCCCATCTTTTTCGGATACAGTGTAATTAATCTGTAGAGGGAGTTTATGCCCATTGATGTCCGAAAGAGAGCCGTCGGCGTTTAATTTAAGTTCATATCCGGTTTTAACGCCGCCCGGTGTCTTTAAATAAAGGTGGGTGGCACCTTTCATCGGCACACCGATAGCCACAAACAGAAGGGTAGAAAGCAAAATCTTGTATTTCATGTGTCAGTGGTTTGTTTTCTGATCTTGTGTAAAGATTAATGTTAACCTTCTTGGCCTTGACTTTTAACGCTGCCCAAGCCATAGATTATAAAATTATAAGTGGAAAGCTCTGTGTAGAATCTGATCCGAGTATTCTGGATATTGTATAAACGAATTAAACGCGCCCGGGATTGTGATTCTCCCGGACGCGCACCAAAATATTTAACGATAGATTAGAGAAATTTTTTTCAGAACTTCACTTGTGCTGTCAGAATGAATCCGTTCGTAATTTAACGTGCTATATCTTCATATCCGGGATTTTGCTTGAGATTCAGATTCGCACCAAGCACGTTTCTATGAATCGGGAAAAGCTCTGTATGGGTATCTGCGTCCGGTTTCTTATCCCACCATTCTCCTTGACAATACTTGTTCCATCTTATAAGATCTGTACGCCGACGCATCTCTCCAAGGAATTCCCTTCCCCACTCATCAAGCATTTCAGCTTCATCCAATACTGCCTTGCCTTCTGGTGCATACAGATAGTCGGCATAGGTGGATTCAGGATAGTATCTCTTACGGACTGTGTTGAGAAGTTGCCCAGCTCCGGCGGCGTCTCCACTTCTAAGCTTGCATTCTGCCAGAGAATAATAGATCTCTGCCAGACGTACCACTACCCAATCCGATTCGATTGCTCCCGGGTCACCGTCACGATACATAGGATATTTTACCATATGCCATCCGGAATTATGGTCACCATTATTCATATTGGATTCTCCTCTTTCAAGGGCAGCTGCATCGTTGGAAGGATCTAACTCATTGAAAATACCAACCTTATCACGGATATAGAGAGTGTAGTCGCCACGTGGATTTGTGATTCTCTGTGTCTCTCCGTTGTCGTCAGTATACTCAAGGTATCCATAGAGGAACATACCCTCTCTCTGCGATTGTCCGGGAAGATTCTTATACAATTTCAGACGGCAATCCTCCGGATATTTCTTGAATTTGGCTACGGGACGGCCTAGTTCATATGTATAAGGTGTGCCGTCAATGTCAAGACTCGGCTGAAGCGCCATCTTGGGATTTGACATACCCCAGTCCTTAAATCCGAAATAAAGATGTGCATTNCCGGGGAAACACCACCACCATGTGCCGTTGTCATAGTGCCAATGAGCATAGCCATAGGCACCAGAAAAAGCAAAGATCACTTCATCACACTGGTCATTGTTCCAATCGAAAGGAGCGTCCCATCTCTCGGCTATCGAGTATGAGCCATATTTCCCGTCAATGATGTCTTGCGCATACCTCGCGCATTCGTTATACTTTGCTTCCCCTATATACTTCTCGGCATTCAGATAAAGACGTACCAGAAGAGAGGCAGCTCCTGCCTTGTTCCATTCTCCCTGCTTCACCCCATTACCCGATGAGCCAGTCTTTACAGGCAGCAATTCGATACATTCCAAAAGCTCGCTTTCAATAAAATCAAACATCTCACGAGGCGAAACTTGTCCTTCTGAATTTTTCGACACATCCTTGGCACTTACCATGAGAGGTATGTTGCGATAGGCATCATAAGCGTTTAGATAAAGCCACGCCCTGAGTGTACGCAGTCCGCATATGAATGCGTCAAACTCAGCTCTGGTATAGCCGAACTTTTCCGGATCAAGTTCATTGAAGTCGTCAATCACCGAACAACACTGTGCAATGCCTTGAAATGCGCCTACCCATGGGTTGTCGCTATCATCTATTGTCCATGTGTGGTAGTGGTATCTCTGATAGAACTGTCCGTCAAGCCAGTCGCCGTTTCTGTTATAGGTAGCGAATTGGTCGGCAGAGTTCTCCTGAAGAGTGATCAGCGATGTAATCGACCAATAGGAGTGTTCGAAAGGACGCACATAAGCGCGTATTATATCATCTTGCGTTTGATAATAGTTGGCAGACATTATCTGGTCGAAGACTTCCTCATCAAGATTGGTGCAGGAAGACAAGCCGAAAATCGACAATGCCGATAGGATAGATGCCTTTATAAATGCTTTCATCTTATTTTCATTATTAGATTAAAAACTGATTTGAGCTCCGACTACAAACTGTGTTGACGAGGGATAGTATGTCTTCTGACCATCGAATGTACCAGGTGTGAGACCATTGACAGGGTAAACCGAAGGATCGACCCCACTGAATTTTGTCAGTGTAAAGACGTTGGTGACAGTGCCGTAGAATCTGATCTTATTGATGAATCTTGCATTCTGAAGGTTTAGGGTATAGCCCAATGTCACGACATCCAGCTTGAAGTAATCACCTTTCTCTATAAAATAATCAGTCAGCTGGTTCATAGCAGTGCTTAGAGCTCCGTTTTTCTTGAATGTTCCTTCAAGACGGTTCCATGAGCCGCCAACATTTGGCATTCCGTAGTAGAATTCGTGAACGTTGAAGAGGTCATATCCGAATGCACCACGGAAGTACAGACTGAGATCGAAATTCCTATAGCGGAAGTTATTGTTCCAAGACATTGTGAACTTAGGCAGACCGTTGCCAGTGATGGTCTTATCCTCTTCTTTTGCCTCAGAAATCGGGATAACCTCATTGTCTCTGTTATATATCAACCAGTTGCCGCCATCATCTGCACCTGCATAACGCCAGGTTACATATGAGCCTATACGTTCCCCTTCTCTAATCTGTTGAAGTGAACCGGGAGAACCGGGTGCAGTCATTGAGCAGGTCCACACGTATGACTGTCCGTGGTAGACGTTATTCGAGAAGCTTATAAACTTATTATGGTTCGTAGCACCTACAAGGCCTATGTTATAATCAAAGTCACGAGTACGTACAGGACTGATATTAAGTTCGATTTCGATACCCGAATTTCTCATCTTTCCTACATTCGTATAGATTGAAGTATGCAGATAAGGTGGAACCGACACATTATAATCTCCCAAAAGATCCTTCTGAGTGCGGTGATAGTAGTTCACACTACCGGCAAGAAGTCCATTAAGCAACGAGAAGTCCACACCGACATTCATATTCTCTGCCCTTTCCCATTTCAGATTCGGATTAGGGTTCTTATTCGGTGCCCAACCCATATAATACTTTCCATTGTATTGGACAGTGCCGTAGCCGCCATAGGTAGCGAGCGACATATAGTTACCAATTTCCTGATTACCGGTCACACCAAAGTCTGCACGAATCTTCAGATCATCAAGCCATGAAGCTGCATCCTCCATAAATTTTTCCTGGCTTATTCTCCAACCTGCCGAGAATGCCGGGAAATAACCCCATTTATTATTCTCACCGAATCGTGACGAACCCTCATAACGGAGTGAAGCTGTCACCATATAGCGATTGTCATAGTTATAACTTACTCTTCCAAAGAATGAGATAAGTTTACTTGTGTTTTTCCACGAGCCCATGCCAAGACGACCCTCTTTTTCCTGATTATATGTGCCTTGGCCCAAGTTGTTCCACGTCAAAGCATCTGANGGGAAATCTTTATTGGAGGCATTGAAGCCGTATGATTCAAATTTCTGCCATGAATAGCCAAACATAACCTTGAGATTATGGTCGTTTTTGTCAAGCATATAATTAGTCAGCCATTCAAGCCCATAATTATTGACTGTCCCTGCCTCTTGACTTGCCTCACCGCTATAGCCGTTACGGATGTTCACCGTATGATATGACGGGCGGAACCAATGTGAGTGGGTGTCATTATACTGTTGTGATACTGAAATCTTGGTGTCAAGACTCTGTCCGCTGATATTCTTGGCCAATAAGGGCAAGAGATTCAACTTTGCTCCCGCATGCCAGTCGAGAAGTTTATATTCCGTCCAACTCTTGTCAATCTTGAGTAATTCCACAGGATTAGATATGCCGTCGCCGATAATATCATAGTATTTTACACCGGTAGCATCCGTTGGATCCATTATGGGGGCAGTAGGGTTAGCTCCAAATGCATTTGCAAAAGCACTCCAGTCGGAATTGTTAGCCCTTATATAGCGTGGTGCTATTGCTCCTGTAAAAGTGAACAGACCATTCTTGCTGTTATGTTCAAATTGTATTCTGCCTCCGTATTCCCTTCTGCTTGACCTGATATCCACACCGGTGGAATGACGGGTGTCAAGTGTGGCTCGATAGTTGCTCGTGCGGTTGCCACCGCTCAACGACAAAGTATGGTTCTGAGTAAATCCGGTGCGGGTGATTTCCTTAAACCAGTCGGTGTCATATCCATAGTCATTGCCAAGACCGGCGGCAAGGTACTCATCCTTTCCTAATACCTTCAATTCCCTCTTAGGCACATCCCAAGACACATAACCCTGATAATCCGTATGTACTTGACCATCTTTTGCACCGCTTTTAGTTGTCACGACAATAACACCGTTGCTACCACGAGTACCATAGATTGCTGAGGCGGCACCATCTTTCAGTACGTCAATAGAGGCAATATCGTTAGGATTTATATTATGGAGGTTTCCACCTGCAATTCCGTCTATCACAATCAGTGGCCCAAGCCCAGCGGAACGCGAGGAAACACCTCTTACCTGGATACTCGCTCCATTGTTCGGGTCGCCGGTAGCTGTGTTCGTTATTGATACACCTGCCACTTTGCCCTGAATCATCATAGCCGGATCTATAGAACTCACCGACATCATATCGTCACCGGAAATATGAGAAACGGCTGATGTGAGTTCCTTTTTGTCCATAGTACCATAACCGATCACCACCACATCACCTAAGGTTTGGGTATCATCATCCAATACTATGTCGAATACTCTTTTGGTTCCTACCTCTACAGTCTGTGTGAAGTAGCCTACATAGGAAAACTCAAGTTTCGACTTATCACTTTTAACCACAAGGCTGAATTTTCCGTCAACATCGGCTGTCGTACCATTGGAGGTACCCTTCTCCATTACAGTCGCACCGATTAACGGTTCATTTTCTTTGTTCAGCACTGATCCGCTCACCGTCACTTGAGCCAAGGCTCCCAACGATGATAAAGCCGATACCAGAAAAACAGCGAAGGTTCTTCTGAAGTGTTTCAAGAATGTTAGTTTAGTCATAAAAAATAGTTTAAAGTAACTGATTCTTTGTCATTCTGAAATTCTACATTAGAAATCTATTTTAAGAAATACCATTCCTAAACGAATTTAAAAATGAAATTTTTTCTGATAGGGTTCTAAGGTTTAACCATCGCAAAATTATAAAGTAAAAGTTGGGAAGACTGACATTATTGTGC
>WFLX010261924.1_pt1 | contig 10690 bp, 6 predicted proteins | sample 4967041 | NCBI WGS metagenome assembly WFLX01 (sample SAMN12857096, study PRJNA449069) | gut metagenome | isolation source: stool from male and female vole | host: Microtus ochrogaster | place: USA:Florida | collected 2017
GTTGCATTAAAAATGGCTGCATCATTGCCTATGTGATTCGGAGAATAGGCGCCGGCTCTCATTACTCCGGCAATCTTTATATCTGCCATATATTGTTATGGGTTATATGATCTCATTAAAAATTTCTTACCGGGCAAGGAATTCCTCTGCCTTGCGTATATCTCCGGCATGGTCGACATCTATTATCTTACCCATGTCGAATCCCTTGAGTTTCAAACCTGCTTCTACAAGAGCTCTCTGGTAATTACGCATACGGCTCACGCCGTTGACAAGACAACTGTCGAGCACATCTACCGCGCGATCCGACAGGCCATAGATACCTCCCGAAACATACTCCCGCCAACCTTCAGGAAGCTCCTCATCCTTTTTATCCAGAAAGGCCTTGATGTCTCCCTCATGATCAGTCTCGACATAAAGAGGCTTTTCATCATCAACAAATGATGTCAATGCCATCATACCCTCCACTTCCGAAGGTGCCGACGCGTAAGCCTTCACATAGGCGGAAAAATTCTCTTCATGGAATATCGTATCGACCGTGGTTACAATAAAGCGTCCGTGACCTTTAAGCAGGCTCCCCAACTCGTAAAAACTATGCATTGAGGAAGGGGTTGTCTTAACCACCAGATCCAATGGCACCGGCAGTTGCCCTTTCAGCTCCTCGACAAACGCCCTGACCTCAGTCATATGCTCATTGACAATCACCGAAATTCTTCCAGCCCCGTTCTCAATAAATATCCTTATAAGCCTACCAATCATAGGTTCGCCGTGAAGAGGGACCAACGGCTTGGGATAGGCCACACCCTCCTCAACCAACCTCGAACCTTCTCCGGCTGCTATTATTCCGAAATTCATAATTAATCCGTAATTTCCTCTTTTGTAAGATCCACGGTCTTGTCTGCTCCCTTTTCCTGACGCGCTTTGCGCAACGGATTGGAAGAGGCCTGACGGTGAATCTCGCGGTTTCTGTATAAATCTATAGCTTTATAAATAGCCTGTCGCATTGAGGTCGGATCTGCCTTATCTTTCCATGCCACATCATATGCGGTGCCATGGTCGGGAGAGGTCCTTACAAATGGCATTCCCGCAGTATAATTGACTCCGGTCTCTCCTGCAATGGCTTTGAACGGAGCCAACCCCTGATCATGATACATGGCAAGAACACCATCGAAACTCCCGAATGAACCGGCGGCGAAAAATCCATCAGCCGAATATGGACCGAAAACGAGTATCCCCTCATTTTTTGCATCCTCAAGGGCCGGAATAATCTCATCCTTCTCCTCATTACCAAGCAGACCCTCGTCGCCACAATGAGGGTTAAGGGAGAGAACGGCGATCTTCGGACGCTCGCACGTGAAATCCCCTTTGAGCGACTTCTCAAAACTTCTTATCTTATCAAGCACCCTCTCTCGTGTGATGGCTTTAGGAACGGCCGAGAGCGGAAGATGTGTTGTAACGAGTGCAACACGAAGATAATCGTTATACAATATCATCAACGCTCCACTCCCATCTCCCAGACGGTCATGAAGGTATTCGGTATGGCCGGGGAACTTGAAATCTTCACTCTGAACTGCTTTTTTAGATATCGGAGCTGTGACAAGCACCTGAATATCTCCCCTTTTGAGAGCATCGACAGCAAGTTCGAGAGCCTCGACCGCTGCACGTCCTGAAACCTCGGTCGGAACACCCGGTGTAACATCGTTATGAGTAACGGAAACTTCAACGATGTTAAGTTTTCCATCTCTTATATCTCCCGGATTCTTCACAATATGCATCGGAGGAAGCTCCAGATTAAATTCCCTTCGTGCCTTCTCTACTATCTGGGGAGAGCAGTAGAACACGGGGGTGAACAATTCGGGAATACGCTCATCGCATATCGCCTTTAACACCACCTCATAACCGATGCCATTTATATCGCCATGGGTAATACCCACTCTTATAGGTTTCATTCTTCTAATCTTCTGTAAAAATTCTTAATTCTTCTTTGTGCCGGCAAGCATTCCGCAAGCTGCGGCAATATCCTCACCACGCGATGCGCGGATGGTAGCCGTGATCCCCTTTGAATTGAGGAAATTTCGGAACATCAGCATTCGCTCTTCGCTACAAGGTTTGAGATCCACCCCCGGGATGGCATGGAAACGGATGAGATTCACACGGCAATCCACATTCCCGATAAGCTTAACCAACATTTCTGCATGCGCTATATCGTCGTTAACCCCTCTCCACATAATATACTCCAACGATAGCCTGCGCTGATGACTGAAATCATATCCTGACAGAAGTTTCATCACTGATGAAATCGGGAAGGCTTTCTGTGCAGGCATCATCGACTCGCGCTGCGGAGTGTCGGCAGTATGAACGCTGACTGCCACATGCACCTGAGTATTGTCGAGAAGTTCCTTGAGCTGCGGAAGTTTCCCTACTGTTGAAACAGTGATGCGCTTCGGGCTCCAAGCCAATCCCCACGGAGCAGTCAGAATCTCAATCACTTTCTCAACCTCACGATAATTATCCAAAGGTTCTCCCATTCCCATGAAGACTATATTGCTCAGAGGGGTCATTGGCTCCTCCCCCTTGCGTGNAGCAGGAGGAATNCTTANGATCTGGTTGATGATCTGCGCTGAGGTCAGATTAGCCTTGAGCCCCATCCTTCCCGTGGAGCAGAAATAGCAATTCATTTTGCACCCCGATTGACTCGAGACACAAAGCGTAGCCCGATCCTTGTCAGGGATATATACTGACTCTACAAAATTTCCCCTACCAACATTGAAAAGATATTTAACCGTTCCGTCGGTTGATTTAGTGGCTACTGAAGGAACTTCCCTCCCTATCTCATAATTTTCCGAAAGCCATTCCTTATTTTTCTTTGAGATGTTTGCCATCTCTTCGAAGCTAACAACTTTCTTGTCGTATAGCCATTCCGCAAGCTGCTTACCCACGTACTTAGGCATATTTCCTCTCAGAGCCACCGACTGCAGCTCCTCAAGCGTCATGCCTATCAGTTTTATCTTCTCAGTCTTATCCATCACCTTGGGTAATTTGCTTGAAAAGCCCCCCGAGGGAGGCTTTTCAATTTCGTTATGTCAAAGCCGCGAATCACTCTCCGGCCTCAAATTTGTAAATATTATTCTTGATCTTCTTGTCACCCTTGATCATGTCAACAAGATTAGGATTCACAAGACGATAATACTGCTGCTCGTACATCTGATCCGAGAAGGGGAAGTTTTCCTTACCCTTACCAGCGATCTGATAAACGTAAACGCCATCATCACCTTTCATTATCACAACTTTCTTATCCGCATTCGAACCGTTGATGCGACCCATGACATCAGGATCGTTAACTCCGGCGTTAGCACCGAAACGGAATGTGGGAATATTGCGCTGCTCAACACCCATAGCCTGAGCTGCACTCTGGAGGCTCTGTGTTTTCTTGCTGAATTTTTCTACCAGTTTGTCGCCTGCCTTGGATGCACGAACTTCGTGAGTCAACATTGCATTCACATCAGGATTTGACAATGGCACATAATCATCATAGCTGCTTTCCACTGCTACAGCATAAAGCGCGGGAGTGATGGCATTCTTAGACTCATAGATATGACTAACCTCTCCGGGATCGCCATCTATCNTCACCCAACGAACCACCTGNCGGCTANCGGGANAATAGCTATTCATGCCCATCATACGGGGAATCGCTGGTGTTGACTGATTAAGGCTGTATTTCTGGATTGTATAACCTGCCTTCTCGGCATTCTTTGCAAAGTCAGCAGCAGTCTTGTTCTCAAGAAGGAATTTCTCAAGTTTGGCACGCTCATCATTAACGGTCTTGACACTCGGACCAAGCACATATGTAGCCTCATCATAATCGTAGATGGTGACAGGAGCATTCTGCTTAACTATCTTACCGATCAACATTCCCTGGGCACCCCCCTGAATTGTGATATAACGGCCGGCAGCATTCTTGAGGCTGTCGAGGGTCGCGTCAGGGATAGCATTTGTCGGGCCATTCTCTGTATAGAGGGGAACCCACTGATTAAGCTGCGGAACAACACTATCCATAGAGAAGCGTGCAGTAATTGAATCGGCTGAGAGACCGGCATTGAGTGCTGCCATAACTTTCAGACCGAGATCCTCTGTGGCGGTGCTTACAAGGTTAACCTGGATAGAGTCGATTGCCTCGAATCGTTTTCCAACACGAACCACTGTGAAACCCTGAATATTCTCTGAGATAAGTTTAACACTGTCTTTAGGAGCGGAAGTAACGAAATCCTTGACCATACCTGAAGGAAGATCAGAACCGCGAACAGAGTGATGAGTCATGCTCACACCCTCTTTCTTGATCTGCTTGCTCAGCTGGCCTGCACTGTCACGCAGGGATTTCACAGTCTCCTGAGCGAGCTCACGAGCCTTTGCCCGGTCAGCTGCAGAGGCAGAAAAACTTACTGAGATAAAGGAAACATCCTTTGTGGGCTGCTCAACTTTGAAAAGGCCTTTCTTCTCAGCATATGCTTTCTTGAGATCTTCGTCGCTTACAGGGTATTCCTTGGCATCGAGCACTCCATAGGGAAGATAAGCCACATCTACATTTGTTGTGGTGATATAATCATTATAAAGAGCCTTCTTGTCAAGGTCATTGGCTTTAACAGTTCCTGCGAGCACTCTTTGATAGATGTTGCCCTTCATTGTTTCCTTAAGCTTATTCTCAGCTGCCAGCCATGCTCTCTGGAAAGGAGCCATCTGGGCATCAGTCAAACCGTTACGTTTCGGATTGAAGATAACTTCATAAGCCTGCTGGGGCGTCTGCACGCTCAAACCGGCTCCGTTGAGCTGGCGAACGATATCCATCACCTCCTGACTCTGAGGATTCTCAATCATGTAATAACGGAGAATATTGCCGGTGGCGCGGATGCCGGCTTTGTCTGCTGCATTCAGCACGATATCCTGCTGCATAATCTGGTCGAGCGCCATCTGCGCAAGAACCTGAGTGTCGAAGTTCGCGAACTGTGCAGGATTCTGACGACGTGCGTCTTCAAGCTGATTGTTGAGTTCCTCACGCTTTCGCTGATACTCCGTGAAATCTATTTTTGTGCTTCCCACCTTTGCGACTGTGGTCCGGTCGCCAAAAATGTTCTGGCTGTTGGTAAGTGCGTCACCTACGATAAAGGCGAGCAGTGCCACACCGATAACTACGATGAGGAACACCGATTTGCCTCTGATTTTCTCTAATGTTGCCATTCTACTATATAGCTGTTATTATTAATTTCGTAAAGAACGTGCATAAAAAATTTGCACGTTTCAGGTGTTTTCACCCAATAAAACGTGCAAAGATAACATTTTTAATGCTAATCGGCAAATTATAGGCCGAATTCCTTTCGTATTAAATCCACCTGGTCAAGTTTTTCCCATGTAAAAAGATCAACTTCGCGCTCCAGAGGCTCGGATTCATAACGGGATTTGAATATTTTGGTCACTTTCTGCGGCACACGGCCCATATGTCCGTAAGACGCGGTCTCACGATAGATAGGATTACGCAACTTCAGTCTTTTCTCAATAGCTTTGGGGCGGAGGTCGAAGAGATTCTTAACCTTTTCAGCAATCTCCGCATCACTCATATCCACCTTCGAGGTGCCGTAAGTATTTACAAACACGCTGACAGGCTCTGCCTTCCCGATTGCATACGCCACCTGAACCAGCACTTCCCGTGCTACTCCTGCGGCCACCAGATTCTTGGCTATGTGACGGCAAGCATAGGCAGCCGAGCGGTCAACCTTAGAGGGATCTTTCCCGGAAAAGGCTCCTCCTCCATGGGCACCGCGCCCCCCATAGGTGTCAACTATGATCTTTCGGCCGGTAAGACCTGTATCGGCATGAGGACCACCAAGCACAAACTTACCTGTCGGATTCACATGCAGGATAAGTTTCTCATCGAAGAGATTGCGGATATCCTCGGGGAGTTTCTCCTTAACACGGGGGAGAAGCACCTCCTCCACATCCTTGCGAATCTGTTCCAGCATCTTCTTGTCAGCCTGCTCCTGAGCCTCGCGTGTCTCATCAAGAGGCAACACGAACTCATCATGCTGCGTGGATATAACTATTGTGTGGATCCTCACCGGACGATGGTTTTCATCATACTCTACAGTTACCTGACTTTTAGCATCCGGTCGCAGATAAGTGGTAAGTTTTCCCTTACGGTAATAGGTCATATCCTTACCCTCTCTTCTTATATCAGCCAGTTCCCTCAGGATAAGATGCGAGAGGTCAAGAGTGAGAGGCATGTAGTTGGCAGTCTCATCAACGGCGTAACCGAACATCATACCCTGGTCGCCGGCACCCTGAAGATCTTCCGACGATGAGGTTCCGTCATCACGGCGGCTAACTCCCCGGTCGATATCCTCGCTCTGTTCATGAATGGTACTGAGGATTCCGCATGCGTCGCCATCGAAACGGTAAGCACCACGGTCGTAACCTATGTCAGCAATAAGTTTGCGGGTTACATCCTGTATATCAACATAAGCCTGAGAACTGACCTCTCCGGCTATAACCACTTGGCCGGTGGTGCATAATGTCTCAATTGCAACATGGCTCTCAGGGTCTCTCGCCAGGAACTCATCGAGGAGAGTATCGCTAATCTGATCCGACACCTTGTCAGGATGTCCTTCGGATACGGATTCTGATGTAAAAAGATAATTCATATGGGATTGTTGTTTAGGTTTTGTGGCTGTTCATATTAAACATATACNATTTGGTTGTAGGTGAGCAGCATACATAGATTATTGTTAATAGTAGTTTTAATTTGAACAGTTACTTATCATTNTNAGAAGATCAAAGTTTCACTTAAGCTAAACGCCAGAAGCAAAATACTCATCTCTACCCAATTATTAATTATTAACTAACAAAAAAAGGTGACGCTGATACGCCACCCATCTATGCCATAATGCGAGACCCACAAGGTCTCTGCAGCGATTTTAGCATTTTTTTGAGTGGTTGCAAGCAGCCAAATTTCTCCACTTCCGTCTCCCTTCCCTTATAACTTATAGTTTCAAAGGTAAAAGGTCCGCAGAATTGCACTGCAAAGTTAACATTTTATTCTCACCTTTCCAAACGGCGAGCTCAAACATATTTTACTTTTTCCTATAATGATATCAGCACAGATTCCCCTGAAATACTATTTTTCNTCAACCTTTATTTCNCCACGNAGANNGGATACNNCATCGACAGCTACCATACAGGGGCGATAATCCGGAGCCCGAACCGACNTCTTGACATTATCAAGGGNCANGCCGTNGACATGTNTCACANAGAGGCCCCATGAGGGCAACTCTNCGAACATATGGAATTCAGGATAATCATTTATCTTCTCCGGTACATCTTTATACCTGTAACTTCCGATATAAGCCATTCCTTTTGTTCCCCTGCCGGGATAGCTGACCTCTATGTTACGCAGGGTCACATCTTCCACCCTGTGACCCGGTATGCCTGTGATACTCGCAGGGAACGGATTATGAATCACATTAATATCCGGTCCGCGCAGATCATATTCAGAGTCAGGACGTCCGAAAGGAACTTCACATTTCAGATTGCTGATGGTCACATTCCTCAGTATTCCCGGATTAGCACCCCTCCTATGACCCAGACGGATGAAAAACGGATTCCCCGTATTCACCGCAGTGATAGAATCTACAACCACATTCTCAAGCCGGGCTCCATCCACCGTTTCAAGAGCAACCGCCGACCGGAAAGTATCCCTCACCCGAATGTTCTTTATTTCAACATTCCGGAATCCACCGAAAGATTCCGTTCCCATCTTTATAGCGTTGGCACTGCTTGCTACTTCGCAGTTCCTGATTATTATTCCATCATTCCCCCCGTTCTCATCAAAGGATTTTAGAACTATTCCGTCATCCGCAGAATTGATATCACATCCTTCAATAAGAACATTGCGGCAATCAGCCACATCTATCCCATCGTTATTCCAATAGGCCCTGTTCTCAAAGTCGATATTCCTTATCACCACATCTTGACAATCATTCAGCGACACGCCCAAACTTGCCGACCCTTTCAGTGAAACGCCCTCTATAGTCAGCCCTTTCACCCTTTCAAAATCCAGAAGCTTGGGTCTGATGGAGGGACGCATCCTCCGGTGGTTATAATATGGGTCTATCCTTTCACCAATATGATGCAGACTATCGATTGCCAAAGCCAATTCGAGACCACGCCCGTCAATCAGTCCTTTTCCGCTGATGCTCACATTCCGGGCACCATCTGCTGAGATGAGAGCAAATAATGGCTCCGAACATTTATCCGCCACCCTGCTCTCCTTCTCTCCGTTTGACACGTATCCGGCATAATCATAAGGATCGACACTTCCTAACAATCTGGCACCGGCCTCCAGATGGAGGTCGACACCCGTTTTAAGCCGTATTGAGCCGGTTACATATTCTCCCGCAGGAAGGACCAATCTTCCTCCACCCGGAATTTCTGAAACAGAATCAATCTTCGATTGAAGCCACTGGGTAATGACACCCGGAAATTCCCTTGGACAGGGGTCTAAAGATAAATCGCATGTTGACCGGGCCATGCTGATCACAGCCGGGATAACTAACATTATTAACGGAAACAGGGATCTCTTCTTCATGGTTACAAATTTATAAAAAATCATTGTTTTTAATTAAATTTGCGTCATACTTATTCATACTTATTGATGTCACCCCATCAACCTATATAATCATTTTGAAAATTCAAATATGGAAAACAATATATATAAAATGGTAGCGGAACGCACCGCTCTCCCTCTGAGGGGAGTAGAGGCGACGATCTCCCTTCTCGATGAGGGTGCTACGGTGCCTTTCATCAGCCGATATCGCAAAGAGAAGACGGGATCTCTCGATGAAGTGAAGATACGCCTGATCGAATCAACCTTGAAGCAGGTGCGTGAACTCGAGGCTCGCAAAGAATTCGTCCGTACGGCCATTGAAGGAACGGGAGCCTTATCTCCACAGATTGGAGAGAAGATTCTCAATGCTTCCTCCATGACTGAAATCGAGGATATCTATCTCCCATATAAACCGAAGAAACGAACCCGGGCAACAATCGCACGTGAGAAAGGGCTCGAACCTCTGGCCCGTAAAATAATGAGCGGGGTCCTGCCCGGAGCCTCTGATGAGGAGATTCAGGGAGCTTCCGATATAATTGCAGAATGGGCTTCGGAATCCATTCGCCTACGAAACATTACAAGGAAGGCTCTGAATCGTGACGCATCCTTGGTTTCATCTCCGGCAAAAGGGAAAGAGGAGGAACTACAAACCTCTTCGCTCGCTCAGTATTCCAATTTCTCACAAAGCATACGACGCATGGCCTCTCACCAGTATCTTGCCTTGAGGCGCGCCGAAAGGGAGGGGCTGGTTAAGGTGAAATATGACCTTGGCGCGTCAAAGGAGACGCTTGAGGATAATCTGTGCAGGGCATATCTCCCGGCAAGAGCTTCCGGCGCATGCGCCGATATCATAGAAGATGCTGTGGCCGATGCTGCAAAACGTCTATTGTTGCCATCTGTTGAAAATGAGATTTCATCCGGGCTAAAGGAGAAAGCGGATGGAGTGGCAATTGATATTTTCTCTCAAAANCTACGTCAGCTTCTTCTGGCTGNNCCCCTAAAAGGAGTCAGGGTTCTTGCCANCGACCNANGATACAGNANAGGATGCAAGGTTGNGGCTCTCAATGAGCAGGGGAATCTGCTGGATGAAGGGGTGATCTTCCCTACCGCCCCACGAAATGATACCGAGGGGGCAAGAAGAATTGTAGAACGTCTGGTAAACCGCCATAAATTGCAGGTGGCTGCAATTGGCAGCGGCACTGCTTCGCGAGAAACAGAACGCTTTCTCAAACAATCGGCTGTTCTCGACCCCTCAAAGATCTTTATCGTAAATGAAGACGGAGCATCAGTCTACTCTGCTTCTGAAGAGGGAAGAAGAGAATTCCCTGATAAAGACGTGACCGTACGTGGTGCAGTGTCAATAGGACGCCGGCTGATCGATCCGCTTGCTGAACTTGTAAAGATCGATCCAAAATCGATCGGAGTCGGGCAATATCAGCATGATGTTGACCAGACACGCCTAAAAGAGGCCCTCGACTATACGGTTATGGCATGTGTAAATTCCGTTGGCGTAGATGTAAATACCGCTTCTGAAAGATTATTGTCATACGTTTCAGGTATCGGGCCTGCTTTAGCCGCAAACATCGTGACCTACCGGGCGCAAAATGGTCCGTTCTCTTCAAGGACGGATCTTAAGAGAGTCCCCCGGCTTGGAGAGAAAGCATTTGAACTTTGTGCCGGATTCCTTCGGATTCGCGATGGGAAGGAACCGCTTGACAATACGGGGATACATCCCGAAAGCTATATACTCGTAAAAAAGATGGCCGAATCTATCGGCAGGAAAGCAGCTGACCTTCCTGCGGATGCTTCATTGCTCGATTCCATTGATGTAAGCCTGCTCGCTAAAAAAGGGGTCGGTGGACTGGAAACAATGCAGGATATTGTGGCTGAATTGAGGAAGCCGGGTCGAGATCCCCGAACTGACGACAATTCCGATGCCTTTGTTCCGGCAGTGGAGAATTTCGAGCAGTTGTCCATAGGCCAGACACTCCCAGGAGTGGTGAGCAATATCACGGCTTTCGGTGCTTTCATCAACCTTGGGAT
>WFLX010037857.1_pt1 | contig 10689 bp, 3 predicted proteins | sample 4967041 | NCBI WGS metagenome assembly WFLX01 (sample SAMN12857096, study PRJNA449069) | gut metagenome | isolation source: stool from male and female vole | host: Microtus ochrogaster | place: USA:Florida | collected 2017
TGTTCATACGATTACCGGTTCTTCTGCCGAAGGCTTAGAATATGTTGACCACGTATTCTATGTTCATGCTACCAACGAAGAAACTCCTGCAGAAGTTAAGCGTAGGGTAGGTGAGGCTGACGGCGATTCTGAAGATGAAACTGAAGCTCCCAATGCTACTTCTCTTACTGCTCAGGACTATATCGATATGGCGAAGAAGATTAAGCCCGGCGTTCATCGTGTGGCAATTCACATTAATCAAAGAGGTTCGATGTTCGTGAAGGAATTCCATATGGAAGAAGTGGTTCGCGATGGCAACCTCACCGGCATCGAGGCTGTTGAGGCCGGGAAGGTGATGTTCGATGGCAAGGGCCTGTGCTTCAGCGGCGAGGCTGACGTGAAGGTATTCAATATTGCCGGCGCTTGCGTGGCAGCTGTTACCGCTCACGATGGCTTCAGCTTCGAAGGATTCGCTGCCGGTTACTATATCGTGAAGGTGACCGCAGCCGGCGAAACCACTACCCTCAAGGTGGCCGTAAAGTAACCTAAGGTGTTAGGGATGAGGCTTTAGGCTTTAGCCAGCCCGGCCCTACGCTATAACCTAAACTGACCAAAACGGACAGCAAACCGAACCCCGGGGCGCTGTTCCGTTTTGGCTCGTTTAACTCGCCCTGCGGGCGAGGGTTATTAAGTCGCCCTTCGGGCGAGGGTTATGGGGTTAGGAGGTTATAGGGTTATTCATTCGCCCTGCGGGCGATCTGGGTTTCCGTTGATGGCCTTTGTGGCGAACTGGAGTTCGCCACCTACACACCCTTAGGACGCACCGAACGTGCGTNCCTACATCCCCGGGGNTATCCCTTAGGACGCACCGAACGTGCGTCCCTACAAAAAGTGAAATTTATANATGATGATATGACCAAAAAATTGATTACATTTCTTGCGGCGGGGCTGATGCTGATGCCGGTTGCGCAGGGTCAGGAACGCAGCAACGTTGCGGCAGCCGGCCCTACGACGGTTCGCTATGAGGCGCAGGCTCCGACAGCGCGCCGCGTGACTGCCGACATCGTGCCCTACGCCGCCGGTGCGCGCGGACGTATCCACCAGGCCGACGCGGTGGCCTCGCGCTACATGGCCACGCCGCCCATGCGCGCCCTGGGCGACGGGACGACCATCTACGGCTCGCTGATCTACATCGCCGAGCCCGCCAAGGCTTATGCCGGCATATACTCTTTCAAGGCCGACGGCAATCCGGAGCCGACCCTGGCCATACCCTTCTCCGAGGGCTATGAGGCCAACGGCGGCGGTGCGTACGGCGACGGGAAGTACTACTTCAACTCCTACGTCTACACCCCCGAGATGGGTTACACATTCTGCACCTTCCTTGTGTACGATTTCGCCACCAAGGAGATGAGCAAGACCACCCACTCGTTCATGGACAGCAGTTTTGACCAGACGCAGATTACGCACGACATGACCTACGACCCCACCACGGGCACCATCTACGCNATCGCCTACACCAAGGAGGTTGTGGTCGAGGGCATGATGGAGAAATATGTNCCTGCGCTGTCNGTGGTNGATGATTACACCGGTTTTGCCACCCCNGTGGGGGCCACTCCCGGCCTGATTGCACTGGCCTGCAACACCGCCGGCGAGCTCTACGGCGTGAGCAAGACCGCCAAGGGTGAGGTTTCGACCCTCTACCGCATCAACAAGGCCACGGCGGAGTGTACCGCCATCGGTCCGACGGGCCTCAACCCCGAGTTCGTGCAGTCGATGACCTTCGACCCGGTGACCGACAAGCTCTACTGGGCCGAGACCGAGCTGAACGGCACCAGCGGTCTGTATGAGGTGAGCCTGACCACCGGCGCGGCGTCGAAAATCGCCACCTTCGCCAACGACGANGAGTTCACCGGCATCTACATCCCCCAGCCGACCCTTGAGGCCGGTGCCCCCGGGGCCGTGGCCGACCTGCACGCCACCTTCGCCGGGGCCTCGCTGAGCGGTAGCATCGACTTCACCGTTCCCGCCACCGCCCACGACGGCGCCGCCATCGGGGGCGACCTCACCGCCGAGGTTTACGTCGACGGTCAGGAGCAGAGCAGTATGGACGTGACCGGCGGCCAGAAGGTAAGCGTGCCCGTAACGCTGACGGAGGGCATCCACAGCGCCACCGTGCGCATCCTCAGCCCCAAGGGCGAAGGGCCGCGCGTGGGTATGTCGTGGTACGTCGGAGTTGACGCTCCCGGTGCCGTGAACGACCTTACGCTGAGCTCCAACGACGCCAACCAGGCCGTGATCAGCTGGAGCGCACCCACCGAGGGGCGCAACGGCGGCTACCTCGACGCAGCCGGCATCACCTACACCGTGACCCGCATGCCCATGGGCGTTAAGATAGCCGAAGGCCTCAAGGCCACCACCTTCACCGACGAGGGCAGCTTCGAAACCGCCGAGGTGTACTACACCGTGACTCCCTGGTGCGGAACGCGCGAGGGTGTGAGCGCCGACACGCAAACGGGCGTGTACGGCTCCGGCTCCGAGCTCCCCGTGACCTTCAGCTTCGACACCGAGGAGGACTTCAAGCTCGTGACCATCTACGACGAGAACCAAGACTTCGACGCCCAGTATGTGTGGGGCGGCTGGGTGTACGGTCCAACCTTCAAATGGGCCTACACCGAGGACAACGGTTGCCTCGTGTTCGCCTTCGGTCAGGAACAGGCCGACGACTGGGCCATCCTGCCTCCCTTCACCGCCGAGGCCGGGAAGAAGTACAGCGTGACCTTCGGCGTGAAGGTATCCGCCGATGCCGAGACGCTGACCGTCACCGCCGGCAGCGCCAACACCGTNGCCGCNCAGAAGGTGATTCTGCCCACGGCNAAGTATACCAACAAGGGCGAGTATAAGGAATACACCGCCACTTTCACTGCCGAGGCCTCCGGCAACTGCTACATAGGCTTCCACTGCACCTCCGCCAAGAAGGCCGGCTACCTCTACATCGACAATGTGACCGTCGACGACGTGCCCAACGACGGAGCTCCGGCAGCCGTCGAGGGCCTGACCGTTACGCCCGGCGCCAAGGGCGCCCTGACGGCCACCATAGCCTTCAACGCACCCTCCAAGACGGCCGGCGGCTCCACCCTGAGCGCCCTGAGCGAGGTTAACATCTACCGCGGCAACGACAACACCGCCATCCATACCTTCAGCGCACCCGCTCCCGGGGCCGCGCTGACCTGGACCGACAACGCTCCTACGCAGGGCTTCAACACCTACCGCGTGGTGGCCTCCAATGCCGACGGTGCGGGCGAGAAGGCCCTGGCCACCGAGTATGTGGGCTACGACCTGCCCACGGCGCCCACCGAGGTGTCGCTGGAGGAGTACGAGGGTTATCCCACCATCCGCTGGATTGCTCCCGAAACAGGTGTCAACGGCGGCTATGTTANCCCCGAGACACTCATTTACCGCATCCGCCGCAACGNCGGTTCGCTCGTGGCCGCGCGTGCCACCGGCGATTCCTTCCAGGACAAGACCCTCAACGCCGCCGCGCAGGACTGGATTTACTACCAGATTGAGCCCGTGAGNGAGGCCGGCGTGGGCGACTATGCCCTCACCAATTATATATGGTACGGCGCGCCCTATAAGAACGACTTCTTCGAGAGCTTCTCCGACGCAGCCATCAGCACCAACCCCTGGGTGACCTTCCGCATCAAGGGCACCTCCAACCTGTGGACGCCCATGTCGCAGGGTTACTATCCTACATGTTTCCCGGCCGACAACGACGGCGGCCTGCTGGCGTTTGAGTGCACCTCCGGCCACAACGGCGACGAGGGCCGCATCATCTCGCCCAAGATTTCGCTCAAGGAGATGAATATTCCCATCTTCTCCTTCGTGTTCTACCACAACCTGGACGAAGACACCGCCATGGGCGGCGACCAGTTCCAGGACCGCATGCTGCCCGAAATCATGCTGCCCGACGGCACCTTCGTTGCCCTGACCGAGGAGCCCATCTATGTAGACGAGCCCAAGTATGACTACGGCTGGTATATGTACCGCTTCAACCTGAGCAAGTTCAAGGAGTACGACTACATCCACCTGAGCTTCCACGGCTACGCATCGTTCCAGAACGACGTGTACATCGACATGGTTTCCGTAGAGTCCAACATCGAGAACGACCTGCTGGCCTACACCTTCAACGCACCCGCCAAGGTTAAGGCCGGCAAGGACATCGACTACCGCCTGACCATCTTCAATCAGGGCATGAAGGCCGCTTCCGGCTACAGCATCAAGCTCATGGACGGCACCACCACCGTGGCCACCGTGAGCAACACTCCCGAGCTGGCCAGCGGCAAGATGGCCACCATCGACATCACCGTGCCCACCACGCTGGCCGACGAGGGCAAGACCTTCAGCGTCAAGGCCGTGATTGACTACGATGCCGACGAGGACACTTCCAACAACGCCACCACCGCCGTGACCACCGAGGTAGTGAGCCCGGATGTNCCNCAGGTGCGCACCGTGGCCGCAAGTCTNGCNGGCGAGAAGAGCGTGAAGCTGGCCTGGAACGACCCCGANGCGCTCCATGTGAACGACTCCTTCGAGGACTATACCGCTTACAGCATCGACAATATCGGCGACNATAAGCTCGTGGACGGCGACAAGGGTCTGACCTATACCTTCAACGACATCGCCTACCCCAACGGCGGCGACCCCATGGCCTTCATGGTGTTCGACCCATGGACGCTGGGCATCTCGCAGGTGCTCCCCGAGTGGGCCGCCAAGAGCGGCAAGCAGGTGCTGGCAGCCTTCAGCGCCTGCGACACCAGCGGTAAGGCCATCGACAGTGACGACTGGTTCATTTCGCCCGAACTCCACGGGGCTACGGCGTTGAAATTCTTCGCCAAGACCGCCAACTGGGAGTGGGGCCTGGAAAGCTTCGAGGTGCTCTATTCCACCAGCGGCAACGAGCCGGCCGACTTCAAGGCCCTCTCCGGTGCGCTCACCGCTGAGCAGGATTGGACCGAGTACAGCTACGACCTGCCTCTGGATGCGAAGTACTTCGCCATCCACTACACCTCCAACGACCGCTTCATCTTCTACCTGGACGACCTGCGCTATACCCGCAAGATGGACGCCGGGGAGCTGACTCACACCGGCTTCAAGGTGTACCGCAACGGTGAGGCCGTCGCCGAGCTGGGTAAGGATGCGCGCGAATATGCCGACACCGATGTGGCCGACGGCCTGCACACCTACGGCGTTAGCGCCCTCTTCGGCGACCACGAGTCGGCGCCCGTTGAGGTTGCCATGCAGGTGGGCGAGAGCGGCATTGAAGCCGCAGGAGCCGCCGGTGTGAGCGTAGAGGTGCGCGAAGGCGTGATTTATGCATCCGGTGCCGATGCCTTCGGGTTCAAGGTAGCCAATGTGGCCGGTATGATCCTCTTTGAGGGCACCGATGCCGCTGAGTATCAGGTAGCCGTTGCGCCGGGCGTGTACGTTGTTTCCGCCGGCGATGCGTGCTGCAAAGTTGTGGTTAAATAATTAATGTCGGATTGTCAAGTTGTCAAGTTGTCAAACTGACAAGGTGTCAAATTGACAAGTTGACAATTTTGACAAAATGAAAAATAAAATGAAACCAATCAAAGCAATTGTTGGTGCAGCGGTGGCTGCGGCGGTTCTGGTTCCCGCTGTGTGGGGCCAGGGTCTGCCGGGGCTGCGCAAGGCACCCGAAGCCCTGACGCCTCCGGCGCCCGAAACGGCGCTGTGCGGCATCATGGTGAGCAACGACGAGTGGGGCGATGAGAATCAGGCCGGTGTGTACACCATCGACGCCCGCCCCGACGGCCAGATCAAGTGCATCCACCGCAACGACGACATGGCCTTCACCGCCGCCGCACTGATGCATAATAATATAATGTATGCCATCACGGCCACGACGTCGGGCTATTTCTACGACGAGTACTCCGGCACCAACTGGCGCCACACCCGCGTGGGCGAGACCGACATCGTCAACTGCCCGTCGGACCTCGCCTACGACCCCGTGACCAAGACGGTTTACGGCGGTTTCTGGGACGAGGAGTACGATGGCTTTTCGCGCCTGTGCAGTTTCGACCTGAGCAGAGCCGAGGCAAGCCCGGTTACCGGCTATTGGGACGAGCGCGATTTCTTCACCATGGCCGCCACGCCCGACGGCACTGTCTACAGCCTCTACGGAAGTTTCAACTATCTGGCAAAGGTTACCGTGACCAACAAGGTAGCCGATAAGCCCATTGTGGACCGCATCAAGACTACAGGCCTCGAGCCCGTGGCGCGGGTCTCCAAGGGTAAGGTGAACTCCATGACCTACGATGCGGCCAACGACCGCCTGCTGGCCGTGGTCTACACCGAGGTCGGTTATGGCGTAAACAAGGTGTGCAAGAGTGCTCTCTACGAAATCAATCCTCACACCGCCGAGGTTACCGAAATCCGCCAGATGCCCGGCAACGCATGCTTCGCGGGCATCTACGTGGTTGAGGGTACGCCCGACGGCATGGCGCCCGCCGGGGCTGTGGGCATGACCGTGATGCCCAATGCCGAGGACTTCACCAAAGGCAAGCTCACGTTCTCCGTGCCCACCAAGACTTTCGGCGGGGCTGACNTGACCNAGCGCGTGATGGCCATCGTCGTAGTCAACGNCGTGGANAGCNTCTACGGCTACTATGAGGCCGGTCANGCCGTCGANCTNCCCGTAGAGCTCAACGACGGGCAGAACACCGTGCGCGTGGTTCTCTGCACCGACGAGCACCGTGGCGACGCCGTGGAAAAGACCTTCTTCTCCGGGTTCGACAGTCCTGTGGCAGTGACCAATGTCGTAGCCGTGATGGACGACAGCGGCGATGTGACCCTCAGCTGGGATGCTCCCACCGAGGGTGCCAACGGCGGACTCCTGAAGCCCGAAAGCGTGCGCTACACCGTGGTCCGCATGCCCGGCAACACCATCCTGGCCACCGACTACGGCCAGACGACGTACACCGACACCGAGGTGCCCGCCACGGCCCGCGTGGTGTACTACACCGTACTGGCTTACAACGAGATAGCTCAGGCGCCGAACAGCGTTGAGTCCAACCGCCTCGCCGCTGCCGGTGCGTTTAAGGTGCCCTTCACCGAGACTTTCGACTCCGCTGACGACTATGCCCTCTGGACCGTTGTCGACGGCAATGAGGCGCCTACGTGGACCTACTCAAGCACCGACCGCTATGCCGCCTACTATAACCCCCAGGGTAAGATTCCCGGCGACGACTGGCTCATCAGTCCTGCCATCCGCCTGGAAAAGGGCAAGCAGTACAAGGTGACGTACGACTTCCGCNTCAATTANCCCAACTACGCCGAGACNTTCAGCTCGTACGTAGGGATGGGTGCCAGTCCTGAAGCGATGACCGTCGAGCTGAAGGCCCATAAGGACATCACCAACAGCAAGATGTCCGGCGCCGAGGCCGCCTTCACCGCGACCGAGAGCGGCCAGTGGCACATCGGCTTCCACTATACCTCCGACATGCAGAAGTACGGCGTGAGCATCGACAACGTGAGCATCACCGAGTTCGACGGCCGTGTGCCCGCCGCCGTGAGCGACCTGACAGTTACGCCCGGCGANCGCGGAGCCCTTTCGGCGACTGTTGCGTTCNCCGTGCCGGTCAAGGACGCCNACGGAAATNAGCTGACCGAGGTTTCCAAGGCNNAGGTTTACCGCGNNGACATCANCTCCGGCGAGCCCGTGCACGTATTCACCGGCATTACCCCAGGACAGNCACTCNAATTTGAGGACGCCGTAGAGGCCGCCGGTTCGNACACCTACGTCGTGAAGGTGTTCAACGTGTCTGAGGCCGGTGTGGCCGCGTCCGCAAGCGCCTATATCGGCGAGGACATCCCCTCGGCACCCGGCAACCTCGCCATCGTCGAGGCCGACGGTCATCCGGTGGTCAGCTGGACCGCCCCCGTCAAGGGCGACAAGGGCGGCTGGTTCGACCCCGAGCAGGTGACCTATTCCGTGTACCGCAACAGCGATAATGTGGCCTCCGATCTGGCCGAAACAACCTTCGCCGACACCAAGTACAATATTCCCACCGACCGTCAGGACGCCATCAGCTACATCGTCATCTCCCACTACAAGGGCAAGGTGGCGCGTGGTGCGCAGACCGATGCGGTGGTTGTGGGCGCTCCCTACGCCACTCCGGCCATGGAGTCCTTCCCCGAGGCGGCCTTCAAGTTCTACCCCTGGATTGCGCAGAGCGACATGGCTCCGACCTACGGCTGGACCCTGGAGACCTCGGGCGTGAACCCCGTGGTGGCCGACCACACCGGCGACCGCGGCCTGGCCTGCTTCCATGCCGTGGGCGAGGTCAAAGGCATGATTTGCCATTTCTATTCGCCCAAGTTCGACCTCAGCGGCCTGGACAACCCGACGCTGACGTTCTACATGTACCACACCCCGAGCATCGCCGGCGACGGTAACATTCAGGTATTCCTCTCCGACGGCAGCGAGTTCACCGCAGCGGGTGAGCCCATTGCGCGCGCCGAAGGCACCGAGGACGGCTGGGTGCGTCATGCCGTGGCCCTGACCGACTATAAGGATGCCAAGAGCCTGCGCGTACGCTTCACCGCCACGGGCGACGCTGCGGCCAACATCTTCATCGACGACATCAAGCTCGACAACCTCAACGACCGCGACGCGGCCCTGGTGGCCTTCGCCGTTCCGGCCCGTGTGGCCGCCGGCCAGACCTTCCCCATGGAGGTGAAGATTGAAAACGTCGGTGTGGCCGACCTTAGTGACCTGAGCCTCACCGTCAGCGACGGCACCGCCGCCGTGGCCTCAAAGACCGGCATCACCGTGGCTGCCAACAGTAGCGAAATCGTTGTGCTCGAGGGCTCCTTCGAGGCCGTGGGCACTTATACCCTCACCGCCACCCTCAGCGGCGACGCCGTGGAGAGCAACAACTCCGCCGCCGCAGGCGTGAAGGTCGTTGAGCCCGTGCTGCCGAAAGTGTCCGGCCTCAGCGCTACCGTGGCCGACGGCAACGTGACCCTGAGCTGGAAGGCCCACCATGAGGCCGCCGAGGTGACCGACGACGTTGAGTCCTACAAGGACTGGGCCATCGACGGCATCGGCGAATGGACCATGTTCGACGGCGACTATGACCTTACGGCTTACATTAACAAGGACCTCGGAGCTTATCCCAACGCCTCCGACCGCAAGGCCTTCCAGGTATGCAATGCCAACACCCTCGGCATCGACATCTGGGAGCAGGGTAAGCCTCACTCCGGCAACAAGATGTTCATGGCCAGCGCTTCGCTGAACTATGTCAACAACGACTGGCTCATCTCGCCGCGCCTCAACGGGGCAGAGCAGTGGATTTCGTTCTTCGCGCGTTCCTTCACAACCGACGGCATCGCACCCGAGCGCATGAAGGTGTGGTACTCCACCACCGACACCGACCCGGTGAACTTCACCGCCCTCACCGACGCTTACGTTGAGCTGGGTGAAACGTGGGTTGAGTACCGCTACCACCTGCCCGAAGGCGCACGCTATTTCGCAATCAACTGCGTCAGCGACAACTCCTTCGCCATGTTCGTGGACGACATCACCTTCAACGACATGTCCGTTCCTGCCTGGAAGCACACCCACTATGAGGTGACCTGCGACGGCGAAACCGTCGGCACCACCACCGAGACCACCTTCACCCACGAGGCCGGTGGCGGCAAGTACGCCGTGCGCCCCGTCTTCGAGCAGGGTGCGGGTGCCTTCTGTGAGGCTCTCGACGTCAACCCCGCCGGCATCGGCACGCTCCCGGCCGGTGTGAGCGTCACCACGGCCCCCGGCACCATCATCGTCAGCGGCACCGACGCGCCTGTAACCGTCATCAACGTGGCCGGCGTAAGCTTCACCACCCAAGCGGGCACCATACCCGTGGAGGCCGGCGTCTACATGGTTACCATCGCCGATGCCACCGTCAAGGTTGCCGTGCTATAACCCCATACCGACCCCAACCCGAAAAGCGCCCCTATCGGGCGCTTTTCTCGTTTTCTCCAGCCCCGGCCTCAACCCCTCCGCCGGCGACTCGGCTTTCGGGGCGGTGGGCGTTTGGATTTTGGCGATTTCTTTTGTATCTTTGTTGGCAAATAACACGCTACTATGAAATTATCTCATTTTCTCTCCATACTTGCCTCTGTTTGCTTACCGGTTGTATTACACGCAGAAACATATTATATCAACGATGCCCTTAACTACGAGAAGCTCGTGAGGGAATCGATTGCCGAAAATCGCGATTTCACCGGCGATGAATTTTATTTGACTGCTGACATTGATGTAGTTGCCGAACGAATCCCCTGCTTCAACGGCGTTTTCCACGGGAATGGCCACAAATTTGCCTGCGTCAAAGGATTTGCCGATACCATCGGCCCGGAAGGCTGTGTGCGTGATATTTCTATTGCTGTTTCGGCCCCAGCCGGTGGAAAATATGAGTATGGCTCCATTGCCAATATTTGCCGAGGCACTATCGTGGGGTGCACGAGTGAAGGGCTCTTCGATAAATACACTACCTTGAGTTTCTACACGGCGGGCGGCATATGCGGCGTGCTTGAGAAAGGCGGCCGCATTTTGAACTGCCGCAACAACGGAGGCGTCTCGCTGAGCGTGGTGGACTCCGAGTGCTCCTACTTTCCGCGTGCGGGTGGTATTGCCGGGTGGAG
>WFLX010072624.1_pt1 | contig 10688 bp, 3 predicted proteins | sample 4967041 | NCBI WGS metagenome assembly WFLX01 (sample SAMN12857096, study PRJNA449069) | gut metagenome | isolation source: stool from male and female vole | host: Microtus ochrogaster | place: USA:Florida | collected 2017
TTGATTATAAGGCGAATCGTGAAACAATCACATTTGAGCAAGATGGCACTCCGGTATATAATCTGGAGATGGAGGAAAGCGACAATAATGTGGCTTTCCGNTATCTTATTNNNCCTCAACGTCNTANGTTNTGNNGNGNNGTGGAGAGTGAGGCTACAGNATTTGTCATGCCTNANNGCACTANTACTTTTCTGNGTCCNCAGANTNACGCGATGGGTGGGTTCGCACGTACAACGCCGAGCTATGAAACAAATTATACNCTTGATGATGAACCCGGGAAAAACGGGTTTGGTAACGGCTATACATTTCCGTGTCTGTTTAAGAACGGGGACAATGGATGGACTCTGATTTCTGAAACAGGCATAGCAGGCGATTATTGCGGGGCCCATTTAGCTAATAAACAGGGTGGAGAATATGTGATAGCATATCCCATGCCTGAGGAACTCAACGGTTTCGGTTCAACGGGCGCCTCTCTTCCCTTGCCGGGTTACACTCCTTGGAGAACGATTACTGTAGGCGAAACTCTTGCACCGATTGTAGAGACTACCATACCGTTTGATTTGGTGGAACCTCTCTACGAGCCTTCCAAAGAGTATGAATATGGAAAAGGAAGCTGGAGCTGGATTATCAAGATGGATCCGAGCTGTAACTTCGATGAGCAGAAACGCTATATAGATTTCTCGGCAGCCATGGGTTGGGATACAGTGCTTGTAGATGCTCTTTGGGACACACAGATAGGATATGAAGGAATTGAAAAGCTCGCTGAATATGGCCGTAGCAAGGGGGTTGACCTGTACCTTTGGTTTAATTCCAACGGTAGCTGGAATGATGCTCCACAAGGACCGCGAGACATTATGAATGATATAGTCAGACGCCGAAAAGCTATGGCATGGATGCAGAAGAATGGAATCCGTGGCATTAAAGTAGACTTTTTCGGTGGAGACAAGCAACCTACCATGCAGCTCTATCACGATATTCTCGCTGATGCCAATGACTATGGGATTCTTGTGATTTTCCATGGCTGTACCTTGCCGAGAGGCTGGGACCGTATGTACCCCAACTATGCTGCCAGTGAGGCGGTGCTTGCCAGTGAGAATCTTCATTTCTCACAAGATATGTGTAATGCGGAGGCCAAAAATGCCTCCACCCATACTTTCATCCGTAATGCCGTCGGGAGCATGGATTTCGGAGGAAGCACTCTCAATAAATATTATGGNGCTGACAATCAGCATGGCAATAAGCGTATGACAAGCGATGTTTTCGCACTTGCCACAGCCGTATTGTTCCAAAGTCCAGTCCAACATTTCGCCATGGCTCCCAACAATCTTGAGGATGCTCCCGCGTGGGCTGTTGATTTCATGAAGCAAGTGCCGACGACGTGGGATGAGATAAAGTTTATTGATGGCTATCCGGGTAAATATGCAGTTATGGCACGCCGTAGCGGAACAAAATGGTATGTGGCGGGAATTAATGCTGAGGATAAACCGGTAGAGGTAGAAGTCTCTCTTCCTGAGGGAATGTCTGCCACAGACCTTCGGCTTTATTCGGACAACGATAAGCTTGAAGGTTCAGTAAAAAAGGTGAAGGCAGATAAGAAGGGGAAGGTGAAACTTCGTATTCCCAAGAACGGGGGAGTGGTACTTACAGATGCTGAAACAGCTAATCTCTGATTTTTATGAGACGGTTGTTTTTTTCAATAATATGTTTGTTGCCGGCTCTCTTTTCCCAAGCTGTGCAACCTATAGTTGAATTTGTCACACCCTCGATAGTGAGGGTGAGGTGGAATCCTGACGGCCATATAGCCGACAATGCTACAGGGGCATGTGTATATGAGAAAACCTATGTGGACGTAAAGGTAAGTATAGCAGCCGGTAAAAAAATCCTTGTGACAGATTCCTTAGAGGTTGTAGTGAGTCCGGAGGGAGGCATTACTTTTCGGGACCCCGCTGAAGGGCGTATCCTCCTTTCAGAGAATCCTCCGACTCCAGGAAGCTTTACGCGAGTACCCACTGAAAGAATCATTTATGATGAAGAGTCGGCTCGCATGGAGGAAACAGCCAATGGTAAAGTAACTGTGAAAGATGTGTTGAGACGTGATACTATCGGATTTAAAGACCGTTATCTTCTCTCTTTCACGGCACCGGCCACCGAGGCAGTGTACGGTCTGGGGTCACACATGGAAGATTATATGAATCTTGTGGGGAAAACTTTATATCTGACCCAGCATAATCTGAAAGCTTTCGTGCCGGTGATTGTATCGACCGGTGGCTATGGTCTGCTCTTCGATGCAGGTTGTTCCATGAAATATGAGAGTCACCTTTCCGGTAGTGAGTCTCAGGTTATGGATATCACCATGGAGGCTGCCAATACGGTTGACTATTATTTTATGAAAGGGACCCCTCAGCAAGTAGTGGCCGATTATCGTTTCCTGACGGGTGGAGTTTCGATGATGCCAAGGTATCTTTTCGGGTATGTCCAATCTAAAGAAAGATATGTTTCATCTGAAGATATCGTAAATACTCTCAAAGAATATCGGCGACGTCATGTGCCCATTGATGTGATCGTACAGGATTGGAATTATTGGCCACAGGGTTGGGGATATATGAAGATGAACAGGGAATATTATCCCGATCCCAAGGCCTTGGCTGATTCAGTGCATGCTTATGATGCGAAACTCATGGTAAGTATTTGGGATAATCCACAGTACTGTCCTGAAGAAGATGATTTCCGTAANCGGGGNCTGATGCTTGAACATTCAGTGTATGATGCNTTTAATCCGGCGGGACGCGATCTCTTCTGGNAGTATGCGGATGAGGAGTTTTTCAGTAATGGTTTTGATGCCTGGTGGTGTGACAGTAGCGAACCGCTTGACGGTGACTGGAACCAGATGCCGCCACCCGAAAATGGTAAGGAATATTCATGGGAGGATCACGAACGTCGCTGGAGACTCAATGATGANATACTGTCGGAGACATTGGGAGCGGAGAGAGCTTGTCTATATTCCCTTAACCATGCCAAAGGAATCTATGAACATCAACGGGCTACCGGCGATGAGAAGAGAGTGGTGAATCTGACACGCTCCACATGGGCTGGTCAACAACGCTACGGCACAATCGTATGGAACGGTGATACACACGCTTCGTGGGATTCATTCCGTCAGCAGATTCCGGCAGGGTTAAATTATTTCGCGACAGGAAATCCTTATTGGACTGTAGACGTGGGTTGCTTCTTCACGAAAAAGGCTCCCCGTTGGTTCTGGATAGGGGAGTTCCCGGAGGGTACAAAAGATGATGCATTCAAGGAGTTCTATACCAGAATGTTCCAATGGGCAACTTTTTTACCGGTACTGCGTAGTCATGGCACGGACACACCCAGGGAGATATGGCAGTTCGGTGAGCCCGGCACCCCATACTACGATGCTATACTTTCGATGATAAACCTGAGATACTCACTACTACCTTACAATTATAGCATGGCGGCTATGCAGACCGACAGCGGATATTCGATGGCACGCCCTCTCGGATTTGATTTCCCGACAGACCGTAATGTTCATGACATAAAAGACCAGTATATGTTTGGAGATATTATGGTGTGTCCGGTGACAACCGAGGGAGCGGAACATAGGGAGGTTTATTTGCCCGTTAATCAAAATGGTTGGATNGACTTCTGGACAGAAGAACATCTTGATGGGGGTAAGACTGTGACCTCCTCCGCTCCGCTTGACAAGCTTCCTTTATTTGTGAAAGCCGGAAGCATAGTTCCCACTATCGAGCCGGTTGAATATTCCGAAGCCGCCGTGGGGAAGCCAATCACAGTTAATATCTATCCCGGNGCCGATGCCGAGTTTGTATTTTATGACGATAAGGGGGATGGATACGGATTTGAGAAAGGGGAATGGCAACGTATTCGTTTCAATTGGGACGACGCACAACGGACACTCTCACTTTCCGCTGCCGAGGGCANCTATCCGGGTGCTCCGGAGAGTAGAGAGTTCCGTCTGCGCGTCGGTGACAAGCACAAGGAGATAGTCTACAAGGGGGAATCCTTGACTATACCGATGTGAAAAATGTTTCTCAATCCCGGTGCTGTTATACGGTACCGGGGTTGAGAAACATTTCGCTTATCAATNATAGATAATAAATATTCGTTATACTTTTTATTATCTTAAATAACATACATATAACCTCCTATTTAATACCTGAAGAAAATTAAATAAAACCTGTAGAATAACTGACAAGACACCATGAAGAGATATATCTTGGCCGGCATGATGCTGACTTTATGGAGCCTGAGTGCGATAGCTGAAGGAGTGACAGTGGAGTTTTATACTCCTCGTATTGTGAGAGTGACCAAACTTCCGGCTGGAAGTGATGCGGCTCCTGTGTCGGCAGTAGTTACAGCCACACCGGAGAATGTAAAGGTGACAAAAAAACAGATGGAAGAGTCAACTGTCTACACAACTTCCGCTCTAACCGTAACAGTAGACGAAAAGACCGGAAAGGTGACTTTTCAGAAACCCGATGGCTCCTTATTGCTTTCAGAAGGTAATTATACTTTCACCCCTATAGCCNACGGGATAGATAAAGGATCATATAAGGTGATGCAGAGTTTTGCACTTGAGGTGGATGAGCCGATCTACGGGATAGGTATGCTTCAGAACGGAAAGATGTCACAAAGAGGTGAACATCGTGTGATGCAGCAGTCAAATCTTGAGGATTATGCCCATTTCTTTCAGAGTATAAAGGGATACGGAATATATTGGGATAACTACTCACCCACAGCACTTAATGATAACGACACTTTGGAGCTTGAGAGTCAGGTGGGTGATGCCGTGGATTATTATTTTATGTATGGTGGTGATGCTGACGGGGTGATAGCCGACATGCGTTGGCTCACAGGCAAGGTGCCCATGTTGCCTTTATGGACTTACGGATTCCATCAATGCCGTGAACGCTACAAGACTCAGGACGAACTTCTGGAAGTGGTGGATAAATACCGTAAACTCGGAATTCCGTTAGATGGAATCATACAGGACTGGCAGTATTGGGGATCCAATTATACTTGGAACGCCATGGAGTTTATAAGTCCTGACTTTAACAGAGCTCAGGAGATGATCGACAAGGTGCATGATAATAATGCGCATATAAGCATAAGCATCTGGTCAAGTTTCGGCCCTATGACAAAGCAATACAAGGAACTTAACGATAAGGGACTTCTGTTTTCTTTCGAGACATGGCCGGAATCGGGTCTTACCGAGTGGCCTCCACGCCGTGATTATCTTTCGGGAGTGAAGGTATATGATTGTTATAGTCCTGAGGCACGCGATATCTACTGGAACAATCTGAAGCGTCTGCATAATATGGGTATTGATGCATGGTGGATGGATTCTACTGACCCCGACCACATGCAATATAAAGATTCAGACCTTGATGAACAATGCTCGGCCGGTTCCTACAGAAGAGTTCGTAATCTTTTCCCTTTCATGGCAGTGGGTGGTGTGGATCAGCATCAGCGCGCTGAAGATAAGGATAAGCGTGTTTTTATCCTTACCCGTTCATACTTTGCCGGACAGCAGCGCTATGGTGCCAACACCTGGAGTGGTGACGTAGGCAGCTCATGGGAGTCTCTGCGTAATCAGGTGCCTCTCTGTCTTAATCATACGCTTACAGGTAACCCCAATGTAAATACTGATATCGGTGGATTCTTTGCGGGGGCATACAATACCAAGGGCCCTAATTCCGCTCCTAAGAATCCACAGTTTCAGGAACTCATGACCCGTTGGATGCAGTTTGGCCTTTTCAATCCTATGATGCGAAGCCACGGAGCGGATATTTTCCGTGAAATCTATTATTTCGGAGAAGAGGGTGAACCCATATATGATGCATTGGTCGATGCGGTAAAGATGCGCTACCGTCTTCTGCCCTATATTTACAGCACCGCACGNCGGGTGAGTGAGAACGATGATAGTTTTATGCGCGCTCTGTTCATGGATTTCAAAGATGATAAGAACACATGGGATAACAACCGTCAGTTTATGTTCGGAAGTAATCTGCTCGTGTGCCCTGTGGTGGATCCGCTTTACACTGAGGAAAAGATAGTCAGGACCGATGCGTTGACCGGATGGGATAAACNAGCTAANGATGGCACNGNAGTAGAGTCGCCGGTAGACTGGACACAGGAAAAAACTTATAGGGTCTATCTTCCCGGAGGTACTCATTGGTATGATTTCTGGACTAACGAACGTATGAAAGGCGGGGCATATATCGAAGCCGCCGCACCTATTTCCCGTTCTCCACTATATGTTAAGGCAGGCAGCATACTACCACTTGGCCCGGATATGCAGTATTCAGGAGAAAAGCCATGGGATGAGCTGACTTTAAATGTTTATCCCGGAGCAGATGGTGAGTTTGTACTTTATGAGGATGAGGGTGATAATTACAATTATCTGGAAGGACACTATACAGAGATTCCTATGAAATGGGATGATAAGAGCCATACCCTCACCATCGGTGCTCGTAAAGGTTCCTACGATGGTATGCTTAAAAGCCGCAAATTCCAAGTGGTCACTCCGTTCGGACAGACTAAAGAGGTGGCCTACAACGGTAAGAAAGTTTCAGTAAAGCTGTAAGTCAACAATCTACCATTTCTATTCGGTAATATACAATAAGTAAGTAATGCTATCTGATAGAAAATAGAAACAGTTTCATAAAGAAAGAACTTATAGTTTCTGTCTGTTAGAAATTAAATTCATAGAGTGACATGAAAAAAATACTGATATCCGCTGCTATTATCCTAACCGGCCTCACAGGGTGGGGACAAACCTCTCCAAACGGACGACTTTCCGTAACGCCCCAAAGTAATGTAGGTATGACGGTAACTTATTCCTTATCNGACNAANCTCTTCCATTGATGAGTTTGCTTTGTGGAGAGGTGAAGTCGGTAGGAGAGGAGACATTGCATCGCGTGGGCTACTGGATGCAGACNGGGAAGAAGAGATGGTGTGCCAATGAGTACGCAGAACAGTCTTACAGACTCACCTCGGGTGATACGCTTATAGTTCGTGCTTATAATGACGGGGTAGCGTGGAAGAAAAGCGGACCTTCTAAAGTAGAGTTTGTCGCTCCTGAACATTGCTGGATGATGGAATGGAGTGATGCCTATGAGGGTTTCTTCCCAAAAGATCCGGTCTTATCAGAGGGTAAGCGATATGGCTATCCGGCATTGATAGAATTTAAAAACGATGTGTTCGGTCTACTGACAGAATCCGGTATAACTCCTTTTGAAGCCGGAACAAGCATGTATTATGCAACGAAGGAACCNGGTACAGGCTATCCCGTATTTGATTTAAAACCTGACGGAGTAGAGAACGGAGGATGGCAGACTCTTATCGCAGGTAGGCTTAGTGACGTGGTTGAGTCAACTCTTGTAACAGACAATTCGGCTCCCTGTGTATTGGCGGATACCTCCTGGGTGGAACCGGGTGTGGCAGCATGGGTCTATTGGGCTTATAATCACGGTTCGAATGATTATAATATCATAAAGCAATATGTGGATCTCGCTTCTGAGCTCAAACTTCCCTATGTGCTGATAGATGCTGAATGGGATGAGATGAAAGATGGCAAGACTGTGGAAGATGCAGTGGCCTATGCAGTTGAAAAGGGGGTCAGACCTATGATNTGGTATAATTCCTCAATAGGCTGGGTAGACGGTGCTCCCGGACCGAAATATCGTCTCAATACACCCGAAGGACTTGAGAAGGAGTTCGCATGGTGTGAGAAGATAGGTGTAAAGGGGGTAAAAGTTGATTTTTTCTGTGGTGATGTCAACCGTAATTTCCGCTTTATGAAAGAAATACTTGATGCTGCTGCTCGCCATGGTCTACTTGTTAATTTTCATGGAGCAACCGTGCCGCGGGGTTGGCAGCGTACGTGGCCGAATTTTGTTACTAATGAGGGGGTTTACGGAGCCGAATGGTATAATAATGTGCCAACATTCACCGATAAAGCTGCTGCGCATAACGCGACNCTGCCTTTCACACGTAATGTTGTGGCCTCTATGGATTATACACCATGCGCATTTACCGATTCCCAACACCCGCATATAACCACAATGGCTCATGAGTTGGCCCTGACNGCCTTATATGAGTCAGGGATTCAGCATCTTGCCGATCGTCCTGAAAGTTTTCTCGCGCAGCCACAAGAAGTGAAGAATTACTTGTCGGAATTACCTACCGTATGGGATGAGACACTGCTTTTGGATGGTTATCCGGGTGAATACGTGGTTATGGCCCGCAGAAAGGGTGACAAATGGTGGATAACCGGAATCAACGGAAGTGATGAAGCACTCAAGGGCCTTAAGCTTGATCTTTCCCGTCTTAACCTTCCTTCTGCTGCCGGCATAAAAGGTATTCTCTTTGAGGACGCAGGTCCCGGTCCGGCAGATGGCTGGAAAATATCGGAACTTAATAAGGTCCCTGCTTCAGTTGATCTTTATCCTCGCGGGGGATTCGTGCTGGTAATATAATAGCTCTCAAAATGAAACGAAGATTAAGACAAATATTTCTTCTCACGGGTTTATTATCGCTCTACAGTGTGATGTATGCACAAGGTGTTGATAATAAACAGACTTCTACATCTCAAGAATCTTTGAAATTATGGTATGCCACACCGGCAAATGTGTGGGTGGAGGCTCTCCCTGTAGGTAACTCACGTATGGGAGCGATGATTTTCGGAGGTGTGAATCAGGAGCGTATCCAACTTAATGACGAGACCTTCTGGGCCGGAGGACCACATAATAACAATAATCCCGAGGGTCTTGCTCACCTTGATGAAATAAGGCAACTCATTTTCCAGGGAAAAGAGAAACAGGCAGAGCAACTGATAGACAAGTACTACATGACTCCTCATCACGGTATGTCATTCCTGACTTTAGGCAGTCTGCTGATTGACTTCGATCATAAGGGAGATACCGCGGCCTATCGCAGGGAGCTGAATATTGCCGATGCGGTTTCGGAGGTGACTTATAATGTTGACGGTGTCAACTATCGTCGGCAGACTATAGCTTCCCTACCTGATGGAGTTATAATGGTAAGACTCAGTGCCGACAAGAAGGGGGCATTGAACTTCTCACTCTCGTATGATCTTCCCGGAGAAGGTAATGTCGTGGCTAAGGGCCGTGAAATGATGATCACCGTAAATGGTAGAGAGCAGGAGGGTGTGGAGGCTGCCTTGACGGCTAAATGTGGTGTTAGAGTGGTGACTGACGGAATTGTCAAGNCAACCGGAAAAAGATCCGGAACAGCGGAAGATTCAAAAAAATCTTCAGAAGGACTGAAGATAGCCAATGCCACAACTGCTACGGTTTATATAGCTTCAGCNACTAATTTTGTAAATTATCATGATGTGAGCGCTAATCCGCAGAAGATAGTGGAAAAGCTTTTGACCAGCGCGGTAAGGAAATCTTTTGACAAGGCACTTGCCGACCATACGGCTGCCTATCAAGAACAGTTTAACCGTGTGGCGCTGACCCTTCCCTCTGTATCAGGAAGTGGGGCCGAGACTCACAAGCGACTTGAAAATTTCAGTACAGAATATGATCCCTCACTGCTTGCCTTACTTTTCCAATATGGGCGTTACCTGCTAATAAGTTCCTCTCAACCCGGAGGTCAAGCCGCTAATCTGCAGGGAGTATGGAACGATTCCAACACTCCTCCCTGGGATAGTAAATACACTATCAATATCAATGCCGAGATGAATTACTGGCCTGCGGAGGTAACCAATCTTTCAGAGTGTCATGAGCCACTCTTCACTCTGATAGAAGATCTGTCGCATACCGGAGCCGAAACTGCCCGTACTCTTTACGGAGCCGACGGCTGGATGGCTCACCATAACACTGATATCTGGCGCGTGTGTGGTCCGGTAGATATGGCTATGTACGGTATGTGGCCCAACGGAGGGGCGTGGCTTGCCACTCATCTCTGGGAGCACTATCTCTANACNGGTGATAAGGAGTTCCTGCAAAAATATTATCCTGTCATAAAAGGGACAGCGGATTTCTATATGTCGGCTATGGTGGAGGAACCAGGTACCGGAAGACTCGTTGTAGCTCCGTCAATGTCACCCGAACATGGCTATGGTGAGTCGTGGATAACAGCCGGATGTACAATGGATACACAGATAGCCAGAGATGCTCTATCAAATACCTTAGCCGCCGGTGAGATTGTAGGTGAAGATCAGGACTATCTTATGAAAGTAAAGAAGTTTGTAAGCCGTCTTGACCCTATGAAAGTAGGTCGGCACGGTCAGCTTCAGGAATGGTATGTTGATGCTGATGATCCCGATGATCAGCACCGTCACATCTCCCATCTCTACGGTCTCTATCCTTCTGCACAGATTTCTCCTTATACCACACCTTCTGCTTTCAAAGGTGCCGGAGTGACCCTCAGACAGCGTGGAGATATGGCTACGGGTTGGAGTATAGGTTGGAAACTCAATCTTTGGGCCCGTATGCTTGACGGTAATCATGCCGATAAAATTATCAGAAATTTCGTGACTCTTCTGCCGGGAAGTAATAAAATATGGTACGGGGCGGATGTGGCGGGCCGTCTCTATCCCAATATGTTTGATGCCCATCCACCTTTCCAGATTGATGGTAATTTCGGTTTTACAGCGGGAGTTGCGGAGATGCTC
>WFLX010042278.1_pt1 | contig 10686 bp, 8 predicted proteins | sample 4967041 | NCBI WGS metagenome assembly WFLX01 (sample SAMN12857096, study PRJNA449069) | gut metagenome | isolation source: stool from male and female vole | host: Microtus ochrogaster | place: USA:Florida | collected 2017
GTGGCGTCAAGCACACGTCGTGATGACCTGCTTCTTGACGAGACAACGATAAACCGTATGTGGATATTGCGTAAGCATATTGGCGACATGAATGCCATGGAGGCCATGAATGACATACATAACCTGTTGGTACACACCAGGGATAATGAAGAGTTCCTTATGGCAATGAACAGGTAAAGTACTTGCGCGGCCGTGTTTTTGCACAAATAGGTTACTTTGTATGCAGAAAAAGCATGTATCAAACTTAAAATATGCAAAAAAACATAGTGCCGGTAAGATGTTGTCATCTTTATNTGTTATCTTTGCANNCGNTTTGNNAGGTGTGCCGTTAATGATAACGTATGCTAACAGTCGAGGTTAACAATAAGAAATGTCAATAACGAAAACCAGACAGGTACTTATAGATGTTGCAAGGCAGTTGTTTGCCAAAAACGGCATGGAATGCACGACAATGAACGACATTGCACGTGCGTCAGGTAAGGGAAGACGTACCTTGTATACTTACTTTAGCAGGAAAGAAGATATTTACGCGGCGGTGATAGAGTCGGAATTGGAGCGGCTGTCAGACAGACTTGACGAGGTCGCGGCAATGAAGATGAGGCCGCAAGAGAAAATTATAGAGCTGATTTTCACGCATCTTAGTCAAATACGTGAGACAGTGGTAAGGAATGGAAATCTTAGGGCGGAGTTCTTTCGCAATATATGGACCGTGGAAAAGGTACGTAAACAGTTTGACGCTGACGAGATAGCCTTGTTCCGAAAGGTGTATTCTGAAGGTAAGGCTGAGGGAGAGTTCGATATTGAGAATATAGAGCTTGTGGCTGATATTACTTATTATTGTATAAAAGGACTGGAGGTACCATATATATATGGGCGGTTGGGACGTGGATTGACGGAAGATAAGATACGCCCTCTTGTCGCAAAAGTGGTATATGGCGCCTTGCGTAAATCGGGATTGTAAATTATAACTATTATAAACAAACATAAAAATGGGATTATTGACAGGTAAGACGGCACTCGTAACAGGTGCCGCGCGTGGCATAGGCAAGGCTGTTGCCATGAAGTTTGCGGAAGAAGGTGCAAATATTGCATTTACAGATCTTGTACTTAATGACGAGATGGCGGCGGGTCTCGAGGCTACACGAAAGGAAATAGAGGCGCTTGGCGTTAAATGTAATGCGTATGCAGGTAATGCTGCTGATTTTGCCGAGACGGAAGCGGTAGTGGCAAAGATAAAAGAGGACTTCGGTTCTATAGATGTTCTTGTTAACAATGCAGGTATAACAAAAGACGGTCTTATGCTGCGTATGTCAGAAGCACAGTGGGATGCCGTTCTGAACGTTAATCTTAAATCTGCGTTTAACTTCATTCACGCTTGCGCTCCTATTATGCTTCGTCAGCGTGGAGGCTCCATTATAAATATGTCAAGCGTTGTTGGTGTTCACGGTAATGCCGGACAGTGTAACTATTCTGCCTCAAAGGCCGGTATGATAGGCCTTGCCAAGTCTATAGCACAGGAGCTTGGCCCTAAGGGAGTACGTGCCAATGCCGTAGCACCGGGATTTATTGAAACGGCTATGACAGCACAGCTTCCTGAGGATATACGCAAGGATTGGATGAAGAAGATACCGTTGCGTCGTGGCGGTCAGGTGGAGGATATTGCAAATGTTTGCTTGTTCCTTGCTTCTGATATGTCAAGTTATGTATCTGGTCAGGTGATACAGATAGATGGTGGCATGAACATGTAAATGTTTGTAGAACATACATGTCTCATGACCGTACTGTATGAAGATAACCACATTATAGTGGTAAACAAACAAAGTGGGGAGATCGTTCAGGGAGATAAGACCGGCGATGTCCCCCTTTCTGATATGTTGAAAGCCTGGCTGAAAGAAAAATACAATAAGCCCGGTAATGTTTTCCTTGGCGTTGTTCACCGGTTGGACAGGCCGGTACAGGGCGTTGTTGTGTTTGCCAAGACCTCAAAGGCATTGGCGCGGCTCAATGAAATGTTCAGAAAGGGCGAGGTTCATAAGACTTATTGGGCTGTTACGCAGCATTGTCCGCCTGACAAGGAGGGCACTTTGAGGCATTGGCTGGTGCGTAATGAGAAACAAAACAAATCATACGCATACGAAACAGAGAGGGCTGAGGCCAAGAAAGCTGTATTGCAGTATCGACATCTTGCGGCGAGCGAGCGCTATAATTTGTTGGAAGTGCGGTTGATGACAGGACGTCATCATCAGATACGTTGCCAGTTGGCAAAGATGGGATGTCCTATTAAGGGTGACTTGAAATATGGTGCCAAGCGTAGTAATCCCGATGGAAGTATTTCTTTGCTTGCACGCAGGGTTGAGTTTGTGCATCCGGTGTCAGGGCAAAACATAATAGTGGAGGCACCGTTGCCGGCAGATACATTGTGGCGGAGCTTTAATGTTACTGATTCTTTATAAGTATATAATAGATGACATACAAAGGGGACTTTGCTTATATGATAAATTCCATTTAAGCAAAGTCCCCTTTGTATGTCGTTTGTATTATAATGTTACTCCATTCTTGAAGATAGAGATTTCTCTATAACCGTTAATCTCGTTGCGTGCTTTCTCGCCACTTGCAACGGCAAGAACCTTATCAATGAACTCCGGCATAAGCTCGGACATTGTTTTGCCGTCTACAAGTTGTCCGGCATTAAAGTCAATCCAGTTCTTTTTACGGTTGAAAAGATCGCTGTTTGTTGATATTTTCATTGTTGGCACGAATGTTCCAAATGGGGTTCCTCTGCCGGTGCTGAATAGTACGAGGTGACATCCGGCTGAAGCCAGTGCCGTTGCTGCTACCAAGTCATTGCCGGGAGCGGAAAGTAGGTTCAGACCATTGGTCTGTAAGCGGTCGCCATATTCCAGAACTCCACTGACAGGTGCACGGCCACACTTCTGAGTACAGCCAAGAGCTTTGTCTTCGAGTGTTGATATGCCGCCGGCCTTGTTACCTGGTGACGGGTTTTCTCCTACTGGCTCTCCGTGAGAAAGGAAATAGTCCTTGAAGTTGTTGATTAAGGAAACTGTCTGATCAAACAGCTCTTTTGTCTCACAACGGTTCATTAGGATGGTTTCTGCACCAAACATCTCGGGTACTTCCGTAAGGATTGAAGTGCCACCTTGGGCTACCAGCCAATCAGAGAACTCACCTTCCAGCGGATTTGCGGTTATTCCTGAGAAGCCGTCGGAGCCGCCGCACTTCAAACCTACACGCAATTTGCCTACTGGTACCTCTTCGCGTTTGTCTTGTTTGACCAGTTCGTACAGGTTGCGGAGTACATTCATACATTCTTCGGTCTCGTCTCCGTCCACTTTTTGTGTTACTATCAGTTTGATGCGGTCTTTATCATAGTCACCAAGCATTGCCATGAAATCGTCAGGCTGGTTGTTCTCGCAGCCAAGAGACAGCACAAGCACAGCACCGGCGTTTGGATGCAGGACTATATCACGTAAAATCTTTCTTGTTGCCTCATGGTCTTCTGATAATTGTGAGCATCCAAAGTTGTGATGCCAGGCATGAACAGCGTCTATTCCCTCTAATTTTGTTTCTGCTTCCAATTGTTTTGCCACTCTTTCCGCAACGCCGTTTACACATCCTACGGTAGGTACGATCCAGATTTCGTTACGTACTCCGACATCACCGTTTTTACGTACGTACCCCATGAAAGTCCTGTTCTCTTTCGCAATGGATAGCTTTTCGTTTACCGGATTGTAAGTGTATTCCAATGTTCCGGCAAGATTGGTCTTAAGATTGTTCTCGTTTATCCATTCGCCTGCTTTCAGATCCTGCTGTGCNTGCCNTATAGGATATCCGTATTTGATAATANCTTCNCCTTTNGACTNGTNTGTAAGTAGTNCTNTGTGNNCTGCTGGAGTATTCNTGTAGCAATGTGATCTCTTTGCCATCCACGGCAATTTTCTCACCTGCTTTNATTGCACGAAGGCATACNACTACCGAGTCGGCANGATTAATCTTTNGGAATGATGTTTGTTCCATAGTATAAAATATGTTTATGTANTTTGTATTTTAGTCGCGTTGCGGCTGTTATCGGGACGTTATATTTGTGTCCTTCTGTAAAAATCAACGTTCTCCCTTGCCAGAACCTCTATCGGCATATAGTTTACCGGCGTAACATGCTGTTTGAGAATGATAGCTCTTACAAGTGCATCCACACTGTAATAACCTTGTTGATAGCCATGTTGCGCTATTAAAAAGGATATGCTTCCTTCTTTTATGCACCGTGCGTTCTTCTCAACCATGTCATATCCCATTATCTGTATGTTGCGTTTGTTTGTCCTTAGCAGAAAATCTCCGACGAGATGCGCTTTGGAATTCAATGTTATGCAATGGTGTGTGTTGGGATGCTCACTGAAGTATTTCTCCAATATCACGGCATGCTGCTTCCTTGTGCATTGGTATGGCAGGTCAAGCACATTGATTTTAATGTTTGGAAAATGGTCAGTCATATAATGTCTGAAACCAACCTCTCTGTTGTCTTGTTGCTTGCTTGCTACATTTACTCCGTCAAGGGTCTGCTTCATTAACATTATTTCTTTCTCTTTATTGGCTATCAGCATGAACATCTTGGCCGCAAAATATCCGCTTGCAAAAGAGTCCTGACCGTAAAAGGCTAATGGTCGCAAGTCTGGCATATAAGAGTCCAGCATGATGAACGGTATATTTTTGGCGTGTAGCTCATCAGTAAAGGGACGTGTTATATCCAATTGCGGTGGAACAATGATTACTCCGTCCGGTTCTGCTTCGAGAATAGTGTGTGTTTGTGCATAGAATGAAGCTGCGTCGTTCCTTTTGTAGTACTTGATATTAATATGTACATGGAAATCTCGTCTTGCCTCACAACACTTACGTTGACCTTCTTCCACTTCTTCCCAATAGGCTTCGCTTTCATGCTTGGGCATAAGGCAGAAGAAATCGTATCGCCTGCTGTTCGCTAAAGCACTGGCATACATGTTGGGTTTGTATTTCATTTCCTCCAATGCTTTTGTCACTAAGGTTAAAGCTTTTTGGGAAACGTTAGGCCTTTTGTGGAGTACTCTGTCAACAGTACCTACAGAAACTCCTGCTTTTTCTGCTATGTCTTTAATCGTTATGCGTTCGTTTGGCATGAATAATTTATTTGCAACAAATGTTTTTGCAAAAATAACAAAAATATTCCAATTGTGCGAACACACAGTATGTTTTTTTATCAAATACTGCAAAAAATATCACTTTTTACAGAAAAAACTTTGCTTATTGAAAAAATGTTCGTAAATTTGTCATGATTTTTAAGTCTTACGTGAACAAAATACTAATTAATTAACTTTATAACCCTTAATAAAAAACTATGGCAAAAGTAGTAACTTTGGGCGAGATTATGCTCCGCCTTTCTCCAAATGGGCAGGATCGTTTCATTCAAACAGACATTTTTCGCATCATTCCCGGTGGTGGTGAGGCCAATGTAGCTATCAGTTGTGCAAACTATGGTCATGATGCTTACCTTGTAACCAAGTTGCCATCTCACGAGATAGGACAGATAGCCGTTAACTCTTTGCGTCGTTATGGCGTAAATACCAAGTTCATAGCCCGTGGCGGTGAGCGTGTAGGTCTGTACTATTGTGAGACCGGTGCTTCCATGCGCCCATCTAAAGTTATCTACGATCGTGCTAATTCTGCTATTGCAGAGGCTGATCCGTCTGATTTCGATTTTGATGCTATCATGGAGGGAGCAGACTGGTTCCACNGGTCAGGNATAACTCCTGCCATCTCTGATAAGGCCGCAGAATTGACNAAATTGGCTTGTGAGGCTGCGAAGCNTCATGGNGTTANTGTTTCTGTTGACCTTAATTTCCGCAAGAAGCTGTGGACATCAGAGAAGGCAATATCAGTAATGCGTCCGCTTATGCAGTACGTTGATGTCTGCATCGGTAATGAGGAAGATGCGGAACTTTGTCTCGGTTTCAAGCCAGAGGCTGACGTTGAGGGTGGCGAGACTAACGCAGCTGGCTACGAAGGCATCTTCAAACAGATGAAAGAGCAGTTCGGTTTCAAGTACGTTGTTTCTACATTGCGTGAGTCTTTCTCTGCAACATTCAACGGCTGGAAGGCTCTTATCTATGACGGTAAGGAGTTCTATCAGTCAAAGCGCTATGAGATTAATCCTATCATTGACCGTGTTGGTGGCGGAGACTCATTCTCAGGTGGTCTTATCCACGGCCTTCTTACTAAGGAAACACAAGGAGAGGCTCTTGAGTTTGCTGTTGCAGCTTCAGCTCTTAAGCACACCATCAATGGCGACTACAACCTTGTCAGTGTTGCCGAGGTTGAGGCCCTTGCCGGTGGTAATGCCAACGGTCGTGTACAAAGATAATATTATAGGATAAGGAATTGCAAGGCTTTGGGTAATGTTTGTTATGCTACAGGTCTCTATTGCAAATAAATACCTTACCAATAGTAAATCAAATAACTCAACAATTAAGATAAATGGCAAAGTTTGATAAATTGGCCGTAATGCAGAAGATTGCAGCGGCTCCAATGGTACCAGTATTCTATAATAAAGATGTAGAAGTCGCAAAGCAGGTCGTAAAGGCTTGTTACGAGGGTGGTGTACGTGCTTTTGAGTTCACAAACCGTGGTGATTTCGCTCAGGAAGTATTTGCCGAACTGGCAAAATTCGTAGATAAGGAATGTCCGGAGTTAGCCCTCGGCATCGGTTCTGTAGTAGACGCTCCTACTGCCGCTCTCTATCTCCAGTTAGGTGCCAACTTTATTGTTGGTCCTTTGTTCAATCCTGACATCGCAATTGTATGCAATCGCCGTTGCGTAACATATTGTCCGGGCTGTCTTACTCCTTCAGAGATAGGCAAGGCTCAGGAAGTTGGCTGCGACTTTACAAAGGTATTCCCCGGTGATGTTGTCGGACCTAACCTCATCAAGGGACTTATGGCTCCTATGCCATGGTCAAAAATCATGGTTACAGGCGGTGTTGCTCCTGAGAAAGAAAATCTTGAGAAGTGGTTCAAGGCCGGTGTATTCTGTGTCGGTATGGGTTCCAAGCTGTTCCCAAGCGACAAGGTTAAGGCCGGTGACTGGCAGTATATCACAGATAAGTGCAAAGAAGCGCTTGGCTATTGTGCAGAGGCACGCGCTTAAAAATAATGTAAATAAAGGCTCCACAGGGATTTATTATATCCTGTGGAGCCTTTTGTTTTTGCTGACTTTGTCATGCAACGACCATAATGGCGTTGACAGGGCCACGGCAAAGTCGGAAGAATTCAATGTGGCCATTCGCGAAATACAGCTTATGGACAGTTGCAGAATAAAGGCGCAGAACCGTGATTTCTATCTGCACAAGTACAAAGCTGACAAGATAATATCCCGTTATAATGACGACACGGGTCTCAATGATTTTGAGAAACGGCTCCTTATGAAGGCCAAAAGTGATATGGCTTTTGCCCGTACCGACTACTTTTGGCAAGTAGGCAAGTATAAGGAGGCCCGTAATGTTATGGCAGAGTTAGCCTCGAATGCCAACCTTAATCTATACAGCGATACCACTCAATGGCTTAACTTTCTGTATCATCAGGGTATTGTCAATTATTATCCGTATAATATCTCCCGTAACAAACGTTCCTTGTTACAAGGGTACGACTGCATTGTGCAGTGTTATATCCTCTCCTCACGAACCGATTATCCCGTATATAAGGCTTTGTCTATGCAGGTTCTTAGCATGTATCTGCTCAATGACAGCATTCTTTCCATTGCCGGCGAGGCGGACAGGGCCTCCATTCGCTATATAAATGAAGACAATACACCTGATTCTCTGCTTGCCATCAACCTTGCGGAGCGTTCGTTATCTATATTTATAAAAATCAAAAACCCATACTATACCGCCGGCGCATGGTTAAGGCTGGCGCGGTGTTTCTTCAGGCAAGGAGATGCAAGACGCTCCGTTGAGTGCCTGTATAAGGCACTTTCTGTTACCGATATAGAAGATATGCCAGATTTGCGTGCCAGTATCAACGAGCAACTGTCATTGTCTTATGCCGCCCTTGACAATAAACGTGTTAGCGATTTCTTTAGAAACGAATATCTGGATTTGCAGGATAGCACNCNGCAAGACCGTGAGTTGGAAGCCNGTGTGATNGCATTACAAGTNTCAACCTCTAAAATGTGGTTGAATGTAGGTATGGTCTTTGCNGTTTTTGTTGTTCTGTGTGTAGTTACAATAGTCCTTATGCACGTCAGANGGCGCAAGGAAAGCGGAACGCAAGAAGAGCGCGAGCTGCTGGAACAGCAGGAAGAAGAATACCGTTTGTGGCAGTTACGTTACTCGGATGCAGTACGTTCTACCGTAGAACAAAGAGCACGCATAGCTGTTGTCGGTGGTATGATGCCGTTAATAGACCGTATGAGGCATGCAATTCTAAAGCACGATACCTCTTATGCCTCGGAACTTGTAGAGGAGATAGAGAGGCAGAACACAATGCTTACGCAATGGATCAAGTTGCGCAAGGGTGTAATACAACCGCGTATAGAATCTTTTGCACTGCAGACGGTATTGAATATCATCAATAAAAACAAGGCAAACCTCAGCGGAAATGGCGTGAATCTTGATGTCGCAGATACGGATATAGTCGTAAAAGGAGATACCACCCTTACGCTTTTCATACTCAATACCCTTATAGATAACGCACGCAAGGCGGTAGAAGGTGTCAATGGCAGTGTGACGGTTACGTGTCTTTCTAATCCTACAGCACGTTACGCAGAAATCAGTGTCAGTGATAATGGTGAGGGGATGGAGCCGGAACGTGTGGAACATCTGTTTGAGTATAAGAAGATAACGGACAATCCTGACAGCACCTCCCATGGCTTTGGGCTTGTTAACTGTCGTGGTATCATAGACCGTTACAAGAAAATATCCTCCGTTTTCTCTGTGTGCGACATCTTTGCGCGCTCTACTCCCGGCAAAGGTACTACCGTTTCATTCCGTCTGCCGCTTGTCGTGAAGATGCTCCTTGCTATCTTTACAGTAACATTTTGTACTACTTTACCATGTTTTGCCAGTGACAATACTGCCAAGGAATTGTCTGCCCGTGAATTGGTTGCGGCAAGATATTGCGACTCTTTGTATCAATGCAATGTTGACGGCAGGTATGTGCAGGCATTGTTATATGCCGATTCCTGCCATTCCATTGTGAAATCAGATAGCACTATAGATGTGGGAATACGGTTGTCTCTGTATAATGAGACCGCAGTGGCAGCCCTTGCCCTGCATCAGTGGAACAAATATGTGTACTACAACTATCTGTTTACCAACTTGTATAAGGCTTCTACGGCTGATGCGTCACTACCGTCTTACTGTGAGACTATGGAGCGTAATAGTTTCAGTGCCAACCTCGCAATGCTCATAGTCATTTTGCTTATTGCATCGCTTGTGCCGATTTTCTGGTATGTTTACCTGCGCCACCTGATCAGATTCCGTAAAGATATAAATGCAAAGAAGAACTATTTGGCGGAGCAGGCAAAGCGGTTGAGGATGGAGTGCGACCATTTACACCTTATAAATAATATACAGGACAATCAGTTATCGACCCTGAAACATGAGACAATGTATTACCCCGTACGTATCAGGCAGCTGATTATGTCCGGAGACAACGATTGCGAATTGTCCGATACGGTAACTTATTATCGTGATTTATATAGCATGCTGAGTATGCAGGCAATGGGGCGGTTGAGCGCTTCGTACTCTTTCAGTGTAGAAAAGTTACTGTTGTCTAAGGTCTTCTGTCTGACATCGGGGACAGAAAGCGTTACTTCGCTTGCTATTATAGCCAACAGGGAGCTTATGACATATCTGCGGGTGCTGCTTAGTCGGAATAATGGCGGCAAGGTACCGCAATGTGAAGTGAGCAACTCTAATGACAAGTACATAACGCTTGCATTTGCCATGGCCGGAAATATCCGTCTTGCGCTTGATGTGGATATATTGTTTACGTCATCCACGCCCAATGTGGATTTTCTCATAATGAGACAGATTGTGCGTGAGACCGGCGATGCCTCATTGCGTTATGGTGCGGGTATCTCTGCCGCAGTGAGAGATGGTATAGCGTATATCTCTATAACATTGCCGTGGCAGTTCCGTGCCTGAATGTCTTGTGATGCGTGTTTCTTTATAATATGCCCTTTGACATTCTGCGTATATATGGACAAAGGAGAAACAGCAACAGAGAGGCGATACCTGCCATTACCGCAAATATTATGAAGAAATCGGACAGGGTGTTTATCTCAATTATACCGAACAGACTGCTTGATTCCTTGCCTTCTGCGGGCAATAATGTAGCCAATTGTCCGGCAAAGATATTCGATGCGGCATTGCTCATGAACCATACTCCCATCAGCAGGGACGCAAGGTTGGCCGGGGCCAGCTTGCTGACCATGGAAAGCCCGATTGGTGACAGCGACAACTCGCCGAGAGTGTGGATGAAATACAGTGCTACAAGCCACCATAACGATATTTTTGTGCCGGCATCCACACCGTGGGTGGCATAGGCTATCACTATATATCCGATGGTTAGCAATGACAGACCAATGGCCTGTTTGGCCGGTGACGACGGCTCAAGGTTGTGCTTGGACAGTGTCTCCCATAGT
>WFLX010304543.1_pt1 | contig 10685 bp, 7 predicted proteins | sample 4967041 | NCBI WGS metagenome assembly WFLX01 (sample SAMN12857096, study PRJNA449069) | gut metagenome | isolation source: stool from male and female vole | host: Microtus ochrogaster | place: USA:Florida | collected 2017
GGAGACTGGCAGTATTTTGACAGAGGAGAATATATTTCCGTCTGCGGCTATCTGGGAAATAAAGAGCATATCATCATTCCCTCGGAAATAGACGGGAAAGAGGTAAGAGAGGTCGCCTGCACAAACGAAACAGGGATCGGCGGAGTTGACTTTTTCGGGAATGACAGACCCACAGGCGATAAGGTTCAGCCAAATGATGCCGAAACCTCAGTAAAACGCATAACCTTTCCCGACACCGTAAAAAGGATAGGCAATTATGTCTTTTGGAAATGCCGTTCCCTTGAACGGGCAGATCTGCCCCAAGGTCTGACCGCTATCGGAGAGGGAGCCTTCGGATCATGTGAGAATCTGACCCAGGTGGAAATTCCCGACAGCGTAAAAACCATAGGATATATAGCATTTATAAATACAGCCATAACCGACCTTGATCTGCCCGAGGGTCTGGAGTACATAGGGGATGCTGCTTTTAGCGATTTAATGATAACATCGGCAATAATTCCCGACACCGTAAAATATGTGGGTCATGCTGCATTTGACGACTGTACGCAGATGGAATATGTGAAGATTCCCAAGGGCATAGAGAGCTTAACGGAATCTCTGTTTGCAGGCTGTCGTTCATTAAAAACCGTAGAGATCCCCGAAGGAGTGTCGGTAATAGGGTTGAATGTCTTTGGCGGCTGTACAAGCCTTGAAGAAATACATTTTCCCTCAACGGTAATTTCCGTAAAGGAAATTTTTTACCGCACCTCCTCCCTTAAAGATATTTATTTTGCGGCAGACAAGGAAATTGTTGACGCTTTTAAATCCGTCGAGATCGGCGACGATCTGTGGTATAGCGAGTATATAGCAGATGCCGATCTTATAAGCATTATGACGTCGTCTTTTGACGAGAAAACGGATTACAGCAAAGTAAACATTCACTACGGAGAAAAAATCCGAGCAGAGGAAAAAACAGCAGAAGAACAGCTCAGAACCGNCNTTGTNATNCTGACNTCGGTNNTTGCCCTTGCCCTTATANTAACTTTGTGCCTGTATCTTTCACAGAAGATACAAAACAACCGCCGCAGAGCGGAAGAAAACGCAAAGCAGATTTCTCCCATTTCACAGGGCAATGCTCTCACAAGTTTTGATTCCTTTGATGGAATACGCTGTAAAAAGTGCGGAGCGGAAAACGGCGCAAAAGCCGATTACTGCTATAACTGCGGAAAAAAACTGTCCTATAAATTTTCCAAAAGCAAAAGAAAGGAGCTTTAAAATGATATCACGGAAATTCACACTTGCCCTCATGACACTTTTATGTACGGTCATGCTGTTCTGTCCCATACAGGCGGAGAGCGGCGATTTCAATATTGATATGGGAGAACCGCTGTCATGGGACAAATGGCTGTATTACGATATGGGAGATTATGTAAGCATCTGCGGCTACACGGGAACAGATGACAGGATCGTAACGCCGACCGAAATAAACGGAAAAAAGGTAACGAAGATCTCTCCCCGCAAAACCCAAGTAGACTTTATTGACGTGACCACCTATACTTTTTTCGAGGCGTACAACAAAAACACCGCCGATGTGGTGATCTCCGAGGGCGTGATATCCCTTGACCCTTATACCTTCTATGAGCAGACACTGCTGAAAAGCATAACCCTCCCCAAAAGCCTTAAATTTATCGGCAGAAACGCATTTGAGCGCTGCGAAAATTTGACCTCAATAACTGTTCCCGAAAATGTGACAACAATAGGAGTATATGCTTTTGCAGAAAGCGGACTTACCGAAATATTTCTGCCTGAGGGGTTGAAGAGCATAGGGGGATCTGCATTCACGGGCGTGCCTGTGACACAGCTTTACATTCCCGATTCGGTTATCTATATAGGCAGTTATGCCTTTTCTCGGAGCAAGCTGGAGGAAATAACCCTGCCCGGAGGTCTTGTAAAGCTTGAGAGATATCTGTTCGGCAGCTGCATAAGTCTGAAAAGAGCCTATATCAGCGAAGGAACCATAAGTCTGGGCATCAATATGTTTAACACCTGTCCAAATCTCGAGGAGGTATATTTTCCCTCCACCCTGCGGGAAACGGAAGAGATATTCCGATACAACAGAAGTCTGAAAAACATATATTTTGCCGCTGATGAGAAGGAATGTGAGGAGGTTTTGGGCAGCAGCATAATGGACAATTTTACAGGCAAAAACTCGGAGTATTACGAGGAAGTGGCGGAGTATTACGATAATGTTAAGATCACTTACAATACGCCTGTTCCTTTGCACGGCCCCTCGCCCTATCCAAAGGAATCGGCGGAAACTGACGGTATAGCGGTTCTCCTGATAGCAATTTCCCTGATTTGCTTTATAATGACAGTGATCTTTGTGATCCTGTTTATAGCCGAGAGAAAACGCACATCAGCAATAAAGGCGGAGGAGAAAAAGAAGAAAGAGGAAGGCTTTCATCCCGAGGTTCTGGGCACTTGGGAATGCGCAAAATGCAAAACCCTGAACAGCCCTATCGGAAACTACTGCTACAAATGCGGAAGAAAAAAATAATACTAATAACCATTTAAAAAGCGGATAAACCGCTTTTTAAATGCCCTGCCGCTTTGCGGCAGGGCGAGGGAGCAAGGCTCCCTCGGTATTGTATTGAACGTATATAACCTGCGCCTATCGGCGCACCTTCGGCTTTGCCGAAGGATTTGATTTGTGGATTTTATTCACAAATCAAATGGTTATTAGTATAAGAAAGAGGGTGTTTTAAATGAAAAAAAAAATATTTTTATCCGCCGCAGAATTATGCTTGTCTCTTGCCTTGGTTTTTGATCTGACAGGCGGGAGCTTATCGGGTCTGATTTATGCCCAAGAACCTGACGGTGAAATTCAGTTAGAAACGGCGGAGGGGGTAATTGAAAGCGGACTTTGGCTTTATTTCGACAAGGGAGATCACATAAGCGTCTGCGGCTATTCGGGCACCGATGAGCATGTTACCATACCCTCGGAGATAGACGGAAAACCGGTCACCGAGCTTTCCTACGGCGGAACGGCCGTTGACTATGATTATTCCCGCCGTTTTTTCGGTCTCAACAGCAATTCAGACTTCGATTCGATCGACAGCTCCGAGGACGTTAAAGCTGTAACAAAGCACATAACCATTCCGAACACTGTAACAAAAATCGGTGAATATACCTTNTTAAATTGTCGGTATCTTGAACAGGCAGNTCTGCCCGAGGGTCTTACNTACATCGGCAGCGGCGCCTNTGAGAGCTGCAGCTTGCTTGCAAAGGCGGATATTCCGAGCACTGTAACGGTTATAAAGAACAATGCCTTTGCTTTAACGGCTATTGATTCCCTTGATCTGCCCGAGGGACTTGAATATATAGGCGACAGCGCTTTTTTAAATACGAAAATAACACAGCTTAAANTTCCCGATTCCGTAAAGTATATAGGAATCAGAGCCTGTNGCTTTTGCTGGTCTTTGGAGGAAGCGGTCTTGTCCGCAAATATTACTATAATACCCAAAGAGGTTTTTATCTATTGTGTTAAATTAAAATCTCTGGAAATACCCGAAGGGGTACAGATAATAGATTATTATGCCTTTGAAGGCTGTTCGGAGCTTGAAACGCTGTATATTCCCTCAACAGTCAATATAATGTCGGAAATGCTGATGAATAATTCCTCTCTCAAAGATATATATTTTAACCTTGACAGCGAAACTGTGATTGCAATGACAGGCGCAGACCCAATAAGCTATCTTTCCGCTTACGGCGATGAGACGGATTACAGCAACGTTACCCTTCACTATGCGGAAAAAGCCGAAACTGCCCCGAAAAATCCCTTGTGGGACAACCCTGTCCGAGCTGTTTTTCTTGTTTTGGGAATTATCTTTTTTGTCACCCTTATAGCTGCTCTTTGTCTCTACCTTGTGCAGAAAAACAAAAACAGCCCCAAGCCCGTACTCAAAGCGGCACCCGCAGACACGCCCCAAGGCAACGCTTTGACAAGTCTCGGTTCCGTTGACGGTATACGATGTGAGAAATGCGGCGCGGAAAGCGGTAAAATAGCCGATTATTGCTATAACTGCGGAAAAAAGCTGAAAAAGAAACAATAATTCCCTATAAAAATCCGCAAAATAAGGAAAATCACTTGAAAAACCGATAAGCTTTTGGTATAATGTAAAGTGTATAGTTATCAACGGAATTTAATAATATATATGTGAGGTAATGTTTGAAAAAACTTGAAACAGTTTCTTTCAGACCCGCCGCATTTGTGCCTCAATGATCACTCGGTGCAAATGCTCCTCAAAAGGAAAGGAATAATCATAAATATGACACAGGCAGAATTGTTATCCATGGCAGCAATGGTGGGCGACGCGTCGGATTCCATATATGAGGCTTTAAAATACATCTGTTTTATTTCCCACGAGAATTTTTACGAGCTTAACGTTAAGGACATTTTTAAGGTAGCTCTCCACGACATTACCGATAAAACCCTTATGAGCCGTTTGGGAATAAAGCTTTTTCCCGAGCAGATAGGCGATCTTGCAAGACCCGAGTTTGCCGAGGTTAAAAAGCTGATAAGATATGCTTTTGCCGTAAGAGTTCCTTTTTTGAAGAAATATGTTCCTAACAAATCCAACTTTACTGACAATGACATCAAGCTGCTTTTCAGCGTAATATGCGAGCAGGGGGCAGAGAATATAGACGGTCTTGTTACCTCTGATTTCAAAAACAATTTGAAATCCATAAAAGTCAAGGGACAGGACGAGCCGATTTTCGACACCGAATGGTTCAAGTCCTTCGTGTACACTCACGGCAAGGATTTTTCCGCCATTACCAACAGAAATATGTTCTTTTTGGGCTGCGCAGACGCGCTGTTTCCCCTTTATTGGGCTTCGCTTACGGACAGGCTGTTGGAGGTTGTTGAAGGNGGAGGATCTGANANGTAAGGAAAGAAGATAATTATGNACACTGCAAGAGAAGAAAAAATCTNCACTATNGNTGATATTGAAGCTTTGCCCGAAGGAGAAAGAGCAGAACTTATTAACGGCAAGATATACTATATGTCAACACCAAGCACAGAACATCAAAGAATTGTACATTTTTTTGATAAGACAATAGGAAACTACGTTGATTCAAACAACGGACAATGTGAAGTTTTCCCCGCTCCTTTTGCAGTATATCTGAACAAGGACAACACCAACTATGTTGAACCTGACATTTCCGTTATCTGCGATCCGTCAAAAATAGACAACAAGGGCTGTCACGGTGCGCCCGACTGGGTAATAGAGATCGTCTCGCCAAGCTCTGCCACTATGGACTGCTTTATAAAGCTGTTAAAATATTCAGATGTCGGGGTAAGGGAATATTGGGTAGTTGATCCTAAGGAAAGAAAGGTTGTTGTCTATAAAGGCAAAGATGATATTAAAGATTACACCTTTGACGATGATATTCCCGTTGGAATTTACGATGGATTTTCCATAAAGATCGATGTTTAAAATGAAATAATAAAAAGGGGCTGTAAAAAACTGCCCCTTTATTTTATGCTCCCAAGAAACTTGTGCTGATTTGGGTTCTCTCAAGGAAAGCTGGCGGTAATTTACTGATTTAAAAAGAATTTCAAAACCGACAAGATTTTAAGATTTTTGGTACTAATCCCTTTTAAAACTGTGGGATTAGTACGAAAAACTGGGAAAATTTAAAATCTTGTTGTACTATTAGGTACTTCTCGGCAAGCCGAGAAGTACACGCAGCAAGCTGCTCTAACTGAGTTCAGATTTTTTGCTTGAAAAACTGGGCAAAAAATCCGAACTCAGTTGATTTTTGAAATTCGTGCTGTCAGGGCAGTTGTGCGAGTGGGAGCCCGCTTTTAGGGGTGTTGTGCTGTTTTTTACGATTCTTTCAGGAATCTTGGCAAAAATATAGGGACTGTTCTTTACGGCCCCTTAATATTTGTATATTATAATAAAACCGACAAAAAACATCAACCCAACACACCAATAATAGCTTTAGCATAAACCTCCGCCGCCATAAGCAAAGCGTCAACACCGACCCACTCATCATCGCCGTGAATGTGGTTATCCTGTCCGTCGATCTCCATACCGAAGGCAACACCGCCCTCGATATTATGAACATAGGTTCCTCCGCCGATAGCCTTGCAGAATGCAGGCTCTCCCGTTACATCGCTGTACGCTTTTAACAATGCCTGTACAAAACCGCTCTTTTCGTCAACGCTGTGGGGCTCCGAGCCCTTGATATCCAAAAGCGAAAATCCCGCCCTTTCAACGGCTGCCTTTATATTTTCCGAGCATTTCGCCTTATTAAGGGAAACAGGGAATCTCATATCAGCCTTTGCGGTAAGCTGTCCGTCACGGAGATCCACAATACTGAAAACGCATGTAGTTTCTCCGCTCTTATCCTTTACCGCAAGATTCAGCGCCTTTCCGTTGGTCTCTCCCTTGGGGAACAGCTTAAGCAATCCGTCAATGAGCTTTCTGTCCTCCGCCGTCATCTCGGCTATCGGGATAAGATAAGCCAACAGCTCGGTAAAAGCATTTATTCCCTGCGCGGGGGTGGAAGCGTGAGCGGACTTTCCCTTGCAGACAATAACGGTGTTGCCCTCCTCAAAATATGCGGTAACATTTTCCTTTTTGGGCAAAGGTATTCTGCCGTTCAGAACCGCCTTGACCTCCGAGGGAACGGCGTTGACCACCGTACCGCCCTCAAGGCTTAATATCGTGCCTGTGTTCACCTTTCCGCCGAAGGAAAATCTAAGCANTCNTTTNTNGGNGNTGNTAATTGGGANNTCCNCGTCGGNGGTAAACACCTTTGAGGGCATTTTTTCTCTCTTGCAGTATTCCTCTATATCAAGCTCCGACCCTGTTTCCTCGGAACAGCCCGCAATAAGCCTTACATTGCCTTTAAGCTTGTATCCGCATTCCTTAACGGCTTTCATAGCCCACATAGCTGCAAGCAATGGACCTTTATCGTCCTCAACACCTCTGCCGTAAAGCCTGCCGTCCTTTTCCGTCATTTCAAAGGGCGGTACCGTCCAGTTCTTTTCGGTAACGGGAACAACGTCAAGGTGCGCCAATATGCCCAATTCCGCTTCTCCCTCGGGGAACAGGTCTGCACTTCCCGCATAGTAATCATAGTTTTTGGCGGTAAAGCCTCTTTCCTCCGCTATTTTCAAAAACTCATCAAGGGCGTTTCCGCATTCCTTGCCGAAGGGGCAGCTGACCTCCTTCTCTCCGCTTACCGAAGGAATTTTCACCAGCCTTGCCAGATCGGATTTTAGGTTTTCAAGGTTGTTTTCCAGATATTCTTTGATTTCCATTAAGGGTGGTCTCCTTTTTCTTTTCAAACTGCTTTGAATAGTTTTGCTTTTTCACTTTGCAATATGGCTTTTTTATTTTTTTAAATTGCTTTGAAAGCCTCCGTTTTGGAGGCTGTGAAAATTATTGGTGCTGTTTTTCTTTTATTTAGCGGGATTCCCGTCCACGATCGACATCTGTTCTTTCTTTTCCCTATATTTTTTGCAGTTGGTCTCGTATTCCTCCAGCAGCTTGGTAATTCCCTTAAGGGCAGTGTCGGGGGCGTACATTGACACCCTGTGCTTTTTGATTTTGCCGTTTTTAAATTCCTGTGTAAAGGTGATCTCCAGCTCATGTTTTTTGGTGTTCACCTTTCCGAAGGTCGCGTCAGGCTGAACCTTTATCCAATGGTAGTAGGTTCCGCCGTAGTACACCGATTTGCTGCCCACAATGACCCTGCTGCCGTTTTCCATCATTTTGCCGTAGTTGAATTTAGGCATTACAAAGAACAGTGTTCCGCAGATAACGAACACGCTTGCGCTGAAAACAAGGCTTATCCACATAAGAGTGGTCTGCTGTACCGTGGTGGCAAGTATGTAGATATAGTAGATGGTAAATGCAAGACCGAAAAGTCCTATTGCAAGATAAAAACCCCTGTTGCGTTTTTTCGCCTGTTCCGCCAGATCGATAAGCTCATATCTCTTCAAGCCGTATTCCAGCCTTGTGCCCTTGCCCTTTAAAAGTCTGTCAAGCATAATGGCGGAGGGGAAGTAGTAGGCGAAATCTATACCCAGAACCGCCGCCGTAAATACTGTGAACACTATTCCGAAAACGGTTTCCTTGCCGTCCAGATCTGTATTGAAAAATACCGCCGACAGTATGCCCAGAACTGCCGCAAAAAGCAAAAGCATAAGGAAAGACCAAAGCATTGGATTTTGCGGATAGAGAAAGCTTCTTCTCTTTTGGGGCTTGGGCTTGTCCTTGGGGTCGGTGATANNNCCCTGCTNGTACTTNTCCAGATTNTCGAGAGCATCCATTNCCTCAGNGCTTTNTTCCCCGTTCTCATTTTCGTTATCAAATTCGCTTTCCGTTTCGCCGCCGTCAATGNCNCTGANTTCTTCTCTGTTCTCTTCACNGTCTTCTGCAAAATNATCTTCGGAGGNNTTTTCTGTGTTTTTCTTTTCGGCGTTTTCTCCTTCACTGCTGCCCTCGGCGTTAATGGCAATATCGGCAGAGTCAGCAATATTGGCAGCCTCAATGATATCGGCAAGTCCGGAAATTTCGGAGGTTCTGTCGGTTTCCTCGGCAATTTCCGCCCGGTTTTCCAACTCCTCGCCGCACTGCTGGCAGAATTTTCCGTTCTGGTTTTCCGCTCCGCACATACTGCACTTCATATCCGATTACCGCCTTTCCATAGAACCTGTCTTCCAAGCTTGAACATACGTCTTATGAAGACAGATTTTTACTTTTTTGAATGCTTTTGTTTATTTTGTTTTGGTGAGCAAATGCCAATAATTCTTAAGATAAATACCTCCGCTTATGACCGTCAGAACCGTACAAACAGCCATAAGTATATCGGAAATAAGCCTTAAAGGAAATTCCGCAGGCAAAAGTGAGAAATTCTCCGTGAAAATATATCCTGCCGTAATAATGCCGATGGAGCCCATAGTAGCGGCGGTTTTCAGCTTGCCCCAGATTCCCGCGGCGATAACCACATGTTCGGTACTGCCCGCAGCAGCAAGTCTCAGTCCCGATACTATAAACTCTCTGCAGATTATAATAATTACCATAAAGGAATAGCACCAATGGAGATCCGCCATACAGATGAGGGCGGAGGAAACGAGAATTTTGTCCGCCAGCGGATCAAGGAATTTTCCCAGATCGGTAACAAGTTCCATTTTTCTGGCAAGCTTTCCATCTATCACATCGGTAAGGGAGGCAAGGATAAATATGGTCAGCGCCCAGAGATAGTTGCACGGAATATTGCTCATAAGCATAAATACCACATAAAAGGGTACTGCAATAACTCTTGCCAAGGTCAATTTATTAGGAAGGTTCACGGGAATTCTCCTTTAACATTTTTCTTTAGAGGTTCACTTTATACCGTTTCGCCGATAAGGTTATTTTCCATACTCTCAGTGATCTTTACATTGACAAACTGACCGACCTGCAGTCCCTTGCCCTTGAAATACACCATTCCGTCAATTTCGGGAGCGTACATATAGTTTCTTCCGAAATACATTTCAAAATACCTGTCGTAGCCCTCTACCACCGTTTCAAAGGTCTTGCCTATCTGCTGTTCGCAGAAATCTCCCGCTCTGACCTCCTGCTGTTCGGTGATGATCTCGGCTCTGTGTTCCTTTTCCGATTGGGGAATCTGGTTTTCCATTTCCGCCGCGGGAGTTCCTTCCTCCTGTGAATAGGGGAAACAGCCTAAATGTTCAAATTTGACATTGTTGGCAAACTCCGCCAGCTCCACAAACTGATCCTCGCTTTCACCGGGGAATCCCGTAATAAGCGTTGTACGGAGAATAAGTCCCGGCAGTCTTGACCGCAGCTTTGCAAACAGATCCCACAAAAACTGCTCGTCGCCCTGCCTGTTCATTGCCTTTAAAATATCCCTGTTGCAGTGCTGAATGGGAATATCTATGTAGGGAATGACCTTTTCCTGCTTTTCCATGACCTCGATAAGCTCGTCTGTTATTCTTTCGGGGTAGCAGTAAAGCAAGCGTATCCACTTTATACCTTCAATCTCACAAAGCTTGTTCAGCAGCTCGGGCAGCATAAGCTTTTTATACAGATCAAGTCCGTAGCGGGTGGTATCCTGTGCGATAAGAATAAGCTCTTTTACGCCCTTTTCCGCCAGCTCCTTTGCTTCCTTTACAAGGTTTTCCATTGGTCTGCTTCTGAAATGTCCTCTTATATAGGGAATTGCGCAATAGGTACAGCGGTTGTCACAGCCGTCCGCAATTCTCAGATAAGCATAATGGGACATGGTGGACATAAGGCGGTCGCCCTCGATATTGTAATTGCCCGCTGCGGTTTCCCTTACTACNCTCTTATCCTTTAAAACGTCCTCAATGGCGCTTACGATATCGCCGTTGCAGCCCAAGCCGAGGATTCCGTCAACCTCGGGAAACTCCTCGTCCATAAGGGCGGTGTATCTTTGCGCAAGACAGCCTGTGACGATTATCTTTTTATTGATACCGTCGTTTTTGCGGTTTACTGCTTCCATTATTTCTTCAATGGCTTCTTCCTTGGCGGACTGTATAAATCCGCAGGTGTTTATTATTACCACGTCAGCCAGACCCGCTTCGGGGACGAGCTTATAGCCTGCGTCATGGATTTTTTTCATCATTAGCTCGGCGTCGCATTGGTTTTTGGGGCAGCCGA
>WFLX010030484.1_pt1 | contig 10683 bp, 15 predicted proteins | sample 4967041 | NCBI WGS metagenome assembly WFLX01 (sample SAMN12857096, study PRJNA449069) | gut metagenome | isolation source: stool from male and female vole | host: Microtus ochrogaster | place: USA:Florida | collected 2017
GTGTACTCTGACCGGAAGATTTTTTAAAAAATCGTACCACAATTTCTTTTCTTCGTCCGTCATTTCCCGTCTTAATTTTCGTGAATTTGTTTTTAAATAACATGCTATTTCCGTCACTGCCAGTCACCTTTAATTTGCCAACCCCTCATCCGTCGTTTTTCAAAAACGACACCTTCCCCCTAAGGGGAAGGCACAGTGAAGGCGCATTTTCGTTTTAATTTTCTGAAAATTCGGCTACGCAAAGTATTTCGTTTGCGTCAAGGTCTAATACCGCGCACAATTTAGCGAACGTATCCAACGCAGGCATTTTTTGCCCGTGAACGTAACAAGAAATTTGCGGGTGTTTAACTCCTATGCGGCGAGCTATTTCAGATTGTGTAAGTGAGCTTTGTCTTATTGCTTAGGCGCTTTTCAATTTGATTTGTTCAAGTGTAATCATGGATTATCTCCTAAATAAATTATAGTACCTAATAGATACAAAATACTTTACTTGTATCCAACAGATACAATATAATAATTGTATCCATTAGATAAAGAGGTAAAAAAAAAATGAAATTAATTTTTGAAAAGATTTATTACGGAAACAGCGGAAATGCGGAAAGCTTAGAATTTGGCGATGCATACCGCAAAGCACTTACCGAAGGTTGCGAAATTTATAAAAAATCAGAAAAAGGGCTCAATAAAAAGCAAAAAAACTTATTGTCCAAATTGTTTTGGTCTGATTCCGAGCCGGAAGCCGAAGCGGTTAAAGCGGTCTACATAGAAGGTTTCAAAATCGGCTTTAATATTGCCGTGGAATGTTTGACAAAATAAACGACTATTGACAAGTCGTGCATAAATTGATATATTGTAAATGACCTTGCAGCATAAAGGTTAACTTTTCTTAAAAAATAATTAAGTTTTGGTTGACGGGTATGGAGGTATAAAGTGATATTGGGAAGAAAGAAGTTGAAAAATATTTTCGGTGTGGTTGCGCTGTGTATAGCGGCGATGAGTGCGGCGGTTTTATCNTCGTGCGCNAAAAAAACTATCCGCCCTGCCGAGGTGTTTAAACAGTTAAAAAACGCACCGACGAGTATCGAGGTGACTTTCTTTGATTCATACGTCGGCGAGTTCACNTTAACCGATAGCGAGCAGATAGATTTCGTTTACAATTTTATTATCGGGCATACATACGAATTTACTGATTCTTTGATGCCCGGCACAAACAGATATCTTAAACTTATATACGGGGAAGGGGAAGATATCTCAATGGGTACGCGTTACATTNCGTACNGCGATAGGCTCTATTCGCTTGGAACGGCTGCAGAGTCTAATGAGTTGGACGGTTATTTAGCGGAANTAGGACTGGAAAACGGTTGGATAACACCGCATTGATTTTAATTTTAAATAAGCGCCGCGGCATTTGCCGCGGCGCTCTTTTTCGTTTTGTTGTGAAAAGTCCTATACTGCGAAAGCAATTAAAGGACTTGGCTGCGGCGACCCGCCGCTTACTTCAGATAATAATCGTTGCCTACTTTGATTACATCAACCTTGACGGCGGGTTCGCCCAAAGTAATTTTCAGGGCGTCGTGGTCGGTGGTCTTGCCGTCGAACTCAACGGCAAGCGTGGTCTTTTCAACCGCGGCAATGTGGCGGACTTCGCCCGACTCCGTATCCTCGATTAAGTTGCCCGCAGCTATCTGCTCGTCGTCGTCAATGGTGACGAGATAGTTGTCGTCCAAATGCTCTTCAACGGCAATTTCGGGGCTGTTCGTCAGAATGGAAGTGCCGCTGTAAACGGCGTACTTCTTGTGCGTTTTTCCGAAATCGCTCTGCAAACGCATCTCGTAGGTCGCGTTGTTGAATTTCTTGCCCAGGTTCTTGAAAAAGCCCGATACTTTGTTCTCGTTGTCAGCCATAATTTTTCACTCCTTATTTTTCGTTGACGGAATCCCCGTCCTTAACGTGAACGTCCACCTGCCTGAAGGGAATTTCAATGCCGTTTTCGTCCAGCGCCTTTTTAATGTTGTCCAGAAGCGCAAACTTGACCGTCCAGTAGTCGGGTCTGTTGCACCATACGCGCACTGTGAAATCAAGCGAGCTTTCGTTTAATTCGCTCATCTCCACGAAGGGAGCGGGGTCCTTGAAAGCAAGCTCGTTTTCGTCGCATACCTGTTTAATCAGCTCTTTCACAAGCTTGACGTCCGAGCCGTAGGCAACCTGCATAACTATGTCCACGCGCCTGGTGTCCTTTGCCGAAGCGTTTACTATAACGTTGTTTGCAAGCGTTCCGTTGGGGATAACGATTGCTTTGTTGTCGGTAGTTACTATGTGCGTATAGAAAAGTTTTATGTCCTCGACCGTGCCTTCCACGCCGTTGCTGGTTATATAATCGCCTATCTTGAAGGGGCGCATTACTATGATTATAACGCCGCCCGCATAGCTGCCTAAGGTTCCCGGCACGGCAAGCGAAATACCTATGCCGATGGAGGATATGACCGCGGATATGGCGGCAATTTCAAAGCCGAGGTAGGCAATCAGGCAGACGAGAACGAGAATTTTCAAAATTATTCTCACGCTCTGCGTCGTCACGCGCGCAATGGTTTCGTCCGCGTTCTTCTTCTGGCAGGTCTTATAAATCTTTTTGGTTACGGCGTTTATTATTGCAAACGATAAAAGCAGTACGACTATGGCAATTACTATTTTAATGCCCGTGTGCGTAAGCCAGTCCAAAACGGTGCTCCACACCGCCGACCAGTCTATACCGTTTGCCCCTTCGCCTTCGAGTAGGTTGAAAAGCATAGTTACCTCGCGTTAATTTGTTTTCAGTGGGAAAGCACCCAGTCTTTGACCTGCTCCCTTGCGATGGGCGTAATGTCCTCGTGCGTGTACTTGGACTGCGCGCCGCCGTTGGTGTANATGAAATATTTACCGTCGAAAGTTATGTACAGNGTTTCCTCGTAGCCGGNTGCGTCGCCGGGTGCGNCGAACGTGAATTTTTTGTCCAGAGTGGCGCTCTGCGTGNCGTAAGTAGTTCCGTCAANAATCTTCGTCATATCGTTTGAACCTCTGCAAATTATTTTACCATTATTTACCCGTTTAGTCAATACCGCTTTTCANGTTTTGCGTTTGGCGNCAAAAAGTAAAACTGTTTTCATTTTGTGATATTTTGTCCCTTTTTCAAAAGCGTGATTTTGTCAAGTAAAAATGCTTGACAACCGTCCACAGGTGGTTTATACTTACGGAGCAAATTTATGGATAAAATTCAGTTTATGCGCCTTTGGGATTTGTACGGCAAGCTGCTAACGCCCACCCAGCAGGAAATAACCGATATGTATTTCAACCTCGACTTGACCGTTTCGGAAATTGCCGAGCAGAAGGGCATATCGCGTCAGGGCGTTTCGGAGTGTTTAAACCTGTGCAAAAAGCAGCTTCAAGAGTACGACGACAAGTTGAAGCACGACAGACTTTTAGCCGAGGGTGACCTTCTTACGTCCTTTATGATGACCGACGTAGGAATATGGGCGGAAAAATTCGTAAAGTTGCACCCCGAATATTCGGAAGATATTGCTGGTTTGACGGCTGTTTTGGACAGGGATTATAGTAAAGAGATTGCCGCAGGTTTGAAAAAGCTTGGTAAAGAGTAAGTAAAAAGGAAAATAATTATGGCGTTGTTCGCATCGTTATCCGAAAGATTAAATCATATATTTTCCAAGCTCACGAAGAGGGGCAGGCTTACCGAGCTCGAAATTAAGACGGCGATGCGCGAGGTGCGCGTAGCTCTGCTGGAAGCGGACGTCAACATAAAGGTTGCAAAACAGTTCTGCGCCGAGGTTTCCGAAAAGGCGGTGGGGCAGAAAATACTCGAAAGCCTTAACCCCGCCCAGCAGGTTATAAAGATTGTAAACGAAGAGCTTATCGCNCTNATGGGCTCGCAGAACGCCAANCTGACGGTTGCGCCCAATCCGCCCACGGTCATTATGATGTGCGGACTTCAAGGCGCGGGCAANACCACCCTTTGCGGCAAGCTTGCNNTGCTNTTGAANAAGGGCGGCAAAAAGCCCNTGCTNGTCGGNTGCGACGTCTANCGTCCCGCNGCNATCGANCAGCTNAANGTNGTCGGNAAAAACGTGCAGGTGGAGGTGTTCGAAANGGGCACGCAGAATCCCGTANAGACCGCTCCTCAGGCAANNGAATACGCCAAATCGATGGGCTACGATACGGTGATAATCGATACCGCCGGTCGTCTGGAAATCGACGAAGNGCTGATGCAGGNGCTTGAANATATCAAGAAAGNCGTGCGCGTGGACGAGATACTTTTAACCGTCGATTCTATGATGGGTCAGGTTGCGGTAAACGTTGCAAAGACCTTTAACGAAAGGCTGGAGGTCACGGGTATCGTGCTGACCAAGCTGGACGGCGATACACGCGGCGGCGCGTGCCTTTCCATAAAGGCGGTCACGGGCAAGCCCATAAAGTTTATAGGCGTGGGCGAAAAGTCGACCGACCTCGAATATTTCTATCCCGACAGAATGGCTTCGCGTATTCTGGGCATGGGCGACGTCTTATCGCTTATCGAAAAGGCGCAGGAGGCGGTGTCCGCCGAAGAAGCCAAAAAGATGCAGAAGAAGATGCTTGAAAACACCTTCACGCTCGAGGACTATCTTACCCAGTTCGACAGTATGAAGAAGATGGGCGGCGCGCAGGCGCTCGTTTCGATGATGCCCGGCCTCGGCGGAAAGATTAAGGACGGCGACATTGACGAGAGCAGGATAGAGCGCACCAGAGCGATTATACTTTCCATGACGCCCAAGGAGAGGAACGAACCGTCGGTTATAAACTCTTCCAGAAAGAAACGTATTGCGGCGGGCTCGGGTACGAGCGTGCAGGAAGTAAATCAGCTCTTGAAACAATTCGAGCAAACAAAACTATTGATGAAGCAATTAAAAAGCGGTAAGCGCAGATTACCGTTTTAAATAAGAAAAAATTTTTATAGCCGAAACGGCGAAGGAGAATATATACTATGGCAGTAAAGATGAGACTTACGAGAATGGGCGACAAGAAGTCCCCCTTCTACAGAGTAGTCGTTATCGATTCCAGAAAGGCGCAGTCGGGCGAGTACATCGACAAAATCGGTTACGTTGATCCCCTCAAGANCCCCGNNGAAATCAATATCGACGTGGAAAAGGCAAAGGCCTGGCTTGCAAAGGGCGTTCAGCCTANCGAGACGGTTAAAAGCTATCTCGTAAAGGTCGGCGCTATGGAGCAGTCCAAAAAGCTTTCCGCGCCCAAGACCAACGACAAGAAAAAGAAGAAGTAATAAATTATGGATACCTTAGCTTTAATTAAATACGTCGTCGAGCGTTTTGCCGACAAGACCGATGAAATCGAATACAAGGTGGAGGAAAAGGAAACCGCGGTTGAAGTTACCGTGCTTTTAGACCCCTCGGATATGGGCAAAGTAATCGGCAAGCAGGGCAAAATCGCAAAGGCGCTCAGGACGTTGGTTAACGCCTACACCCCGCGCGAAAGCAAGAAATACTTTATTGAAATAAAAGAAAAGGCGTGACCTCGCCTTTTCTTTTTATTAAGCGCTATGAAAGATTATTTGACTATCGCAACTATAGTAAAGCCGCAGGGCATACGCGGCGAAGTAAAAGTACTGACGATGACCGACTATCCCGAGGATTTGCAGGCGTTCGACAGGGTATATATAGGGGGGAACGCCTACAAAATGCTTAAAGTGCGCCCCCAGGGCGGCAACTGTGCGTTCGTGACCTTAAGCGGCGTAGCCGACAGAAACGCCGCCGAGCTTCTGCGCGGACTGGATATCGAGGCCCTGCGCGAGGACGCCCCCGCGCTTCCCGACGACACCTTTTATATCGCCGATTTAATCGGCTGCACGGTGGTTGACGATAAGGGCGAAGAAATAGGTACGGTCGAAAGCGTTACCCCTGCAAAGACGGATATTTATGAGCTTAAAAAGGGCAACGGCAAGAAGGTCGTTTTCCCCGCGGTCAAGGGGCTTATTGCCGACGTGAATTTGTCCGCGCGCAAAATAACCGTCGGCGCGGCAAGGTTTAAGGAAGTCGCTCTCGACGAGTAAAGATTTATGAAAATAACGGTCTTGACGCTTTTCCCCGAAATGTTCGCGCCGCTCAAAGAGAGCGTAATAGGGCGCGCCGTGGACGGCGGAAAGCTTGAAATTGAAATTGTAAATATACGGGACTATTCGGCGGACAAGCACAAGAAATGCGACGACTATCCCTTCGGCGGCGGCGCGGGCATGGTTATGATGCCCCAGCCCGTCGGGAGCGCGGTGACCGCCGTCGACCCCGACCGTAAGGCGCTCAGAATCTACACCTCGCCCAAGGGCGCGCGGCTCACACAGCAAAAGGTGCTCAGCCTCTCGCAGTGCGGGCATATCGTCATTCTGTGCGGGCATTACGAGGGCGTGGACCAGCGCGCGCTGGATATGTATTTCGACGAGGAAATATCCATCGGCGACTACGTGCTTACGGGCGGCGAGCTGCCCGCAATGGTCATCTGCGACGCCGTTGCGCGCTACGTGGACGGAGTGCTTGCGGCGGGCTCGCTGGTGGACGAAAGCTTTTCGGACGGGCTGCTGGAATATCCGCAGTACACGCGCCCCGCGGTATATAACGGAGTGGGCGTGCCCGAGGTTCTGCTTTCGGGCAACCACGCGGAGATAGATAAGTGGCGCAGGGAGCAGAGCGAAAAGCTGACCAAAGAGCGCCGTCCCGACCTTTTAAAGAAGTAATTACAGGTGATGCGAAATGAAGACCCTACAATGGTTCCCCGGGCATATGACCAAGGCAATGCGCATGATGGAGGAGAACGCAGCCGTCTGCGACGGGATTATCTACGTGCTCGACGCGCGTTGCCCCGCTTCGTCCTTCAACCCCGCGCTCAAAAAGCTGTTCGGGGCTAAGCCCGTTTTGTACGTTCTGAACAAGGGCGACCTTGCCGACGGAAAAGCCGACGCGTTTGCAAAGCTCATACGCGACGGCGGCGCGCCGTGCGTGCGCATTAACGCAGTGGACAGCCGTTCGCGCAGGGCGCTTTCGGATGCGGTTGCGGCTCTGGTTGAAAGCAAGCGCGAAAGGAACGCGCAGAAGGGTTACACCCAGACCTTCCGCTTTATGGTGTGCGGCGTGCCCAACACGGGCAAGAGCACGGTCATCAATCTGCTTGCGGGCAACGCGCGCGCCCAGACGGGCAACAAGGCGGGCGTAACGCGCGGCAAACAGTGGATACGGCTGGACGGGTACGAGCTTTTGGATACCCCCGGCACCACGCCGCCCTCGTTCGTCAATCAATCGCTTGCCGTGCGCCTTGCGTACGTCGGCAGCCTGAACGACGATATTCTCGATTTGGACGATATCGCACTGGCATTGTTGACGGAGCTTAAAGAAAAGTATCCCGCCGCGCTTGTCGAAAGGTACGGCATAGGAGTCGGGGCGCAGAGCGGCGTAGAGATTACTCCGCTTGAAATGCTGGACAAGGTATGTATGCGGCGCGGCTTCGTTTTGCGCGGCAACGATTACGATTACGAGCGCGGAGAAAAGGCGGTTATCGACGACTTCCGCAAGGGCAGACTTGGCAAGGTCACGCTGGATGAAATAAGCGATTGCAAGGGCTTCGTATTTTGACGTTGCCGCCCAAAACCGCGTTTTTTGGCAGGCAGACCCAATGCGCATACCTGCGGCTCACTGGGTGAATTGCCGCATTTTCTAATAATTGAGGGCGCTGAAATAATGCGGCAAGAGGGCAACGCCCTAAAATTCGTCGGATTTATTTTGCGCCCCAAGCAAAAGAAATCGACGAGAAATGATAATATGGATAAGTTGCAATACGAAAAAGAATTGCTTGAAAAGGGCTGTAAATATATATGCGGCGTGGACGAGGTNGGCAGAGGTCCGCTTGCCGGTCCCGTGGTGTGCGCCGCCGTAATAATGCCGCTTGACGACCTTATAGAGGGCGTGGANGACAGCAAAAAGCTTTCCGCAAAAAAGCGCGANANGCTNAGCGAAAACATANTAAANANGGCNGTTGCCTACCGCATATGCCGCGTCGAACCGCAAATTATAGACGAAATCAACATTTTGCAGGCGACGAGGCTGTGTATGAAGAACGCGGTNGANGGCTTGGANATTNCGCCCGACTNCGTGCTTACCGACGGCAATATGACNNTGGATATCGCTATTCCGCAGAGGTCGATAATCAAGGGCGACGCGCTCAGCTATTCAATCGGCGCGGCTTCNATTATCGCCAAGGTTTACAGGGACAAGCTTATGGCGGACTACGCAAAGGAATATCCGCAATACGGCTTTCAAAGNAACGTCGGCTACGGCTCGCAGGCGCATATAAAGGCTATCGAGCAGTTCGGTCTGACGCCCATACACCGCAGGAGTTTCACCAAGAGATGGCAATAAACGGAGAGAAGAGAAGGCTGGGCTTTTCGGGCGAGAGAAGGGCGGCAAACTATCTTGAAAAGTGCGGCTATAAAATTTTGGAGCGCAATTACAGGTGCCCATTCGGCGAGGTGGATATAATTGCGGAAGCGGACGGCGTGCTTGCGTTTGTCGAGGTAAAGACCCGTTCAAGCGATTATTTCGGCGCGCCCAATCAGGCGGTCGACAAAAAGCGTATGCAGCGTTACAAAAATTGCGTGCGTTACTATTTCGTTCACAGGCAGATAGATTGCACCGTGCGTTTCGATATTATTGAGGTGACTAAGGCGGGTATAAACCATATCGAAAACGCGTTTTATTAAGCGGTTTATATAATACATATTATATATAAGTCGAGGTAGAATTTACGGGTAGAAAAGTTTTGTGAAATTTGCGACACACCCCGTAAAAATAGTTGCATTTTCGATTTTCATTTGCTAAGATAGTATGGCAATCGCAAAAAAAGCAAATAAAAATTAAAAGACTTCGGGTATTCCGCTACGGCAAACCCGCCGCATGAATACTTGGTTAATCGGAGGAAAAGTCAAAATGAGTAAGTTGATTGAAGCCATTGAAAAAGAAGGAATGAAGGAAAGCGTTCCCGCGTTCAACGTAGGCGACACCGTAAGGGTCGGCTTTAAGGTTATCGAGGGTACCAAGGAAAGAATTCAGAACTTCGAAGGCGTCGTTATCGCAAAGAAGCACGGCGGTATAAGAGAAAGCTTCACCGTCCGCCGCTTATCTTTCGGCGTAGGCGTGGAAAGAACCTTCCCCGTTCACTCTCCCAAAATCGCGTCCATCGCGGTAGTCAAGAGAGGTAAGGTAAGAAGAGCTAAGCTCTACTACCTGAGAGGGCTGACGGGTAAGGCTGCCAAGATTCAGGAAATAAGATAATTAAATAAGCTCCCGTTGCGCGCGGGAGCTTTTTTAATTTGCTTCTCCGCTTATAAGCTTCGCATTTCGGCGTTGCGTTCCGTGCCGCCTTGGTCGTGTACTTCCGTGTACACTCCCTGCGGTCGGTACTCACGCGCCTTGAACTGCTCGCTTCTAATCGGAGGGAATAGACAAAGGTTATAAACTAAGGAATATACTAATGTTATCCAAGATTGCAAGTTACACGGTCGTGGGATTAGAGGGCGTGCCCGTAGAGGTTGAAACGGATATAAACAAGGGCATGGTCTCCTACGAGCTGGTCGGGCTTCCCGATACCGCCGTAAAGGAGAGCAAGGAGAGGGTGTACTCTGCAATACGCAACAGCACGCTCCGCTTTCCCGTCAACAAAATAACCGTCAACCTCGCGCCTGCGGATATCAAAAAGGAAGGCAGTCAGTACGACCTGCCCATTGCAATATCCCTGCTGGTTGCAAGCGAGCAGTTAAAGGCGGACACCGACGGCGTGGTTATGCTTGGCGAGCTTGCTCTGGACGGCGGCTTGCGCGCGGTGACGGGCATACTTCCCGTTCTCATCTCGGCAAAGAGCAAGGGCTTTAAAAAATTCATAGTGCCTTTCGGCAACGCCAACGAGGCGAGCTATATCGAGGGTATTGAAGTTTACGCGCTGAAATCTTTAAGGGAAGCGTTCGACTTTTTGAGCGGAACGCCCTTCGAACCGGTGCAGGTGCGCAGCTTCGAGGCGGCTAAAAGGCGCGCTTCATACAACTGCGATTTGTCACTGGTGCGCGGACAAGCCGTTGCCAAGCGCGCGCTGGAAATAGCCGTTGCGGGCGGTCACAACGTTCTTTTATCCGGCCCTCCCGGTACGGGCAAAACCATGCTTGCGCGGTGCATACCCACCATTATGCCCGATATGACCTTCGAGGAGGCTCTGGAAGTTACCAAAATACTTTCGGTTTCGGGCGAGCTGGGCGAGGAGGGAATTGCATCCCTGCGCCCCTTCCGCACGCCCCACCACACGGCAACCACCGTTTCGCTGTGCGGCGGCGGAAACTCGAAGATAAAGGCGGGCGAAATTTCCAAGGCGCACAGGGGCGTGCTCTTTCTGGACGAGCTGCCCGAATATACGCGAAGTGCGCTCGAAGCGTTGCGCCAGCCCCTGGAGGACGGAAAGATAACCGTAGCCAGAGCGGGCGGCGCTGTGACCTTCCCCGCGGACTTCATTCTGTGCGCGAGTATGAACCCCTGCCCGTGCGGCAACTTCGGCTCCAAGGAAAAGGCGTGTACCTGTACGCCCGCGCAGATAAGAAGGTACCGCGGCAAGATTTCGGGA
>WFLX010145849.1_pt1 | contig 10681 bp, 12 predicted proteins | sample 4967041 | NCBI WGS metagenome assembly WFLX01 (sample SAMN12857096, study PRJNA449069) | gut metagenome | isolation source: stool from male and female vole | host: Microtus ochrogaster | place: USA:Florida | collected 2017
TTGCACCCAAAAGGTACAATCCGCCATTGGTTCTGTCCTTTTGCCTGAGAGATCGGCATCTCTGCCTTACACCTTCGACGCTCACTAAATGAGGCTCTCCAGAAGTTATTTTTCCTGTTAATCATACACTGGTTTTCAGGAGATGTCAACCCAAACTTGGGTCCCAAATTTGGGTACAAAAATTAAGATCGGCGCATGACTACACGCCGATCTCCGTACGCATCTTTAACAGTATCTTTTTTTCCTGCCGGCTTACCTGCACCTGACTGATACCCATCAGTTCCGCCACTTCCGTCTGCGTCTTATTCTCAAAATAACGGAGATTGATCAGCTGTCTGTCCCTTTCGTCCATTTTTTCCATTAGCTCATGCAGTACGATATGATTGGTCAATATCTCATGTTCATCTTTATTACCCGGAATCCGGTCGATCAACAACATTTCCCTGTCATCACTTTTATATGCCGCCTGATAAATGGATTCTACCTCATAGCCAGCCTCCAATGCCAGCACGATATCCTCCCTGCTTAACCCGGTCATCTCCATAAGCTCCTGCACAGTAGCATCCCTTCCATGCTGACTGGCATACTGCTCCATGTTCTGTCTGATCCGGTAGGCATTCTCCTTGATCCCTCTGGATATCTTTACGATCCCGTCATCACGAAAAAACCGTTTGATCTCACCCATGATCATGGGGACCGCATACGTTGAAAATTGGACATCCCTGCTAAGATCAAAGTGATCCACCGCCTTGATCAGTCCGATCACGCCGATCTGAAAAAGATCTTCCGTATCGCATCCCCTACCCTGATACCGCTTTACTATATGTCTGACCAATCCCAGATTTTGCTCAATCAACTGCGCCCGTACTTCCTGATCTCCCTTTTGTGACTGTTCAATCAATACTGCCACATTTTCCATCAGTCTTCCAATACCCCCGCAATCTTTTTCTTCATAATGACCTTTGTTCCCTCTCCCGGGGAACTAATGACTTTGATCTCATTCATAAATGCCTCCATAAAGGCAAACCCCATGCCTGACCGTTCCAGATCTGGCCGTGTCGTATAAAGCGGCTCCATTGCTTTGGCGATATCTTCTATCCCACAGCCTTCATCCTCTATGATCACTGTCAGTTCAAGATCATTCTGCTCACAGATCATTCGGATCATCGGCACCTCCTCTTTCTTTTCATATGTTCCATACCCGTGGATGATCGAATTGGTAACCGCTTCCGAAACGGCTGTCTTGACATCGGCAACCTCCTCTACCGTCGGATTCATGTCCAGCATAAACGCCGCCGTGATGGTTCTTGCCAGCTTCTCATTATAAGAATACGCCGGCATCCGTATCTCCATATGGTTTTTGCGTCTTTCCGTATTCTCCCGCTCCTGTGAGATCGTACATGTTTTCATCATCTTACTCCTTCTCCTTTTTCATACTTTTATTCTGTAGGCAGTTATCCCTCTTATATTCTGCTTCCGTAACACATTCTATGTTTATAACTATCCTTCTTCCGTAACACATCTTTCTTCCGGCGCATATCTTTCCTCAATTCATCTCCTGCGCCGTAATGAAACTGACAATCTTCTGCAGTCCTGCGGCGCATAGGATATCATGGATCCTGCTGCTTGCATTAGCAATATAGATATGCCCGCCAAAATTGGACACCACTCTCTGCCGCCCCATAATCATCCCTATTCCGGAACTGTCCATGACTCTGGTGGCTGAAAAATCAAAGATCACGTCCTGAATCTCTCCTTTCACAATTTTTTCATCTGCCTGCTTTCGTATCAGCACCGCCTGATGGTGGTCGATCTCTTCCGGCATCCGGATCACCAGATACTTGTCCTCAATCTGCATTTTCTTCTTTCCTTTCTTATCATTAAAAATAATTGGACAATTGCAAAAGAGAGCATATTCCTATGCTCTCTCTTTCGTATCTTTTCTAAAGAATCACTGATTATATCTACGATTATAGCAATAATCATATCAGTGATTCTTTATGATTCCCTTTGTATCCATCTGCCGGAACCGCTTAATCAGCAATTTCCGCCAATTTCTGCTGTGCCTTCGTGACCAATGTGCTGTTCGGGAACGCCTCGATCAGCTGATTAAATGACTCCTCCGCATGCTCCACATCTCCACTGTCCATATAAGCAAGACCAAGATAATACAAAGCGTTGTCGTTGTTCCGGTCATACTGGTATGCTCTCCCCAGATGCGTAATAGCTGTAGTATAATCCATCTGGTTATATGCTTCCAATCCGCTGCTGTAATAAGATTGCGATACGGAATCTCCAATTGATGACCGCAGATAATTGTATAAATCAAGAAATTCCGGTGAAGCCTCCTGTTCCACATATGTCTGACTGACTGCGCCCAGATGCTGTTCAACCTTCATTACATCCTGTGAATGATCAAGCGCCGCGTACGCCGCTGCCATTAACTCATTGATTTCCTTCAAAGCACCGTCAGAACCCGATAAGGAGTTCAGCTTATCCTGCAATGACAGATTGGTCTGCTCCAGCTGGCTGATCCTCGTTTCCAGTTCTACGATCTCAGTATTTTTCCAATCCAGCTGCTCCGCATAACTATTTATCCGGACATTCAGCTCATCCTGTGCGCTCTGTACCTTAGAAGGCGTAATCAAAAAGATGGTGACACAGAGTCCAATCACAATGCCCAGAGCAATCTGTATAAATGCGTTGATCCCAAGCGGTTCCTTTCCATTGAGTGGCTGGATGATGACATCATTGCCACTGGATTTATAGACGGCGGCGCTTTCTTCCTTCTGCCGCTTTTTATTTTTACCGCGTCCTGAAGAATGCATATCATCAGGATCCAGCTGCTCTTCCACCTCTTTCAGATACCGCAAAGTCTTCACGTCTCCGCGGTCAATCCGCTTGCACTGCGTAAATTCCCGCTTTGCCTTTTCCCATTCTTCCCTTTTGACATATAAAAGTCCTAACAGCTGATGGGCTTTTAAAAATTTGGGATTCTGATTCAGCACTTTGCGTAGCTGGATGACCGCCATATCATAATCACCGTTTTGGCACAGTTCCAATGAGACATTATACTTTTTGATCGTCGTGCGGATGATATCCAGCCGTCCCTGATTGGACTGAATGATCTCCATATAATCCAGCGCAAGGTTCCGTTCTTCCCGTACCGTAGCGCTGATCACCCACTCGATCAGGGCGGCACCGACTTCTCCGCATTCAAAATAAATCAGTCCCAGAAGATTCCGCGCATCCACATGCTGTTTATTAAATTTTAAACATTGCCGCAAAGAGTTAACAGCTCCTGACAGGTCTCTTACTTTGGCACGCTCCAATCCATCGTTATAAGAATATTCTGCGGCATACATGATCTTTTTGTAAGCACGCACATCCGCACCACAGCCTGTACAATAATCCAACTCTGATAAACGGCATCCACACTGATAACAAAGCATAACCGTCTATCTCCTAAACTTCTTCGTCCGTTTCCTTAATAATATCAAAAAAAATATCTGTCATATCTGTATTATCTCGTTGATTTAATATTTCCTCTGCATCCTGCAGCTCCAAACTCGGATGAAATTTTTTCAGCTCCTCTTCAAAATTGATCATTTATATACCCTGTTCCTTTCTAAACCTGCTGATCCACTATCTTTCTTAAATATTCAACCCGACCGTTGACCCGGTATGATCATTCTTTTCATCTTTGCATAAACTACGGATCAATCCTGCCAGATATAATGATCCTGCCACTACCAGCAATCCGTCCTGCCGCGCCTTTTTTCCATAGTAAAAAGCCTGTTCGGCATCTTGAAATGCCTTCACGTCTTTCTCCGTATTGTTCCGGAACAGCTTTTCAACATACTCAATGTCCGCTGACCGCTCACCGCCCACCATCGTAATAATATATTGCTCAAATATTCCTGAAGCGGTTATTTCATGTACCATAGCCGCTATATCTTTATCGGATACCGCCGCAAAAAGTAAGATTTTTCGTTCCTGCCGATAAGATAAACTTTGCAACAATGCCTGCATCCCATTGGGATTATGCGCGCCATCCAGCAGGATACCGGGTCGAATCTCTTCCATCCGGCAGGACCAGCTTGTCCGCAAAACTGCCTCTGCAGCAATTTTCTGCGTCAGCTGCTTACCCAGAATCCTTAGCATCGCATATAGAGCCAACGAAACATTCATACATTGATAAAGAGCACACGACGGCACTTTAATGTTATAATAACCATAATACTCAAAGAAAATAGAAAAATCAATGTCTTTTTGATGATTTTTTAAATTTAAGAGATCCGCCTCAGCGATTGGAACCGCTTCCGCCCCCATTTCTTCTGCCTTTTCACTGATCACACGGCTGATATCTTCCTTTTCGTGATAGTAAACAACCGGAACTCCACCTGAGATAATACCCGCTTTCTCCCCCGCAATTTCCTCCAGAGTATCTCCCAGATATGCCATATGATCCCTGGCAATTCTGGTAATAATGCATATCTTCTTATTTTTAACAATATTGGTGGCATCCAGCCGTCCGCCCAGCCCCGTCTCCAAAATAATATATTCCGGTTTTGTTTCCTCAAAATAAACCATTGCCATAAAAAAAAGAAGTTCAAAAAAAGTAGGAAAGTAGTTTTTCTTATATAGTGCAATCTGCTGGTTGACATAAGAAAATATTCTGACAAACGCTTCCTCCGGGATATCCGTTTTCTGTAAGCGGATGCGTTCCCGCATACATTCTAAATGCGGAGACGAAAATAAGCCACAGGTGTGTCCTGTGGCCATGATCATGGATTCAGAATATGCACAGACGGAACCTTTTCCATTAGTCCCGGCCACATGAATGATCTTCTGCCGTTCCCCCGGTCGTCCCAAAAACGAGTAAAATCCGTCCGTATCTTCCCACTGATTCTTTTTGGTAAATTTCGGGATGTCGAGAATATATGCCTCCACATCCCTGTATTCTTTCAGATCTTCATTCATGATATGATTCCGCCGGATCATTCAACCATAAAGTTCACCTCAATACTTCCCATGGATGAAGTAATCGTCATATCCTTTCCAGCATTGTTGTCGATGTTTTTGTTCTGTGTCAATCCTACCACATGATACCCCGGCATGTCTACACTTCCCATGGTAGAATGTATAAAATAATTATACTGGTCAGAATCTCCCAAAAGTTCAAACTCCAGATTTCCCATAGATCCCGTCACCTCAACATTGCCGGAAATGCTTCCGGAATAATCGATATCACTGGCATCATAAGTCATGGAGCAATCTCCCACATTACCCCCGGCAATTTCAAAACTGCATTCGCCTGCTTCCAGCATAAGGCTGTCCGCTTCCAACACATCGATGGATACCTCCGACATTCCGATATAGAATAAGACCTCCTCCGCTTTGATCACGTCAGCGTCAACATTACCTGCGGCAGCCGCAATCGTATAGCTTTCGCATATCGTATCCTCTGGTACGTAAACGGTGGTGTCTCCAAAATTCTCGGTAGACATCACATATAACGTTCCATCCTCCACATAATACTGAAATCTTCCCATTCCTTCCCAATCAACGCCAAAATAATCTGTACCGTCGATGCTTTCAATTTCAAGATCTCCGTTCATAACGCAGATTTTCACATCCGTAACCTCATCCCGGGTACAGATCTGCATATTGTTAACGCTTCCTCCCTGAACGATAGGATACGCCTCATTATACTCAGCTTTCACCTCCTCAGGAATTAAATTCTCTGGGACAACATTTATGATCCCTACCACATTTTCCATCAGGGACTCCACACCATTAACGGAAAAATCCTCCATCAGCTTTATACCGCCCGTTACGCTGCCGCCAATAAACAATGCCAGTCCCAGAGCAAACATAACGCCCGCAGTAATCAATGATATCATTGCAAATTTTTTCATTTTGATGCCTCCCTTCTTTTAAAGATCATGTTCCATAAACTTTTTATTCCCTTAACCAGCGCCGGGATCGCATAACGAATAATCAGCACGGTAAGGAAGATCAACAGGATCCCTATGGCTCCTATCATCAGCCCCGCTCCTATCAGCATCAAACCGACCGGAACCGGAAGCCCCGCCACCATGGCGCTTATGCTTCCTATAACGATAGGTATACTTACAATGAACAATGCTACGCCGGCAACCATGAACCCGACAAACGCTCCAACCAGACCAACCAGGGTTCCAAGCAAGCTTCCCATCACCGGAAGCCAGACTGGACTCAACACTACGATCAGCACGATCGCCAGAATAATCCCCACCTTATCCTTTTTCTCTTCAGGTTTCGGATCGACATTCTGTTGATTTCCTATGTTCTGCTGATTTTCTGTATTCTGCTGACCGGCGTCGTCCGTCTTCACGATACAGGTATCGGCAGACTGATGCTCCGCGTGATACCCCCGCTCCGTCCATTCGCCGCTCTGGTTTTCTTCCCTGATATTTTTCGCCACCTCCGAGGGACTCCCTAGAGATGCCAGTATATCATTTTCCTTTTCCATTCCGGCATCTTCAAAATAATCACGATAATATTGCAGAGCTTCCTGTTTCTCATTTTCCGGCATATCGGACAAATGCACTTCCAGTTGACTTAAAAACTCCTCCTTATTCATCGCCGACTCCTTTCTTAAACAATAAATCTATTTTTTCCGAATATGTCTTCCATTCTCCTTCATATAAGTTCAGCTGCACCCTGCCGCGTTCCGTAATCTTATAATACCGCCGATTCCTTCCCGCACATTCCTGATCATATACCTCCAGACATTCGTCCTTCTGCAGCCGGCGCAATACCGGATACAAGGTAGATTCGCTGATATCCATCACCGACCGCACCTGCTGGGTGATCCGGTATCCGTAAGTTCCCTCCACAGTTCTGGATACTACCGCCAGTACAATTGCATCCAGAAGCGCAGCGCCCGTATTAAATACCATACTATTCTCCTTTCTTCGCTGTCTTAGAAACGTTATTCCTGATTTATTCCCTTCCCCTTTAATGCAACATAAAGTTCCGTATCCGTCAGAATCTTATACGGTGTCACATAGAAAATGGAAAGCAGTCCGGCGGTGAAAAGAGAAAGAATGATATATCCGATAAAGGAACAGTCTAACACAAAAGTCTCCCATTTTTCTCCATCCATCATCCTCTTTGATATTGCAAAGGCCTCGTCCTTGGTCAAATTAGGATTTTCCGCCAAAAGATAAGGGATCATACGATATTCGTAACCTTTTATGATTCCCGGCACCCAAAAAAGCAGACCCCATAAAAAAGTATATAAAGATTGAAAGAAAAGCACCTTCACAATATTGAGATAAGAATACTTGAATGCATAACTCAGTTCCTTTAGATCCGCCTGATCGCTGCATCTATTAAACAGCAGGAACCGCTTGACCGACACTTCCAGTGGAGCAGTCAGAAATATCCCGATGGCGCTCTGTATAAGTGTACTGACCAGTGACATCATGAATATAAACAACAATATGCCAGCTATCAGTCTTCTAAAATCCCAGTTCACCTCTCTGTGCAATAAAAGGTCTCGCAGATTATCAATAAATTCGGAAAAGCCCAAATATTGGTACGGAAATTTAAATTGTACCGTAAATTGGGATGGCAACGTCTGCAGAGCTGTCAGCAGCAATGAAATAATAAGCATCTTCCCATAGGTACGTGACAACACCTGCCTTGCATTTCCTTTCAATTCAACTCTTGACCACGTATTCATTTCTCTCCTCCTTGTAAGTCTTTATTTTTCTCTGCGCATATTATACAATGTATAATATTATCTTCTCATATACTATATATCATATAACATTATATGTCAACACTTATTATAAAAAAGACAGGCAAAAAAGCAGACACCGGAAACGGGTCTATACGCACCCTTTCGATGTCTGCATAAAGATACTGTATAATCAATGTTCCAGAGACTTAACGCTTCTTCATATGCCTAGCGTTCCATCTTCCAGAATGCAGCGCTGTATGGCGGCAGCTCACTTCCTCCGCCAAAATCATGATTCTTACCGGTAATCAGATCCACTGCCATGCCGCATCCAGCGTCAAAATGCGCCGTATAGGGAGCATCCGCCATATTAATAGCTACCAGAACCCTCTCCTGATCGCTCTTTCGTTCAAAAATGCACTGCTGATTTGTCAGCACGATACTTCTCATACTACCGTAATTAAGCGCATGGCTGTTCTTCTTAGCTTCCGTGAGCCGGCTGATAAACTCTGTCAGCTCATTCCACTCCGGCGTATCGATACAGGGACGCAGAGCCGGATCTCCCTGACTCTTGTCACCCTTGACTCCCCATTCGCTTCCATAATAAACGCAAGGGATTCCGGGCATGCCATATACCATAGCATATACCAGCGGAAGATGTTTTTCATTCTGGAGAATGCTGGCGATCCTTGATACATCATGGTTATCCGCAAAGGACAACAGATGTGACCCTCTGCATACCGTCCAGTCCTCCGGTCCAAACAACCGCAGCAGGGAATGGATGATCTCAAACATATTGGCGCTGTTAAATGCGGAGTGAATTCCCTTATAACACTGGTAATTGGTCAACGAATGGATGTTCATCTGCTGCAGCATCCTTCCATACTCTCCATGCAACACCTCTCCTAATAGGAAGAAATCCTCTTTTTTAGAATCACAGAATCCCCTCAGGCGGTTTAAGAATCCATGGTCTAAGCAGTATGCCACATCCAGACGGATGCCGTCGATATCAAATTCTTTGATCCAGCCTTCCACTGCTGAAAAGATATGGTTGACTACATCATCATTATGAAGGTTTAATTTCACCAGATCGTAATTGCCTTCCCAGCCCTCATACCAAAGTCCGTCATTGTATCCGGAATTACCGCCAAAATCAATCCTGTGGAACCAGTTGACATACGGAGACCGCTCCCGGTTTTTCAGCACATCCTGAAATGCCCAGAATCCTCGCCCCACATGATTGAATACGCCGTCAAGCACGACTTTGATGCCCTCCTTATGGAGCGCCTGACAAACCTCGGCAAAATCCTCGTTTGTTCCCAGACGGGTATCCACCTTTGTATAATCCCTTGTATTATAACCATGGGTATCTGATTCAAAGATCGGGGAAAAATAGATTGCATTGATTCCCAGCTTCTTCATATGAGGGATCCAGTCGATCACCTTCTTGATTCGGGATGCCGCAACACCGTCATTTTCAAATGGCGCTCCGCAAAATCCCAACGGATAAATCTGATAAAACACGCTTTCATAAGCCCACATAACTATACTGCCCCTCCTGTCTGTCCTTTGATTTGTCTGTTCATTTTTCAACATACTGATCAGTTCACTTTGGTAAATACGATCGAGTCATCGCCAAGTCCAAACGTATCACCGTTCGGAACATCAATCACAAAGCTGCCGGAATTTAGGGGCACGCTCTTTTCGTTGCCATTGAAAGTAAGATAGAGGTTGCCATCAGCATATTCCCATGTACCAGTCCCCAGATCCGATGATACTTCCATGTCTTCCATCATTGCCTCCTCCAGATCGCTAATAATACCATCTTTGCGACTCTCTAATATTTCCTTCTCCTCCTGTGTCAGATCATCCCAATCCCTTTCCACCAGCATGCACGTAAACTCGATATAATTGTCGTCAAGAAAGTTTACAAAATCAGATGCAAACTTCTCAGTATCCATATGAAGCAGTGCCGTACCGTCAGAATCGAGTGACATTATAAAGTCCAGCGTAAAATTACCCTTTACGAAGAAATCAGCTAACTCAGTGTCACCACCCATCAAATCGATCCAAAAGTCTGAGTCCAAATTATAACTCGAAACGTAATCACCCGCTACCTCTTCCGCCTCCTGATCAGCAGAAGGTGCAGGCGTCTCAGTTGACGGAGAATCATCCGCATCAGAGCGGGAATCGTCCGGCACGTCTGCATCAGAACGGGCATCCTCCGATTCCTCTACCGTAACCTTAAATGATACATCATCCTCGTTCTTGGCGCTGACCGTTACCGTGGTCTTGCCAGGCGAGATACCCTCAATGGTGATAATGCCATCCTCGTCATCAAAAACAATCTCGGCAATATCATCATCTTCTACCTCAACATCCACACGCTTTAAGTCATCGAAATTCTCGATCTCTACCTCAACCTCATCACCAACCTCGATCCTCACTTTCTGCTCCGAAAGCAAAATGCCTTCTTCCTCATCCTTGCTCTCCTGTCCACAGCCGGTCAAGGAAATCCCCATCAGACACAAAGCGAGTAATCCTACCACAATTTTCTCTTTCTTTTTCATGTCGTTTCCTCCTAAACTAAACTCTCATTTAAAATATACAATACCACAAATTCCCGTTTTCAGCAACGGACAGTTCTTAATATATCAAGTTTACATAATATAATATTTTATATATTTAGTTTACATAATATTTCATCCAAACTTTTGTATTATATCAAATTTTGACAAAACAATCTTAATTTTTACAAATCGCGAGCCAAGATTTCATTATATACAAGATTTAACTTTTTCTTAAATCAACAATTTCCACATAGTTATCCACAAGCCGGCTATCATTTAAAGTTAAATCTTGTCGAATTATTTCGCCAAAATGAATATCTATTCTTCAAATGTGGAAATCTGTATATGTTTACATAACTATATCCATTTTTGCCAGAAT
>WFLX010001357.1_pt1 | contig 10679 bp, 7 predicted proteins | sample 4967041 | NCBI WGS metagenome assembly WFLX01 (sample SAMN12857096, study PRJNA449069) | gut metagenome | isolation source: stool from male and female vole | host: Microtus ochrogaster | place: USA:Florida | collected 2017
TACTCAACCACTAACTTACAAATTATATCACTATTACTTAAAAAGCTTTAGACTTGCTTGTCAAGAGAAATAAAAATGCTATGCCAATTATTTCAAACCAAACTCTTTCCTCTCTTGACGTTGCAAAATTACAACAATATTTTTTATTATGCAAGAGGCGGGATAAAAAATATCGGAAAATATTCCAATTTTACCAAAGATGACACGATTTGACCAAAATATTCAAAAAAAAGCTGCGACTCGATGCACCCGGAGGTCGCTTTCCACCTAACCGCCCATATCACGCAGAGTCCGCAAAGAGCAAAGGCCGCAAAGTTTTTTTAGGTGGTAAGCGACCTCCGGGCGCGTCGAGGAGCGACATAAAGTTACTTAAAGACTCTTCAGGACGCATGCGAAGCATGCTCTCCACCCAAGGGTCACTCTTGGAATTTGGATATTTTTGATTTTTTTGACAGATTGGGAAGAAAGTATAGATTTTTTTGATTAAATTTGCAAAAGAAATTTTTGACCATGGAAAAAATAGAAAAGAAAAGACTCGAGGCATTGCGGAAGGCAATGGCAGAGCATGGTATAGACTGCTGTATCATCAACAGTACGGACCCTCACCAGAGTGAGATTCCCCCTGCCCATTGGCGCGGAAGGGAATGGCTTACCGGATTTAAGTCGGAAAATGGCACTAATGGAACTGCGGTGGTCACTAAAGATCAAGCGTATGTGTGGACAGACAACCGATTCTTCATTCAAGCGCGCCAGCAACTTGATGGAACCGGATTCGAGATGATGCCGCTCGACGGTCCCGAAGCAGTGGACGTTATCGAATGGGTCGTTGAAAATGTCCCATCCGGAAAGACAGTAGGCTTAGACGGAATGACTTTCAGTGTTGAAGAAGCTCAGAAAATGGAACTGAAATTTACTGAACATGACCTCGCTTTCCGCACTGACTTCCCAGAATTTGACTATATATGGCCAGACAGACCGGAGCGTCCACTCAATAAACTGTTTGTTCATGACGAGAAGATCGTCGGGGAAACGGTTGACACCAAAATAGCAAGAGTCCTTGAACAGATCAGCCTTGCAAAAGCTGATGCTATCCTAATGTCTGCTCTTGACGATATAGCATGGGTCACCAATTTGCGCACTGCCGGAGATATTTCTTTCAGCCCAATGTTTGTCAGCTATCTCTATTTGGATACCAAAGGCGTAAAGATTCTCTTCGTTGATGAGGATAAATTGACAGATGAAGTGAAAGCATTTCTTCAAAAATATGACATTGAAGTGAAAAAATACGACGACGTGACAGATTTCGTCAGCAAGCTTCCAAAAGAAATGCGTCTCCTTATAGATCCGAAACTTACTGCCATCAACATATTTGATAAAATCGATTGCGAGAAAATATTCGGAGGAGAAGGAGTAGCCAGACTTAAGAGCATCAAAAACGACTGCATGCTTTCTCACTGGCGCACGGCAATGGAAAAGGACGGCGTGGCACTTGTCAAATTCTTCAAATGGATAGATGAGGAATTTCCAAAGGGCGAGCTTACTGAAATGGTATTGTCTCGTAAGCTGCGTGAGCTGCGACTTGCCGACAAGGACTGTGTAGATGAAAGTTTTGCTGCCATCTTAGGCTGGAACGGACATGGAGCAATCGTGCATTATGAGCCATCGGATGAGACAGACGTTCCAGTTGTTGGACAAGGTATTTTGCTCGTTGACAGCGGGGGGCAATATAAACAGGGTACTACCGACATCACTCGCACTATCGCATTGGGTGGGAAACCGACAGCGGAGCAGAAGCATGATTTCACTCTCGTTCTAAAGGGACATATCGCTCTTTCAAAGGCAATCTTCCCCAAAGGAACCCGTGGAGCGCAGCTCGACATCTTAGCGCGTCAATATCTCTGGAATGAAGGGAAAGCTTATTATCACGGCACTGGACATGGCGTAGGATTCTTCATCAACTGCCACGAGGGACCGGTGCAGATACGTATGAACGAAATTCCTGTGCCATTGGAGCCGGGAATGGTGATGAGTAACGAGCCAGGCATCTACATTGAGAATAGATATGGGATGCGTTGTGAGAACATGCTTGCTGTGGAGCTTTGGAAAAGCAATGAATTTGGTGATTTCTATCGTTTCCGTAATCTTACCCTCTTCCCCTTCGACCTGAGCCTGATAGAATGGGAGATCATCACTCCCGAGGAGAAGGAATGGCTCGAAGCATATCATAAAGAAGTATATGAGAGGCTGGCTCCCCTTCTGAATGAGGAAGAAGCTGACTGGCTCTCACTAAAGATTAAAGATTAAATTGGTCTAATTAGACTAATTGGACTAATTAGACCAATTGGGCTAATTGGACTTACTAAACTTATTAGAAAAAAATGGCAATTATACAAGAAGTAAGGGGATTTACCCCGATAATAGGTAAGGATTGTTTCCTTGCGGCTAATGCAGTGATAGTAGGCGATGTAGTGATTGGCGACGGATGCAGCATCTGGTTTGGAGCTGTCCTCCGCGGCGATGTCAATTCAATCCGTGTGGGCAATGGCGTCAACATCCAAGATGGAAGCGTGTTGCATACACTCTATGAGAAATCCATTATTGAAATCGGCGATCATGTGTCGGTTGGACATAATGTAGTGCTTCACGGATGCAAGGTNGAAGATTATGCGCTGATCGGCATGGGTGCCGTNGTGATGGANAATGCCGTNGTNGGCGAAGGAGCCATCGTNGCNGCNGGNTCNGTCGTNTTGAGTAATACCAANATNGGTAAGCATGAAATGTGGGCAGGATCNCCNGCNAAGTTTATCAAGATGGTNGAGCCNGAGAAGGCNAAGGAGATGAACATCAAGATTGCAAACAACTATCACATGTATTCTACGTGGTATGGACCACAAGACTGACCTGCCGGTAGCAGTAGACATAAATGAGGCAAGAGAGAAGGAGACAGACTTGAGGATTTTGAGTCTGCTCTCCCAGTCGTTTCCTAATGTGCAGGCTGCCAGCACCGAGATTATCAATCTTGAGGCTATCCAGAACTTGCCGAAAGGGACTGAGCATTTCGTGGCTGACTTGCACGGAGAGAATGAGGCGTTCTCCCACATTCTTCGCAATGCGTCGGGCAATATAAGAAGAAAAGTCACTGAGATTTTTGGCAATTCTCTTCGGGAGCAGGATATCCGAAATCTTTGCACTCTAATCTATTATCCTGAGAGCAAATTGGAATATACGAAAGCTGAGGAGGACAATATGGAAGATTTCTATAGCGTCACGCTCCATCAGTTGATACTCGTGCTTCAATCAGTGTCTTCAAAATACACGCGCTCGCGTGTAAGGAAGGCTCTTCCTAAAGAGTATGCCTATATAATAGAGGAGTTGCTGCATGAATCCCCTACCGACTACGACAAAGACGCATATTTCCGACGAATAATAGAGACCATAATATCCACGGGACAGGCTGACAATTTCATCATAGCTCTTTGCAATGTGATCCAGCGTCTTAGTATCGACCAACTTCACATACTTGGAGATATTTTCGATCGTGGACCCGGAGCTCACCTCATTATGGATACGCTCTGTGCTTACGAACGGTTTGACATACAATGGGGCAACCATGATGCGCTCTGGATGGGAGCCGCAGCAGGCAATGACGCATGTATCGCAAATGTGCTGAGACTGTCGCTGCGCTATGGCAATATGGCAACTCTTGAGGATGGATATGGCATTAATCTTGTGCCTCTCGCAACATTTGCNCTTGAGACNTATCGTGATGATCCCTGTGTTGGTTTTGGTCCTCATATCCTCGACAAGGAACATGCTCCGGATGAAAAGTCNCTCCAGCTTTGGGCAAANATGCANAANGCNATNAGCATTATCCAGTTCAAGCTTGAGGGNCAGATGATAGCCAACCGNCCGGAATGGAAGATGGAAGATAGAAGACTTCTTCATCTTCTGAAGCCTGAGAAGGGAGTTATTGAACTGAATGGAAAGGAGTATGAGCTTAAGGATAGCAATTTCCCGACGGTCTCGCCTGATGATCCATACGCTTTGACTGAGGAGGAAGCATCGCTCGTGGAGAAACTGCATCATTCCTTTATGGTGAGCGATAAGCTAAACCGTCATATTCAGTGTCTGCTCTCGCATGGCTGCATGTATGCCATTTATAATTCCAATCTGCTTTTCCATGCTTCGATGCCTCTGAATGAAGACGGAAGCCTGAAGGAAGTGGAATTGCATGGCAAAAAGTATAAGGGGCGAGAACTGATGCACCGTATCGGGATGATGATGCGTGCTGCTTTTAACGAAGACACTGATCCGGATTTGAAGAAATTCGCAGTTGATTATTACTGGTATCTATGGTGTGGCAAGGACTCCCCTCTTTTCGATAAGTCGAAGATGGCTACTTTTGAGCGCTATTTCATTAAGGATGATTCAACGCATTCGGAGGAGAAGGGAAATTACTTCAAGCTCCGCAATGACGAGAAGGTGATTGATGGAATCCTTGACGCATTTGGAGTGGAGGGAGAGCATCGGCATGTCATCAACGGTCATGTGCCGGTGAGGGCGGCTAAAGGCGAGAGTCCGATGCGCGCCAACGGTAAGTTGCTTGTGATCGACGGCGGTTTTGCAAGGGCTTATCATGCCACAACTGGTATTGCAGGATATACATTGGTCTATCATAGCCGTGGGCTGGAGCTTGTGCAGCATGAGCCGTTTGAGTCGGCTGAGAAAGCTGTCAAGGATGGCACCGACATCTTGGGGTCGAAGCAAATTGTGGAGCTTACCGCAAAGCGACTCCGTGTCCGTGACACTGACAAAGGAGAAGAACTGCAAGGACAGATAAATGAGCTCAGAGATCTTCTTCAGGCATTCCGCCACGGCCTCGTCAAAGAGCGCCACTTACGATAATGCATAATTCATAATTGGCTTAGTCCAAGATAAAGCAAGTCATGATTATTGACTTACAATTTGAAATTAAAGAGCCGGAGGATTTTCCTTCGACTCTTATCTTATAATTGTTCGATGGCATAAAGGGGTACGTTGGTCATCCATTCTTCCTTTCGGTAATTCGACATTGATAGACGATAAGCATCTTTTGGAGCAAAATCCATTACAAATTGGCGCAGNCTTCTTGCCCGAAGGTTTTCCTCGGCCTTCACCTCAATTGGGATTACATTTCCTTTTTCTTGCAGCAAGAAATCAATCTCCATTTGGGAATTGGGTTTGGCAAAATAGAATAGCTCGTGATGAAGAATCAGTTCCTGAAGGGCATATTGCTCTGTAAGTGCACCTTTAAACTCTGTAAAAATGCGGTTTCCATCTACTATTGTCTCCGAATCAAGAGAAGACATTGCTCCTAACAATCCGACATCAAGAGCAAACAGCTTAAAAGATCCATTATCCTGATAACTTTTTAGAGGTATTCGCGGAGCAGAGACATTACATATCTTATATACTAAACCACCGTCTATCAGCCATTGAAGGGCTGCTTCATATTCTCTTGCACGTGCTCCATCTTTGACAAGCCCATATATAAACTTACGATTTTCTTTAGAAAGTTGCGCTGGCAAAGAGTTCCAAACCTGACGGATACGGGGTACAATTTCAGACGGNGCATGTTTGGAGAAATCATAGTCATAGCTTTTAAGAATTTCTTGCTGAATTTCGCGCACCTCGTCAAAATCGCGACGTTCACTAAACGCTAAAACGGCTTCTGGCATTCCCCCAACGTAGTAATACATCTTTAGAAGCTCTTTAAGTTTTGCAGCGAAGATATCAATATTAGTCCAATCCCCCTTTCCGAGAATCTTTTCCAACCCATCTTCACCCATAGCCAACAGAAACTCAAAGAAAGACATCGGTCTTAGGGTCATAAAACGCACTTTTCCGACCGGAAAAGAAGTATTACGATGCAATTCAATCCCAAGAAGACTGCCTGCAACAATGATGTGATGTTCGGGAGCATTTTCACAAAAATACTTCAGGGATGTAAGACCGTTTTCAGCATCTTGTATCTCATCAAGGAAAATAAGAGTTTCCCCCGGGATAATGTTTTCATGTGTGGCAGCCTTGATTGCAGTAAGGATTCTGTCTGTATCAAAATCCGTCTTAAAGAGGTCTCTTAAATATATTTGCTTTTCAAAATTTATACTGACGACGTTTTTATAATGAGTTGATGCAAATTCTTCTACGAGCCAAGTTTTTCCTACCTGGCGTGCGCCTTCAATGATGAGTGGTTTTCGGCGTGGTGATTCTTTCCATGCCTCAAGTTGTTTTATTGCGAATCTTTTCATTTGAATAAGTCTGTTTTAAGTCGCAAAGATAAATAAAATCGACATTCTATGCAATAGCAAATCACATTTTAAGTACATAATTTGTAAGAATCCACACATTTTGTGGACATATTTTGTGACAATCATCACATTTTATGGACATACATTGTGAAAACTTACACATTTTATGGACATACTTTGTGAATGCATACACATTTTAAGCTCATACCTTACAAGAGCCCTTTGCTCATCTATGAATAATAATAAATTTGCAAATTACGGAAAAGAATATTAACTTTGCAACTTAAAGAAATATTATCATTATGAAACTCCAAGGCATATTCAAAAGCATTGCGATAGGCATCATTGGCCTATCGACACCTTCGTCATTTGCAAGCGTGCCGTCGGCTGATCTTGAGACGGATCTGCATAAATTGTCGGGAAATCTCCGGGCTTATCCATACGCAGAAAGTGAGCCGCCAGCTCAAACACCTCCACCTGACGGATATGAGCCGTTTCATCTTGAGCATTACGGACGGCATGGTTCCCGTTGGCTTATCGGAGAAAATGACTACAAAACTCCTGTCAAAAATCTCGAAAAAGCCGAGCGTGCCGGGAAACTCACTCCACTTGGTAAGGAGACCCTCGAAGAACTTAGAAAAATCGAGATATCATCCCGTGGTCGCCTTGGTGAGCTCTCCGACAAGGGTGCGCTTCAGCATCAGGCTATCGGACGACGCATGGCTCGCAACTATCCTACACTCTTTTCAGATTCCTCTCAAGTGGATGCAAAAGCTACAGTAGTGATCCGCTGCATCCTGTCGATGCTCAACGGTCTGCAGGGTATCCGGGAAGTGGCACCGGATGTCAGCATAAAGAGCGATGCTTCCTACGCAGACATGTATTTCATGAACTATGACGATAAACAGGCTTGGGAGGTTAAAGACAAGTCAAATCCCGTGCTTTGGGAGTATTGGAAGAATCATTCAGTTCCGGATGGGTATCTTTCACGCCTTGTCACCGACAAGCAGTTCGCACTTGATAGCGTGGCGCCAGGACTAATGCCACAACTCTATTGGATTCTTGCAAACACTCAAGGGCATTCCGGTCAAAAATGGATGCTCGACCAGGTGTTTACTGCCGATGAAGTGCGTGAGGCATGGCGTGGCGACAATGCAGGATGGATACTCCACAGTATCAACACGCCATTAACCGAGNNNCGTATGCCNTACACNCAGCGTAAACTNTTGAAAAACATNATNGAAAGCACNGANNCNGCNATNATGTCGACNCGTCCNAGNGTAAANCTTCGCTACGGNCATGACGGCATACTTAATCAANTTCATCACNCTNATGGAGNTNAANGANTATGGCAANGAATTCGCNTCNATNGANGAAGCNGAGAGCCGCCGGNGTNCGCAGNTANGANCTNATNCCNATGGCNGGNAANATNCAACTCATNTTCTATCGCAACAAAGAAAATGACGTGCTTGTAAAGGCATTGCTTAATGAAGAGGAAGTCCGTCTTCCAGCCACCCCTGTCTTCGGGCCTTATTATCGCTGGGCAGACCTACGCGACTATTACATAGAGAAAGCCAACCGTTACTAAAATTTAAACCATAAGTATTATGAAGAAACTGACATTTCTACTTGCAGTATTGATTCTTTCGATACCCTGCACAGCATCTAACTATAGAGGAATGTTTGAGATTGGAGCTGGTCCGATGTTTGCCAACGAAAAAATCCATACTACGACCGGAGACTTCAAAAATAAACAAACCACTATCGGAGGAATCTTCACAACATCTCAAGGATGCCAGTTCACACCATGGCTTTTCGCAGGTGCTGGCGTTGGAGTCAACTTAGAATGTAAGTGTAAAAACGTAGGAGAATCTGCCCAACCCGATAATGCACGCACATCCAAGAACACTTTAATATCCATTCCCCTCTTTCTGGATATCAGATGGGATTTGGACTTGAACCGAAAATTTTCGCCGTATGCCGACCTGAGATTGGGATATCAGCTGGGCATGGATGGCTATGTCATGTATAAGGCAAAGTCAATCACGAATCCTCAATTTATCACTGCCGGTTGGATGAAGTCAACAGATGGCATGTATGTTCAAGCCACTGCTGGAATCAGATGTAAATTGGGAGACAATACTGGTGTCAATTTAGGCATTTCCTTCATTCCGATTGTGAGAAGACAAATCGATATCAAAATGCCTTTATATGCCAACCGTAGCTTTCTGCTCCTAAATGTCGGAATCGACATCCAAGGCTCAGGAAAAAGCACAATAAAGGAAGACCGCAAGGAGAAACTCTATCGACTGCAACAGAAAAAACTGAAACAACAATCTAAAAAAATCAACTTTCAGTAATATCCCTCCTAAATCATTGCAGTTCAAAACTTAAATATTGTATTATGTATTCTAACAACAACAATCAGTTTACCCCGGCAATCATTAAGAAGCTATTTTGGGGTGTAGGAGCTATAGTATTCATTATCGTGGCTATGGCATTCATACGTCCATGGTATAACGTATGGAGTCAAGAGATGGAAGGTAAGGCGGAATTTGCGAAGGCTGAGCAGAACCGAAAGATCAAGATTGAGGAAGCAAAGGCTAATCTTGAAGCAGAGAAACTCAATGCTCAGGCAGAAATAGAACGAGCTAAGGGCGCTGCTGAGGCTATCCGCATCGAGAATGGGAGCATAACGCCGACCTACATCCAATATCTCTGGGTACGCCAACAGTCAGACCTCAACAACAAGACCGTCATCTATGTGCCGACAGAAACCAACCTCCCCATCCTGGAAGCTCCACGTATGCTTTTGGACACTAACAAATAAGACATTTTTCCTTGATAACTCGGGCAACGACATACAGATAACCTCGTAGTGATTTTATTGTGGTTGCGAAAGCGGAGTAAATTAATTTGTTTCTTTGGAGAAAAATCATTATATTTGCCGATAATTACCCCAACAGAAAGAATTATGGCAGCAAACAGATATCCCATAGGAATGCAAACCTTTTCCGAATTGATAGAAGAAGGATATACGTACGTAGATAAAACTCAATATATCCCTCTTCTAATGGAGCAAGGTAAATTCGTGTTTCTGAGTCGTCCTCGTCGATTTGGAAAAAGTCTGCTGCTGTCTACCTTGGAGTCATATTTTAAGGGTCAACGTGAACTCTTCAAGGGTCTTGCCGCCGACAAGATGGATTTGGATTGGACTCCCTCTCCAGTGTTGCGGTTTGATTTCAATGCGGAGAACTTTTTGAATGAAGGTGGACTNGAANGNTTGATAGACGGNTATCTATGGCATTATGAGGAAATTTANGGGAGACGTGAAGGAAAATTGTCTCTTTCCCAACGTTTCAAAGAGCTTNTCATTGCGGCCAATNNGCANACCGGGCGTAAGGTGGCAATATTGATAGATGANTATGACAAGCCATTGCTTGATGTGGAAGAATATCCTGAGATGTATGAGAAAAACCAACGTACATTGAAAAGTTTCTACGGCAATCTCAAGTCGATGGACGCCTACATCCGGTTTGCCTTCATCACCGGAGTCGGACGCTTCAGTAAAGTCAGCATATTCAGCGACCTCAACAATCTCAAGGACATATCCCTGCATAACGATTTTGCCGATATATGCGGATGGACCGAAAAGGAGCTGGTAGACAATTTCCGTCCGGGCATCGAGAGGCTTGCCGAAGAACGTGAGGAGGACTTTGACGCCACTCTCCAGGCTCTTCGCGATTATTATGACGGCTACCTATTCACTGCAAAAGGATCGCGGCTTTACAATCCTTACAGTGTTCTGAATGCCTTAGATGACAGGTCGATAGATCCTTATTGGTTTGGGGTGGGGACACCAACATTCCTGGTCAAGAGAATCAAGAGGATGGGCACTTTCCCTCCCGACATCAACGGCAAGAAATGCACTAAAAAGCAACTGAGTGCCGTAGGGATGCAGGACCGTAACCCTTTGCCGCTGATGTTCCAAACCGGCTATCTCACGATATGGAAATACCTGAAGGAACTGGACCTGTATGAGCTGCGTTTTCCTAACCGTGAGGTNGAGATAGGGTTNTATGATGACTTGCTCAATGTATATGTCCCNGANCTGCACAATCCCTCAAGCCCATTTGAATTTTCTCTCTTCAAGATAGATCTCTATGAAGGTCGCCCTGAAGATTTCATGGAGCGCCTGGCTGTGCTTATGAAAGATCTTCCGGGAGAGGACCACTGCGAGTCGGCATACCGGGCCATCACGTATCTCCTGGCGGTGCTTTGCGGCACAACCGCCATAGCTGAGCATCACGGCTACCGTGGGAGGAGCGACATAGAAGTTCAGACAGGAAACTACGTCTATGTGTTTGAATTTAAATACAACAAGAGTGT